>Ga0100381_1001989_pt1 | contig 18571 bp, 20 predicted proteins | sample CryGeymeta201505_FD_80416 | JGI IMG/M metagenome (GOLD analysis project Ga0100381, IMG submission 80416) | Groundwater microbial communities from Crystal Geyser aquifers in Utah, USA - Crystal Geyser metaG 2015-05 | ecosystem: Environmental > Aquatic > Deep subsurface > Groundwater | place: USA...
CGAAGTGTATCCGGAAATGAGCGAGCGAATGCGAAGCGAGGCTTTAGCCCAGGGATATCGCCGGTCTGGGTGAGGAAAACTCCTTTAGTTCGAAAAACCTACCAACTTTTGTCTATTAAGCCTTAATTTATTTCATGTAACTTCCTAGAATCTCTCAAAAGCGAGTTTTTCAGAGATTCTTTTTTCGATAATTTTCTCTGCGACAATAAGTCCGTCAATCGCTGATGAAGTAATACCTCCGGCATATCCGGCATCTTCCCCGCTCGGGTAGATTCCTCAGATATTCGATTGCAGAGTTTCTTTGTCTCGGACGATTCGGAGAACTGCTGAACTTCGTGCCTCGATGGCAGTCAATATCGCATCATTTGAAGCGAATCCTTTTATCTTCCTATCGAGTTCGGGGAGTGCCTTGCGAAGAGCTTTGGTGATAAAATCTGGGAGACATTCATCCAGCGATGTCATAGTAATTCCTGGAAGATAGGTCGAACCAAGTTTCCCTATCCCTTTGGATGGTACTTTCCGAAGAAAATCCCCCACCAACTGAGCTGGCGCATGGTAATTACTCCCACCGAGTTTAAACGCTTTTTCTTCCCATTTCCGCTGGAACTCTATTCCCGCCAGAGGATGTGTCGATCCAAAATCTTCAGGAGTTACTCCAACGAGAAGAGCACTATTCGAAATACCACTATTCTGGAGATATTCACTCATACCATTGATACAGAGTCGTCCATCTTCACTCGAAGCCGCCACGACGTGCCCACCAGGGCACATACAGAAACTATATACGCTCCGTTCTTGTTCAGAGTGCGTCACCAGTTTGTAACTCGCTGTTCCGAGCTTCGGATCTATACAAGAGTCTCCGAATTGTGAGCGGTTTACCATACCAGCATCGTGCTCAATCCGGACCCCCATCGCAAATGCCTTTTGAGTCATCTCCAATCCTTTGTTGTAGATCATCTCATAGGTGTCGCGAGCCGAGTGTCCGACTGCGAGGACGAGTATATCGGTTTCGATTCGTTCACTCTTATTTACGATGATTGCAACAAGTTTATTATCCACGATTTCCAAATCTGTAAGGCACGTTTCGAATCGAACTTCCGTCCCGAGCGAGATTATCTTCTCTCGGAGTTTCTTCACGAGAATACGGAGTTTATCGGTCCCGACATGGGCTTTTGCGGTGTAGAGAATCTCTTCTGGAGCTCCCGCTTCCACGAGTTCCTCGAAGACGTATTTCGAGCGCGGATCGTTTATCATGGTATAAAGTTTTCCATCCGAGAATGTCCCAGCTCCTCATTCGCCGAATTGGATATTGGAACTCGTGTCGAGTTTCCCAGTTTTCATAAATGTCTCCACATCGCGGATGCGACTTTCCACATCCCGTCCTCGCTCGATGATAATCGGACGGAGTCCCGCTTTTGCGAGAGAAAGTCCCGCAAAAAGTCCCGCAGGTCCAGTTCCGACTACAACAGGTCTTTTTCTCCCGAAATCTTCTGGTGCTTTCTGAATATTGTAAACATATTCTTCCACCCATTTCGCCCGATGTTTGACCGGATTCGGTTTGAGAATATTCACATTTTTATCCAACAAATCCACATCCACGCTGTAGATAAAGAGAATATTCTGTTTATCCCGCGAATCGATGGATTTTTTTACAATCTTATACGAAATAATCCCCTCATTCGAAATGGAGAGGATTTTCGCTATCTTGTCAGCAAGTACGGATTCATTATCCGCAAGCGTGAGCTTGATTTCTTCGAGACGGAGGAGGTGGGACATTTTTTATAAAAAATTATTTTCTCAAGTTCATTCCTTCTCCTTCTAAATTATTTTGTTGAAGAATTTTATCATTATTTGGAATTTATATTCTTTTCGTTTTTCTTTTTTCCAAGAGGGGTTAGGGGTGAATTGGGGGAAGGGAAACACCTTATTCTTCTATCATTTTCTTAAATTCTTTTTGAAATTCTTCAACCTTTTCTTTGTTATCTTTTTTCCATCTATTAAATAATTTCGAATAACCTTTACCAAAAAATTTTGTAAATTTAGGATCTTTAAACCATCTTTTTATAACTCCTTTGTCATGATTTTCTGTTTGATAATTTACAAAACAGGTTTGTTTAGTAAAATTATTTTCTTCATCCCAAAACTCGTCTTCATCTGAAAGATTATATAAAAAATCATAAAAAATAGATTCTGGTCTATGATTTCCTGGTAAAATTATAGTTCGAAGAGGAAGTTTTGATGACTTATATTTCTCTCGACAATCACCATCTAATACAAAAAACATTTTTTTAAATATTGTGTGTTTTGATTCTGCCATTGAAGCAAGGGTCCCTTCGGGAAAAGGACCTTGAAGAATATTTATTTCATTTTTATATGAAGCTCCATTTAATAAATTTTTACACCATAATTCAGTCTCTTTATCCTCACATAAAATTTCTTTTTTTTCAATTCGGTCTTTTTGTCCTATCTGAACTCTAATTTTGTTTTTTAAAAAATCTATTTTTGGATTAATTTGATTTTTAATATTACCACTTTTTAATTCTAAAAAATTGATTTTTGTCTCATTTCCATTTTTCTCTGATAAATATTCTAAGATTTCTATTGAATGTGTTGTAAATATTACCTGAATATTATTATCTCTAGAAAATTTGTATAAATTCTCAATTAACTTTATTTGTGATCCAGAATAAAGGCTCGCATCAATTTCATCAATTAGCAATAAACCACCTTTAAAATTCTCTCCTTGTTCTTTTTTCAGTCTTCTAAATGAAAGTATTGAAGATATAATTTGTCCCATGTTATCTTGACCAGCAGAATTTCCCAAATGTCCATAATTTACTGTTTTCATTGCCAAAATATCTTTATTTGTTGACTTTATCCCCTCTGAAGTTATATCTCTCTCTAAGAGAATTAATATTTCTTTGGATAATTTTGAAAAAGAATCAATTTCTTCCTTTGTTAACTCAATATTTTTTTGAGAAATATTTTTTTCCGTAGCTAATGGAATTAGTCTTTTTAGACCTAAGTAAATAACAGGGAAATCTAACGCTCTTTGATCGCTCTCTTTTATATTTCTATCAAAGTCAACCTTATATCTTTCCGATCCACCTTCTGTTTCTTGAAGATATCTTGTTGTCATTTTTTTTACTTTTTCTTCAAGATCTACATCTTGATATATTAGAGAAATGATATATTTTTTAGAGTAATCATTTTCTTTACAAAAACGAAATATTTCAGAATATCGAGATTTAAATTCTCTTCCTGCTATTGTTTTTGTTTTTCCTTTAAAATTACAAGATTGAGCAATCCACCCTAATAATGAAGATTTTCCAGTACTATTCTGACCACAAATCACAGTTAAATTTTCCCCAAATTCAATAGTCTGGTTTTTTACATGACGAAAGTTTTCTACATAAAGCTTTAATAATTTCATAGCTCCATTATTAAAAAGTAACTAAATCCCTCTCCACTTCTTTTGAAACAAAAACTTTCTTTTCTTTCACAGGCTCTGACCTTTGTATTTGATGAAGTTTCAAGTACTGCGAAACATCTTTATAAATCACACTTGCTAAGTGTTTTGCAAACTCTACAGGCACGGCATTTCCGATCATCTTGTAGCCATCAGCGATACTTTTATACTTAAACAAGAAATCATCAGGGAAAGTTTGTATTCTAGCACATTCACGAACAGAGAGTCTTCTGTATAAATCTTCTTTTCCAGGGACGAAAATTCTTTTATTCTGTTCGACAAATTGCATTTTTGGAGCTTGTGGGTGGAGTGGAGCATGACGACCTCCTGCCTGAATAGTAAAACTTGGTTCATCCCAGCTTCTTACACGGTTTCTTGACATGTAAATAGTAGAAAATCCACCATTCATATATTCATGATTTGAGCATTGAAGATCACAAATATCATTTGCATAGTTTTTGTCCTTTGCAGGTTTTGCGAGTCTCAGATCCCAGATTGCATCTTTTATTGTTGGTCTTGGTACAATTTCTTTCGGAGGAATAAACATTTTCCCTATTTTTTTATGATACCCTACGATGATAACCCTTTGTCTATCTTGTGGAACGCCATAATTATTCGCATTCAAAAGAAAATAGGAAACATTATAATTCAAAGACTTAAATTCATTTAAGATATTTTGAAAAGCTTCCTCGTGTTTTGGGAGCAAGATACCAGAAACATTTTCTGCCAAGAAAAAGAGAGGCTCTTTTTCTTTTAAAATTCTAATATACTCAAAAAAAAGTTGTCCTCTTTTATCATTTATTCCCCTTCCTGCTCATGCTTCGCTCCAGCTTTGACACGGAGGACCTCCGATAATCCCCATACATTCTGGCACATCAGATGTAGGAACATTTACAATACTCCTTTTGTCGAGATGAGTATGGGGGAAATTATGTTCAAAAGTTTCCCAAATTGTGCTATCGTATTCATTTGCCCAAATAGTCTCAAAACCGGCTTTATGAAAACCAAGATCAAGACCACCGGCACCTGTAAATAGTGATATTATTTTCATAATTAATCTTTGCTAATATGTAAAGTATTTTTGAATAACTTTTTTGGAGATTTCAAAAGATTTATATCAAATTTTAGAGATGATTCTATTCTTGAACTTGCATTGTGTATCCTAAAAGACAGAGTCCAATCATTATTCATTGTTATTATGACAGTTGTATTACTATTTTTTTTAAAAGAAATATCAATTATTTCTGTTGGCAAAGGAACTTTTGGTGTTTTATATTTTGGCTCAATTTTATCAAAAGGTAAATTCAAAGTTCCATTTATATTATATGCTTGTATCTCTACTGTATTTTTACTTTTTATCACCTTGTAAAAGTCTTTGTTTCATATTAAATATGAAACAAGATTTGAGGGAATGTTATCATTATTTTCATTAAGGTTTCTTAGTTCTTTAATGAATGCTTCTAAAATTGGAAGATATACTGTAGTATGATAGTCTCCTAATTCACTCCATTTTTTTATCGCTTTACTCTCTTTTCTTAATTTTTCTAAACTTTGAAAAATAGGAGTAATTGTTTCGAAATATTCTTTTGAAACTTTTACACCTAACCATTTTTCACCGAAATCTATTAAATGTGATAAACGAGAATGTTTTACAGCATTATGATTATTTTTAGCTGAAACACCAATTTCCCATTTTTGTAATAATCTAATAGCGAGTACATCTCTAACATCACCAGATTTTCCATGATCATCAGACAATATCTCAAGTTGAAGAATATCTTTTATTCCAACATCATTTGATAATTTCGGTTCAATATCCATGAGAAAATTAACCGCAAAGCTAGCAGTAAGTAAATAATCACTTTGTTCTGTTTTGCTTGTATTTTCAAAACATCCTTGAGCAATATGAAATGAAGAATTTTTAATCACTTCAATATTTGTTTTATCTTTCAATTTTTCTTCAAATTGAGTAAGTAAAGCATATTCAAAAGCTTTACCAGTAGTCATTTGTTTAGAATTTGTAGTAACCATATTAATCATCTTTTATAAAATATAATTTTACATTTAAAATGTACTCATTTCGCTAGTTTTTTCCACTTTTAAATTAAATTCATTTTTTGCGGAAGTATGAACCATAAAATATCCGCTTATCCCCCTCATAAAAATAAAAGAATAAAAAGTCCATTCCTTTCTTAAACTCTTCTACAGCTTTCAGGAACTGTTCATAATTTTGTTCAATCCTCGAAGGATTTATAGTATAGCCTTGGGTGATATGTTCACGAAGCGTAGTGGTTGCCCATCGGCGGAATTTGGTTGCTGTCTTGGAATTCACACGATATCCAACCGAGAGAATAGCATCGAGATTATAATGCTGAGTTTCGTAATTCTTGCCATCACTGGCAGTTATCCGGAATTTCCGGATAACTCATTCTTGGCTTAATTCTCAGGTTTTGAAGATATTTTGTAAATGCTCATTTATTGTTCGAATATCCACATCGAAAAGCTCAGAGATTTGTTTCTGAGTCGCCCAGATAGTATCATCACCTAAATCTCATTGAAGTGCGATACTCCCGTTTTCTGTCTGATATACTACAAGTTTTTCTTTCATGGTCCTGAAAGTTACATATTACTTTCTGAGCTCAATTCCTTCTCCTTCCAATTTCTTGATTATTTTCTCTTGAATAGCAAGTGCCTCCTCGTCGGTAATAGTTTTCGTGAGATCTTGAATAAGGAACGAGAATGAGATGGACTTCTTCCCTTCTCCGATTTTTACGCTGTCACGGAATTCATCTACCACCGAGAAGTTTGAGAGGAGCGGACTTACACTGGCAATCTTCGCGATAACTGTACTCACAGGAGTTGTTTCAGAAAATACGAAGTTGAGTTCACGGGTGATTCCTGGGAATTTTCCGATTTCAGCAAACGTATGACTTGCAGTTGCAAAATAATGAGAGAGTTTCTGATAATCCACTTCAAAAAGAAGAACATTTGCATTTGAGAGACCGAAAGACTCAGCAACACCGGGATGAAGAGAACCAAAACTTATAATCGTTTCATTTTCTATAACATATCGTCCGGATTTATTCGGATGAAAAATCCCCCGGTCTGCGACCACCCCCTTTGTCAAGGGGGCAATAACACCTTGTTCTACGCTGAATCCCATTCCTGGAAGAATAGCACGGAGAAAACCGTCGAGAACAGTTCGAAGTGTTTTTATATCAGAACCCACTAGAACCCCAGTCAATGACTTTTTCTCGGTGAACTTATTCTCTCCGAGGCGCTCGAAAATTTTTCCGATTTCGAAGAAGGCGAAATCTTTTTGTTGTTTGAGATTCTCGGCAGTCGCTTCCAAAAGATTCGGAACCATAGAACGCCGCATCATCGTGTATTCTACATTGAATGCATTTTGAATATGCACAGCATTGCTATCGTCCGCATATCCGACGAGTGCATCTTTGTTCTGGTTAGAAAAAGAGTAATTATACGTTTCAAAGAATCTCTCTGCGGAAAAATACGCATTGATACTATTTCGAAGTTCGATAGATGTATTCTTTTCAGCGATGGAAAATGGTCCGGTAATCGGAGTATTTGGAACTTGTTCGTACCCATTGATTCGCCCGATTTCTTCAACCAAATCCTCTTTGATAGAAATATCCTTCGTAACTCGCCAACTCGGCACCTTCACAGAGAAACTCTGGAAAAACTCGTCCTTCGAGCTTAAATCTCCGCTTCCTCATTCATCGTACTGACTTCGTACGACTCATTCCGGTTCTCGATTTGCACTCGAATTACTTCCTTTTTGCACAGTTTCTAAGTTTGAGAAAGATACTTCAAATCCGAGTCGTGTCAGAATATCCTCTGCTCGTTCTTTTGATATCTTGAGTCCGAGTTTCTTCTCGACAAAAGCAAGATCAGTTGTTATAGAGATATCCCGAACCTTCGTGGTATCGAGGTAAGAAAAAGCTCCGGTACATGTTCCGTTCTTTCCAAGAAATTTCAATAGATCAAATACTCGAGGCAATGCGCGTCTCGCAAGGGTCGGATCGAGCGATTTCTCGAAACGCATCGAACTATCGGTTCGTATCGCGAGTCGCTGGGACGTGAGACGGATGGAAACCGGGTCAAAACACGCCGCTTCAAAGTACACGTTTTTTGTCGTTTCACTCACAGCCGAGCTCATTCCTCCGATAACTCCCGCAATAGCGAGAACTTTCTCGCCATCAGCGATAACAACATCTTTGGAAGTAAGCGTATATTCCTTGGAATCGAGAGCAATAATAATTTCACCATCTCGTGCCTGACGAACTGTCACATCTCCCACTACCTTATCCGCATCAAAAGCGTGCATCGGTTGTCCAAGTTCGGTCATAATAAAGTTCGTAATATCCACGAGGTCGTATTTCGGAGCGATTCCCGATTTTCTAAGCATTTGGTCGATTCCGAGCGGAGAAATCCCTGCTTGGATATTTTCAACGGAAATGAGTTCATACGAGAGAACATTCGGAGACTCGATCTGAACGGAAAGTTTTCCGGAAATTGTCGGAAGTTTCCCATTATACGGCGTAAATGGAAGTGAAAATATCGCACCAAATTCGCGAGCATTTCCCTCGGCACTGAACAAGTCTGGACGATTGGTGATGAATTTATTGTCGATTTCAAAAACAGTATCTTTCAAAGGAAAAGAATAGTTCGCTGTTCCGTTTCCCGGAATAGCCACTTCGAGAGCATAGAAAGGAGTTCCAAGTTTAGATTCTAAGAGTTCTTCGGAAAAATGTCTTTCAAGCTGCATGATACCATGAGCTCGTTCCTCCTGGAGTCCAAGTTCATCCTCACTACAGATCATCCCTTCACTCACTTCTCCGCGAATCTTGGAAGATTTGATTTCGAAATCCTGTTCCGCTCCGAGTTTCGCACCAACAAGTGCAACTGCGACGTATTTCGCGGTTCGGACATTTTCCGCTCCGCAGACGATACCCAGAGCTCCAAGCAGACCACAATCGAGTTCTACAAGGTTCAGGTGGTCACTATCCGGGTGAGGTCGAGTAGATATGACTTTCGCGATTACCACTTTATCTTCGAGTCCTATTTTCTCGATACCGTCGATTTCGGCCGTATGAATAGAATACAAATGAGCTAAAGGTTTTGCTCCTTGTTCAGAAAGAAGTGGGGAAATATTTGTATATTGGGATATCCAAGAAAGAGGGATTTTCATAGGGAAAATGAAGTTAAAATAGCAAAAAACAGTATTTTCCGAGGATTATACGGAAGATACTGTTTTTTTCAAAAAAGAATGGAAAAAACTTTAAGGCACTGAGTAGATTCCTCCACGGGAATAAAGTATTTTTTTATCGGGAGAAGTTATTGATGGGAAAATAATATCACAGCTTCGTATCTGTGCGACGAAATCGGATGAATACGCACATGGACAACTCACACATTGCACGCTTCATTCTATCATTCCCGATGTTTTTATCTTGTCTGTGAGACAGAGATTATTTATAATAGTTTCATTAGAATTATATTCATTTACGACGGGGCATCCTTTATTGGAAGCCGGACCAAATACATCTGGACAAACATCTTGTATATTTCCAGTAGTATCATAGTCAAGTATTCAATCTTTATCCCTATCAAGATTTGGAATAATTATTACAGATAATTGAGCATAGGCAATATTCCCAGATGTATCACGTACTATGAATGACACAGGATAAACTCCTTCTTGCATAAAAGTATGCAGTGGATCTTTCAGTGTCGCATTTCCACCATCTCAGAAATTCCACTCATAACTATAGTTTCCATCTCATCCTGCTGTGGTAGAAAAAAATGGCATAGGAACACCTATTGTTCCATAAAGAGTACTGGAAGAGGTTGTGAGCGGATTATCGGTTTTATTGGAAGGATTTGATGTAGTAGTGCCACCTGTATTTATGAGAGTATTATTATAATTTTGAACAAAAACTTCTTGATAAACGGTAGTATTGAGATTATTTACATCCGTGATAATAAGTTTTACCGTCCATAAACCAGTTGATCAGAGATTATAATTATTTAAACAATTTCCATTTGCCAATTTCTGTTCACCCGTAATGCTATTGATAAATGTCCAATTATAGGTCAGAGGAGGTATAAGAGTTTCATTTGCATAGCCACCAAAATCATAGATAGTTTGTGTATTATCTGGAAAAACAGTAACATTATCAGTAGGAGAACAATTTTGTTTTTCTGTATCAAATATCTTGATGATTCCTTGAATAGAATCACTTGGAATACCGATTTGTGTAGAAATTCCATTAGCTTGTACAAAAACCTCTTGATACGCAGTAGAACTATGGCCAGTTGCATCAGAAGTAACCAGTTTTACACTCCATAAACCTGCAGATACCAGATCGAAGTTATCAAGATAACTCCCTGTTGCAAATTTCTGTTCACCAGTTACAGTATTGGTAAATGTCCAATTATAGGTCAGAGGAGCTGAGAGAGTTCCTGTTGCATATCCTCCAAAATCATAGATTGTTTCTGTATTATCTGGAAAGGTGGTAATGTTGGGATTTTTAGAAGAAGATGTTTTATCTTTATCAAAAATCTTGATAATAGAAGCAAATGGATCATTGGAATTGTCGGGATTAGTAATCGGTGGTAGAGGATTATTATCTTTCACAAAAACCTCTTGATACGCAGTAGAACTATGGCCAGTTGTATCAGAAGTAACCAGTTTTACACTCCATAAACCTGCAGATACCAGATCGAAATTATCGAGACAACTTCCTGTTGCGGTTATCTGCTCATTAGTATTTACATTGGTAAATGTCCAATTATATGTAGCAGGAAGCGTCACACTTCCTGCTACATATCCTCCAAAATCATAAGTTGTTGCAGTGCTGTCTTGAAAAGTTGTAACTGCCTGAGATTCAGAACAATTCTTCTTATTTTTATCGAAAATCTTGATAATAGAACCGAAATCCGCAGGCTCATGAGATTCTTTTACACTACACATATTGATGGCATAAATTTTTGAAGCCATTACAACAAATTCTTTTCTGGTAATATATTCATCTGGAAATATCTTTCCATCTTTATCTATAAAAATAAGTCCTGTCTGTACTGCTTTTTGTGCATAACCATACCAATACATATCAACATCCTGCATGATTACTTTTTTCATATAAGAACTATTGTTTTGAGTCTCATCCCAAAGTCCCGATTGACGCAAAAGTACAGCCGCAGCCTCTATTCTCGTAACATTATTTGCCGGACAAAACGGTACTTCAGAAAAAGTCTTATCATCCTGACACTGGGTTTTTCCTGTGGCATCGAGGACATATCATCGGGCAATTTCTTTTTCCTTCGCATAGGAAATACAGTAAAAATACTGATTTTTTTTCAGCACATCAACAAAAGGATTTGTATTATAATGAATAATATCTTCCACACTCGGAGTAATACATTTCTGACAACTTACCCCTACAACTGTTCCAGCGAATTCATCACGAGGGAGGAGTCCGTTCGGATGAAACAAATGATTGGAATTATCGCTGATAATTCCAGCATTATACATATATTTAAGATCTGTATAATATAAATCCTCTATTGAAACATCCGTAAAAGGAAGTTCCGACGCAGCCATGGAAAGAGACGGAAAAAAGAGAAAAAAGAAGAGAAAAAGTTTTTTAAACATATCGGAGCAATGGGAAGAAAATGTACCGTTTCCTGTATTATAATACAAAAGAGTTTAATAAACAAACAAAAAATTATAAATCCAGTACCTGTATCTTCCAATCTCCTTTCGGGAGATTATTTCCAAGTATCCATTGATTCAGTTGTCTCACCATAGCGTAATCATATTTTTTCTCTTGGCACCAATCTTTGATATCGGAAACATCGGAAACCTCGACGATATGTATCTTTGGTTTTATAAAAACATCTCAGAGTTCATCCTTGTTAAATATCTTATACTTATTTTCCATCAGATATTTGATAGCGAGAATTCGGAAAACATATCGGGTCGTCTCTTCGTTCATATAGAGATCGTAATAGGAAGCAACTTTCTGATCATCGAGAGCACGCCTTAATCAATTCTCCCCCCGGTTATAAGCCGCTGCTACCAGTGTCCAATCATGGAAATCCTTATAGAGTTTCTGGAAATATGCAATAGCTGCATCGGTTGCAAGTTCGAAATTATATCGTTCATCCACCGTATCTGTTACCTGTAAACCGTATTGTCTGGCGGTATCCGGAATGAATTGCCAGATTCCTCCAGCCCCCGCACTACTGAGGGATTCATTTCTAAGTCCACTTTCAGCAATGGCAAGATATTTAAAATCATCCGGAATTCCTGCGGCTTTAAGTTTTTTCTCTATATACGGAATATAGAGCGGTTCTCGTTTATGATAGAGAACAAATTGATACATATTAAATCTTGTCACCGAAAGTTCTTTCTCAAATTTCTCGATATTATAGTAGTATTTCCCTTCAAAAGAGACTTTTTCTCCAGCAAAATTCACTTGAGAATAATTAATGACTTTCGAGAGATCTCCATAGTGTTGGACTTTTTCTCCCACGAGAAAAAATACCCAAACACTTATAAGAAGGAAAAAGGTGGAAATAGTGAGAATAATACGATTCTTACTTATTCTGAGCATAGTGTAACTATATTAAACCAATAAGATATGTATTTCTCTCTCGTCTTCCTTGTTCGTTTTTAATATCTCGATGTCTATGGTCGGATCATATCTCCCTACGAGCAGTTCTGGCCATTCAATAAGACAGATATTTTCGGGATTATCGAGTATTTCCTCACCTCCGATATTCACGAAATCATCATAAGACTGAAGACGATAGAGATCGAAATGATAGATATTCTGTCCATATTTGTTATAATATATATATGTCGGGCTTTTGACGGGAGTTTCAATTCCGAGAAGAGAAGACACGAGATATCGGGAAATAGTCGTTTTTCCTGCTCATAAATCCCCTCGGAGAAATATCCTATCTCCCCTCTTTGGATGGATAGGAAGTCAGGAAAAATCTTCTTTTTTGAGAGTATTTATGATATTTCTTTGCATAATTTGCATTATATGAATTATTATGATAATATCAATCCTGTTGATGTTTCTTTAATATTTATTCATTATATACTATGAAAACAACAGAATCAGTAGAACTTGAACAAGAAACAGAAGATAAAAAGTCTACTCCAAACACATTTTTTATCCTTTCTACTACCCTTTTTGCTATCATTTGTGCTGTTTCCATATTTCTCTTTTTTGAGAATATGAGCCTGAATGCCTCTATTGATGCAAATAAAAATGAGATTGCTACCTATGTAAGTAGTATAAATAAAATCAAGAGTGATAAAAAAGTTATCGCAGCAGAGCTTGTTACAAATAACAAATCATCTATTCTTGCTTCTATTCAAATGAGCGATGCACAGAAATATATAGATGAGGTTCTTACTATCTCCAGAAAATACAAATTGATTTTTTCCGGGTTCTCTTATGCAAACGGAAAAATCAATACTTCCGCCGTGTCTATCCCAGAAACGGTTCTCTTCGGAGATGATGGAGTGAAAAAAGTATCTAATCTTGTGAGAGATTATCGAACAGGAACTGGATTACTCTTTAATCTTTCTCCAGTACTTTCCATCTCTGGTTACGAACAAAAACGTGCATTTTCTCTCGAATTTAATGTTGCTGGTGTAAAATAAATTCTCCAGAAAACCTTTATCTCTTATAAATTATCTCTTATGCAAACAACTCTTCAAAACAAAGAAGACAACAGAAAACAGGTAATCTCACTTGTATTCCTCATCTGTAGTATTGTTATCGGTTTCTTTTTTACTCTGGATCAAGGATATGGTTACATAGAAAAAAAAGATACGCTCGATGCAACAAAAAAAGAAGTAATCGAGAAAAAAACAATGCTTGAAGTATTGCAAAATACTACGAAAAATATCGAAAACAGTGTGGAACTTCAGAATGATATTGCACGATACGGATCTGAATTTCGAGAAGATGCTATTATAGATAGTATTTTTACTCCTATCAATGGAGTAAATATCGCAAATATTTCCATGTCCAAAGGAGAAAAGACTCCGAACGGACTTTCTCTTGCAAATATTTCCCTCTTACTCAAGGCACAAGACAGAGCAACTCTTGGTAATTATCTCAATTACCTTACGAGCAGTGAAACGAATAAGAAATCATATATTATCAAGAGTCTAAATTTTCCACTTGATACAACGAGAGATACTCCTATTTCTGTAAATCTAGAACTTAGTATGTACTATTTTGAATAATCATTAGCCTTTATCATTTATGAAAACAGAAGCTATACAGGAAGTACGCGAAGTACGATTCTGGCATCGTATCAGTACCAAAGAAAAAGCCCTTTTCTACGAGCATCTTGCAAATATGGTAGATGGAGGAGTGACTGTTATCGCAGCACTTCATTCTTTTCTCGATAAGAATAGGAATGTAAAAATGGAAGTGGAAATTATGAATCTCCTTGTTTTCGTGGAATCAGGAGACAGTTTCAGTATCGCTATGAAGAAACTTCCGAGTATTTTCGATAAAAGAGAGATTGCGATTATAGAAGCCGGGGAACAATCTGGTACTATGCAACGTTCTTTCGTGAGTCTCGCAAATGAACTCCGAAACCAGGAAGAACTCACGTCGAAAGTAAAAGGTGCTCTCACTTATCCATTCATTATTGTTCTTTTTCTCATCGGTGCTGTTATTACTATAATGACCTATATCATCCCGAAATTGGAACCGCTTTTTATGGATACTGGAGTAGAACTTCCTTTTGCGACGAAATCACTTATCTTCACGAGTCATTTCATTCAAGGAAATTTCCTCGCTATCGTCATTCTTGTGATTGTCGCTCTACTTTCTTTTCAGGCGTATTCAAAGAGTACTTTCGGACGACGTTCACTTGATATGCTCTATCTCAAGATGCCAGTGATTGGAGATGTCTACCGTAATTTTATTATTGTTCGTATTGCTTCAACTCTTTCTCTTCTTCTCGAGGCCGGTATTCCTATTATCCAGACTCTCGGACTCACAGGAGAAGCAAGTAATAATGTTATTTTCCAAGAAAAAATAGAGAAAATTTCCAAGAAAGTGCAGAATGGAAAAAAAATAGCTGAAAGTATCGAGGAAGTCGATCCAAATTTTCAGGCATTTACACAGGATTTCTATCAGATTATTGCTGCTGGAGAACGCACTTCCACCATCAATAAAGTATGTAAGAAACTCGCTGCCCAGTACACTCGAGAAGTGGATAGTTCTATTAATGTACTCGTTCGATTCATCGAACCGATTGCTATTCTCGTAGCCGGAATGTTCGTTCTCTGGTTTGCATTCGGAATCTTCTCAGCAGTACTAAAGATTACAGAAACTGTAGGATAATAAAAAATCTACCAAAAAAAATAATCCGCCCATGCGGATTATTTTTTTTGGATTTCATTTAGTACGTGTTTCGGTAACATCACCAGATCTCCGAGAAGTATAAGCAGAAATTTCACTATAGCGTGTGCTGAGTCAAGTGCACCAATAGTGATTCCCGCAAGATCAATGACGATATTTTCACCGAGTTTGCTATCCTCCAGTTTCTTGATCCAAGGAAATTTGGAACTGAGGTAAATTGCTTTATCAACCGTATATTCCTTCGAAACATTCAATCGACTGATTTCGAGCTTGAGTTCCTGGAGTCAGGATTCTGCCACTCTTTCAATCTCTCGAAAGAGGTTCATAATATCCTGAAGTGCTTCATCTGAGATTTTTGCCCCTTCCAATTTCTTCTCTTTTTCAAGCTCTCCTCGAAGTCCTTCAAGCCCCTTCCCTACCTCGATACGGTGGATAAGTGCAAGGATTTCTTTTTTTGTCATATGACTATTGAGACTCTTGAGAGTATCAACAATCTGATTCTCGAGATCCGTTTTCTCCTTGTTCTTGAGGATACCTGCGTGTTGTTCGATAGAAACGGGTTTTTTAGCTATTTCTCCAATAGAATCCTTTTGTTCGTGGGACATATATGAGAATTAAGAAGTTAAAAACTAATGTATGCTTCCGCTTGCATTTATACTTCCACTTCCTGTGTTTTCCATCTTTTGTAGAAGTTCATCCGCCTGTTCTCCAAATACTCCATCTGGATCGATTTCTTTCGTAGATTGTATGTATTCTTTTGCAGAAGTATAGTTATTTTTTGCAAAATGCAATTTTGCGAGTCCGAGAAGAGTTATAGGATTTCGCGAATCCAAAGAAAATGCCTTATTTAAATCTTCCATTGCCCGATCTATATCATTATTCAGGAGATAAAGATTCCCGCGAAGAGCGTAGAGCGTATCGGAATCGCTGTATTTTTCTATTCCTTCATTCACCCAGAGAAATCCTTTTGCAAGCTCGTTTCCTTCGATAGCGAGATGTGCTGCTATGACGAAATCGTTCTCGGTAACATCCTCTTCTTTGAGAAGATACCTAAAAATCTTGAACATTCCTTTTTTATCTCCGAGAATATAATAATTATAAAGAAGTCGGCGTTCGAGCTCTGTTTTCGGCATATATCCATTCAGAACGGCCGTATTGAAATACAGATTGGACAGAGTATAATCCTCGAGATAATAATTCGTGAGCCCGAGAGTATAAGCAATAGTCGTATCTTTAGAATCAAATGTATAATATTTCCCCAGATAAGTATTTGCTTCTTTGTATTTTCCGAGTTCATAATTACAATACCCTGCTATCTTGTAAGCGATTTTATAATCGGGACGTTTCTCGATTATTTCCGCAGCGATTTTCGCACCAGCGAGATACTGTTTAGACTCGAAAAAAGCACCGGCAAGAAGTATATTTCGATACTGAAAATCAGTACTGACTTTCATATACGTATCTATGATATTTTTCAATTTTGCAGTTGGTTCATAGCTTCCAGAGTAAGAATCCAGATTTATAACGCAATTATGAATCCCAGTATAACAGGTTTCTATATACGAATAATAATCCGTTTCATCTTTTGAAATTCAGAATTTTTGAATCTCCGTACTTTTTACTCCAGTACTTTCATCGAACATTAATGCTGAAAGCATTTTTTTCTTTTCCTCTTCTTCTAGATCGACAAATGGAACTTTCTTATAATACCTGTATGCATTTTCAAAATTTTTGAGATCAAAATATACTCAAGCGATTTTTCGCTCAAGAACATGGTCTTCCTTGAGACGAAGATAGGCATTGAGATAATATTTAAGTGCCATTTCCTGATCACTTTTAAGCGAAAAATAATCCCCTTTTCGGATAATGGACCGAAAATTTATACGACGTTTGGATTCATTCAACTTCTCTTCACGGGTCTGTCCCGTCTGAACAAGTACCACTTGCTTTACTTCACTTCCTGTCGAACTTTGCATAGGTTTTTCTGTATTTTGAGCAGAAAATGGGAAAGTACAAGAAGAGAAGAGAAAGAGAGTAATGGGAATAAAGAGAGTTTTTTGTGACATACGCAAGTGAAGAAAATAACTGATGACGAGTATATAGAAAAGAGCTATTTTGTCACGTATAATTTGTTTTTCCTCAACAAAACTTGAAATCAGGAAAAATTATACGATAATAGCATTAATTTAATTTCTTATTTTTCTTTGCATGAACTTGCACGATTTTAAAAAATCTATCTATTCAGCACTTGTATTCTTCGGAACTCTTGCGATACTTTCAGTTGGATATGCTGCATTTTTAACCATCAATTCTAGCGAATATATTTCAGGAGCTCCACTTACATGAACTCTCTTTGGGAAAGTTGTAAGTAATCTTACTGATCTCAATACACGACTTTCAAATGCAGAAACAAACGGTGGAATCGTGCCAACAGGAGCTATTATGGCTTTTAATCTCACAACCTGCCCAACAGGATGGACAGAATATACCCAAGCAAGAGGAAGGTTTCTCAGAGGACTCGATAGTGGAGCAGGAAATGATCCTGATTGTGCTACAAGAACAGGAGGGTGTACATTTGGAAGTACACAAGGAGATGAATTAAAAAGTCATACGCACACACTTTCTGAAGTTTGGGATAATTCGCTTCAAACTTCCGATTCACCATATCCTCCAACAGGCTACCCTATCGCATCTGATGGCTGAAATGCAGGAATATCCTGATGATCTAATATAGTACCAACATGATGAAATGAAACCCGTCCAAAAAATGTTATGGTGTTATATTGTAGCAAGAACTAATACTAAATAATCCTTTGGATTTCTTATAAATCCAAAGGATTATTTTTAATTAATTTTATTACACTTCATCCCTTACTTCAATCCCTAATACCTTCAAATCTGCATCGTCGATGACGCTTGGTGCATTCATCATAACATCCTCGGCTTTTCCGGATTTCGGGAATGCATAGACTTCACGGATATTGTCCTCGTCTTTCAGAATCATAAGGAGTCGGTCGAATCCGAAGGCGAATCCTCCGTGCGGAGGCACTCCGAATTGGAACGCGTTGTACATCGCTCCGAATTTATCCTTCACTTCCTCTTCTCCTTTTCCGACCATTTCAAAAGCTTTTACAAGTGCTTTCAAATCGTGGTTCCGGATAGAACCAGAGAGAACTTCGTACCCATTACAAGCGAGGTCGTACTGCATACCATGAATTTCTGTCGGTTCTGGATTATCGAACGCAGTTGCTCCGCCGTGAGGCATGGAGAATGGGTTGTGTTCGAAATCGAGAGTACCATCGTCTTTTCGTTCGAACATTGGAAAATCCGTTACCCAAGCGAATGCAAGCTCCGATTTGTCAGCGAGATTATATTTATCTCGAAGAGCAACACGAACCGCTCCAAGTACTTTGGTCACGAGTGCATATTCCCCTGCTCCGAAGAAAATCATATCTCCCGCTTTTGGTTGAAGCTTCTCTTCGAGTGCTTTCATCTCCGCTTCAGAAAAGAACTTGAGAATTGGACTTCGAGGACCTTCTGCTTCATATATTATATAGGCAAGCCCCTTCGCACCATTTGCTTGAGCTACGGTGGTAATCGCATCAATTTCTGATCGGCTCATAGCAACATTTTCGAGTTTCATCGCTTTCACCACTCCTCCCGTTGCAACCGC
>Ga0100381_1002014_pt1 | contig 18412 bp, 17 predicted proteins | sample CryGeymeta201505_FD_80416 | JGI IMG/M metagenome (GOLD analysis project Ga0100381, IMG submission 80416) | Groundwater microbial communities from Crystal Geyser aquifers in Utah, USA - Crystal Geyser metaG 2015-05 | ecosystem: Environmental > Aquatic > Deep subsurface > Groundwater | place: USA...
GCGTTCAAAATCTTTTCTACAGGAAAAAAACAACAAAAGAATTACCAAAAAACTTATTTTAGAACTTTTATTCATAGATGTAAAGGTAAGTTTTTTTAAGAAATTAAGTGATTGCTTTTTTTATTCTTCCAACAAAAACTATTTTTCTCTTTTCTTATCAATATAAAAACTATTTGCTTGAGCCAACGAAGTTACTATCAAATCATTAATACATAAATTATCGGGAAGCGTTGTGGTATAATAAATAATAGAGGCAATATCTTGTGCCGTCATGGGTTGATAGCCTTCATATACTTTTTTTGCTTTTTCTTTATCTCCATGAAAACGCACTTCAGAAAATTCGGTTTCGGCAGCTCCAGGGTTAATTTGGGTAACTTTTATTCCGTGTTCTAATAATTCTATGCGCATGGCTTTAGAGATAGCATCAACAGCGTGCTTACTTGCACAATATACATTTCCATTCAAATAAACTTCCTTTGCTGCAGTTGAACCAATATTAATAATGTGTCCTTTTTTTTGTGCTATCATTAGTGGCATAATAGCTCTTGATACGTACAACAATCCTTTCACATTGGTATCTATCATTTTATCCCAATCGGCAATATCTCCATCCTGAATTTTACTAAAACCACTTGCTAAGCCTGCATTGTTTACTAATACATCAATTTTTTTCCAATTTTCGGGTAGTGATGCAATTGCATTTGCAGTTTCTTCAGCATTTCTAACATCAAAGCACAAAGGCAATGACCTTACATTATATCTATCTATTAGCTTATCTGCTAAATCAATTAATTTATCTTTTCTCCTTCCTGTAACAATTATGTGGCAGCCATTTTGTGCAAATAATTTAGCGGTTGCTTTTCCGAAGCCAGAAGTTGCTCCTGTTATTAAAACTATTTTATTCATTTGATGTTTTTTTAATTCAAATTAGAATGTAAAGTTAGTATATAAATACTAAAATTCTCCTGATTAAAGTCCGTCTTTAATGTGTGGCAGATTCAAGTCTACAATTTTGAGTCAACAATTGGTAAAAAATGTAACGCTTTGCAGCAGTCTTTGCTAGCTGAAAATTGAGAACTGTGGACTATTCAGACTGACACTAATTAGTAGGTCGTTCTCTAGGTGTGTTTGTAATTATATTTTTCAAAATCCCAACAAAAAACAAAGTAATTCCAAGTAATAAAAAACAACTAAAAAGCAAAAGAAGTAAATGATAATATGGAATTTGATGAAATTGAAAATAAAACATTCCTCCTTGAATAAAAAGCAAAAATTCTGTTCCTAAAAATCCAATGAAGAATATATTTATGCCCCAAGGTATGAGTTTATTTTCTGAAAACCATTTGCTTTGAAGTAGAAACAATAATAAAAAACCTGAAACAACGCCCAACATGGTTAAATGAATAAATCCGATAACTAAATGTTTGATTTGGAAAGAAATAGAAGCAATTTCTGGAAAGAGAGATGTTGTTTGTAAAAGAATTTTTAGACCAATGCTTGCACAAGTAAATACCATTATTTTTTTTATAATTGTTGTTGCGTTTTTCCAAATTAAACTAAAATTGGGAAGAATAATTTTAATTAAAAACCAAAAAGAAACTAGTTGTAGAAATATTCCTAGAACATTTATCCAGAAAAGAGCAGGATGAGAAACATACCAACTAACAGGTAACGCATAGGTAAAAAGAGTTGCAAAAATGAGTGAACTATAAAATTTATTGAATAATTTTAAATTTATTACTGCTTTTAAGTTGTTTAGGTATTTAAAAAAGAGAGCAAACACAGCCAACAGAAACCAACCATTAAATTGAAAATGTAAGAAAAATTGAATAGCTAAATGATAAAAAACAGATTGTTTGCCAGCTAAAGCAACTGCAGGACCCAAACACCAAATGCCAACAGTCGATAAAAGCATAAACACTAAGGCTGATTTAAGTAATAATTTTTCTGGCAATGTGTTGTTTTCTTGATTTTTCCATACCAAAAAGGCAAAATAATAGCTACAAAAAATATGTAACGCAGAAAAAGTGATGGAAATTGCTGCATATCCTTGCAAAGGAAAGCTTATCATCATTCCAACAACAGCCAATTGGGTTGCCCAAAATAAATAAGTGAAAATCTGTTTTTTTTGAGGAATAAATTGATGAACAATAAATGTATATAACATTAAATAAACCCAGCCCAACATGGCTATATGCGAATGACCATGTGTTAGGTGTTTAAAATTGAATGGGATATTACTCACAAAACCATAACGAAGAATTGTGCCCATTAAGGCTGCTATGAAAAAATTGAAAAGACAAACAGTAATCCAATATTTTTGCAATTGCGAGAGGGTTTTATTCATTAAATGAAAATGGTAATTCTTAAAAATGGGTTTAGTAAAAAAAAATGAAAATCATTATTTCACTTCTTTCAAGGCATTATCAATTAAGGTAACCAAGTGCATTTTATGTGCTTTTGAACTTACATTACCAGCTTGGTTGGAAGCCATTTTTTTAATAGCGTTCAAATTATAAATAACCAACGATTGTGAAACAAAAAGGTATTTTTTACTAGCTGTTTCGGATAGTATTTCAATTAACTTTTTAGTGTAAGCAATTTGTAGGTTTTGACGAAATGAATTTACATTTCCAGCAATATCAGCTGCAAAAATAGCATTGTTTAAATCGGTCATCATTGTAGGTAAGGTATATTTATTCCCATACAATTCTGAATCAACAATACGTTGCATGGTGTTGTAATGTAGTAAATGAGTTAGCACATTTGTTTGAATGTTTAAAATTAGGCTGTGAATTTTTGGGTCTTCTGATGCAGAGAAAAATCCAAACCCTCTGCGTTGCATTTGTAAATAATTGTATAAATGAGTTGAAGTCGAAAAAGCATTTGGTGCAAAAACATATTTACTTAATGTGCTCATTGCCAATTTTTGTTTTTCCAATTCAACAGGGATGAAGGGTTTTGTTGCTCCCTGCTGACCTATCATTGCTCGGTCAACATAAACGCCACCAATGTATCTCGAAATGGTAGTTGCTGAAGCATTTTGTTGTCCCATTAAAACCATAAATGAGGTGCGGATAAAATGGTGCGATTCTCCAGTGTTTTCAAGGTTTTTATCTACTAATTTGTTAGTTAACTCTTGAGCCAAATCAATTCGTTGAATCGCATAACCAATGGCATCACTGGTTAAATCGCCCACATTTACAAGTGGATCAATGGCTTTGCCAGGGCTTCGCATATCATCAGCATCATTGCCAAAAGAAAGTTCAGGAAGTGTTGATTTTGCCAATAAATCTTCCGATTCTTTTGCTGTTCTTCCTTGTTGGTAAGCAAACTGAATTGCCCAAAGGTCGTAAGGGCCAGGTGTTTTTGAATAATAATTTCCTTGTTTTGTTCTATCGTTAGAAATATTTACGGAAGGGTAATCCATTACCGAACCAATTAATCCCATTTTTTCAGTTATTGAAGTGTTGTGTATGTCTTTTATTGGGTGCAATTGACTGGCTTTCATATTGTGATTTAATCCCAATGTATGTCCCATTTCGTGCAACACTAAATAGTGCAAGAATTCATTTATCATTTTGCTTTTTTCCATTTCTGGCTCATCCAATACATTAATCATAATGGAAGCAAACATATTGTTGAATTGAGAAAACGAACCAACCTGACAGGTGTGTTCTTCTTTTTCACCATGATATTCATCCGCTTCGGTTAAACCAAAATTAAAAATGGATTCTGTTCTCAAATTATTCGTCAAAGAGATGTATTCAAACATAATATCGGCACCTAAAATTTGACCTGTTTTAGGATTTACAAAACTAGGTCCATACCCACCAAAAGGAGGTTGAGGAGAGGAAGTCCAGCGTAATACATTATAGCGAATATCTCCAGCGTCCCATTCGGCATCATCGGGTTGTTGTTTAATTACTACTGCATTTTTAAATCCTGCTTTTTCAAAAGCCAAATTCCATTTTTCGCCAGCGGCTTTAATTATAGGTCGAAGTTCTTTTGGTGTGGAGTTTTCCATCCACCAAACAATGGGTTCAACAGGTTCAGAAATGGATGCATTAGGGTCTTTTTTTACTAAATTCCAACGGTGAACAAAATCTCGGTAAGGGGTTGAACTGGTTGAAGTCATATCATTTACTTGTGTGGTAAAATAGCCAACACGAGGATCATCAAAAATAGGTTGATAATTGTTTTTGGGCATTTTAATTAAGCTATGAAAAACTTTGATACTCACGTTTCTGCCATCGGTAACGGCTTGCGAACCTCCATTAAGAATAGATTCCGTAGAATAGACATATTCAATAGCTAAATCGGTGTTTTCAGGATAACTTCTAACACCCAACACCTTTGTTTTTTCTTTATCTAAATTTCCTAAGGAAAAAGCAGTAGGTGATGCTTTTGGATGTTTTGCAGGTTTGATTTGAGAAAATGTTTCTTTTAAAAAAAGCTGATCTGCGTCAATTAAAAATAGTCCGTTTAGGCTATCTATTCCTTCAATTTTAAGGCTAGCCAAAATACTTTCGCTAATATTTGCCTTTGATGATTTTGAAATTTCATTGTTAGGGTCGAAATAAAAAGAAGTATTTTGAGAAACAAATTCAATTTTATTGAAATATTTTTTGATTTTAAAAACCTTTGAACCTCTATAAGAGCCTCTGAAAGCACCAGCATCTAAAACACCATCAGAAATTTGACTGAAATAGATAAATTCTTTTTCCAACTGATTTTTTGAAATAATCATCTTTAACGCTCCTGAAGTGGTGTCTTGATAAAAAGTAAACAAGCCTTCTATTTTTTTTGATTTTTTAGTTAGCTCACTGATTTTTTTTGGAGCTTCTTCACCTGCTTTAGAGGTTTCTTTTTTTGATGCATCTTTTTTGTTGGAGTTCTTTTTTTGTGCGTAAGCGTTAGAAATAAGCATACATAACACAAAAAGTAAAGAAATGAATTTAACAGGAGCGAAATGTTTCATAGATGTAATTTTAAAAGTCAGATGGGTAAAGATATGAAAAATAAAATTTTATGAATGGGTTTATTTCTTAAAAATAAAATAAACAGCCAATACTAAGAACACAAAACCAATAATGTGGTTAACTCGAAAAGTTTCGTTTTTAAAAATGAGCAAGGAAAACACAACAAAAACAATTAATGTAATCACTTCCTGAATTACTTTGAGTTCTATCAACGAAAAAGGGCCTCCATTTTCTTTGTAGCCAATTCTGTTGGCAGGAACTTGAAAAAAATACTCAAACAAAGCAATTCCCCAGCTTATCAAAACAATAGAAATAAACCCCAATTTATTGAACCATTTCCATTCGCTAAATTTTAAATGCCCATACCATGCCAACGTCATAAAGGTGTTGGATAAAATTAATAGAAAAATGGTTAGGAATGGTTTCATAAAATTGCAAAAAAAGTAATAGTACAACTTTACTATTTTAATCAAAAAACAACATTTTTTTTATTATGTGATGTAAGTTACAAAATATTAATTTAATGTTTGATTACTTTTGTTGTATAAACCTTAAAAAACTCAATTATGAAAAAAAACATGGGAAGTGCTGATAAAATTATCCGTTTGATAATTGCAGCAATAATAGTTACTCTATTTTTTACAAATGTAATCTCTGGTACATTAGGTATTGTGTTGCTTATTTTATCTGGTGTTTTTGTGCTAACAAGTTTTATAAGCTTTTGCCCACTTTATACTATCTTTAAATTTAATACTTGTCCTAAAAAATAAGTATTAAATTCAAAAGAAATGGCTTTTTTAAAACATTGACCATACGTTTAATAACTTCCTAGTGATAACAAAACCAAGGTACAAGATTCTTCGGTTGCGATACCTTTTTCGTTAGCGAGTTTTACTAACTCAGCATTTTCAGCTCCAGGATTAAAAACAATACGTTTGGGTTTTAGTTGATTTAAAATATAATCGTAATAAACGGATTGATTTTTTGCTCCTACATACATAGTAACAGTGTCAATGCCTTCAATAATGGGCATATTAGTCAAAATCTGATGAGATTCTATTTTTCCTTCTCTTAAACCAACAGGAATAACCTCATGTCCGTGTTGGGCTAATTTTAGTGTTGCTTTGTAGGAATATCTTTCGGGATTAGAAGATGCTCCAAGTATTATCGTTTTTTTCATGTGTTTTTTTTACTAAATTAGGAATAGAATCTAGATAAGTAACTTTCCTAATGGAATTTTTAAAAATTTTTGAAATCTACATTGGTATTACTTATATCGTAGAAAATTTGTGAACCGAGCTTGCGAGTTCAACGAAGTTAATTTTCTGGGTTAAAATGGTATAACTCCTTTTCCCTACCACAGGAGGACACAGAGATGCTTAACTCCTAAGTACTCAAGGCACTCCTAATACTCCTAAGTACTCTATTCCACCAACTCAAAATCCAATTGTTTCTTAATAAGATCGGCACGTTTCACTTTTATCATCACTTCATCGCCCATTTTGTATTCTTGCCCTGTTTTGCGTCCTCTTGCACAATAATTTTCTTTGTCGAAGGTATAAAAATCTCCATCAATATCTTGCAACCGAACCATGCCTTCGCACATATTTTCAATAATTTCTACATAAATACCCCATTCGCTCACACCAGAAATTATACCTGCGAAAATTTGACCTATTTTATCTTCTAAAAATTCTACTTGTTTGTATTTAATAGATTTTCGTTCTGCTTCACTAGCAAGTTGCTCCATGTCGGATGAATGTTTGCATTGTGCTTCCAATTCGGTTTGACTTACAGAACTTCCCCCTTCCAAATAATGTTGCAATAACCGGTGTACCATCACATCAGGATACCTACGAATAGGAGAGGTAAAATGCGAATAGTGTGAAAAACTCAATCCATAATGCCCAATGTTTTTGGTAGAATAAATGGCTTTTGCCATGGTTCTTATGGTTAATTGTTCTATCATATTTTCTTCGGCTTTCCCTTTCACTTCCTCTAATAAATTATTGATGGAAGAAGCGACTTCTTTGCCTCCAGTTGCTAGGCTATAGCCAAACTTTTTCACAAAAGAAGAAAGTGTTAACAGTTTTTCTTGGTTAGGTTCATCATGAATTCGATAGACAAATGTTTTTGGGGTTTCTTTTTTGTTTTCAGGTTTTCCTACAAACTCAGCCACCTTTTTGTTGGCAAGCAACATAAATTCTTCTATTAATTTATTGGCATCTTTACTTTCTTTAAAGAAAACACCTAAAGGCTTACCGTTTTCATCAATATTAAATTTCACTTCGAGCCTATCAAAAGAAATCGCTCCTTGTTTAAAGCGTTCTTTGCGGAGTTTTTTTGCCAATCCATCAAGTATTAATAATTCATTAGCAAAATCACCTTGTTTGCTTTCTATACGTTCTTGGGCTTCTTCGTAAGAAAATCTTCTATCCGAAAAAATTACGGTTCGTCCAAACCATTCATTCAATACTTTTGCCTCTTCATTGAGTTCAAAAACAGCAGAAAAACACAATTTTGTTTCTTGAGGTCGGAGTGAACAAACACCATTGGAAAGCATTTCGGGAAGCATGGGAACTACCCTGTCAACCAAATAAATAGAGGTGGCTCGTTGATAGGCTTCTTTGTCTAAAATACTGTCTTTTTGAATGTAATGCGAAACATCGGCAATGTGTATTCCGATTTCCCAATTTCCATTTTCTAATTTTTTTATTGAGAGTGCATCGTCAAAGTCTTTTGCATCGGCTGGGTCAATGGTAAATGTGGTAATGGCTCTAAAATCTCTACGTTTTTTAATTTCTTGAGCAGAAATTTCAATGGGTAAGTTTTTGGCTTCGCTTTCAACTTTTGGAGGAAAAACATAAGGCAAACCATATTCTGCTAAAATAGCATGCATTTCGGTGTTGTTTTCGCCAGGTCTTCCCAACACATCAACCACAACACCGTAAGGATTTTTTTTATTATCGGGCCATTCAGTAATTCGAGCAACTGCTTTGTCGCCATCTTTTGCTCCTTTTAGGTTTTCATTGGCAATAAAAATATCTACAGGCATTCGCAAATCATCCACAGCTAAAAAAGCAAAATTTTGAGATTTTTGTATGATACCCACAAAATTAGTTTTGGCTCTTTTTAGCACCTCAACAATTTCTCCTTCAATTTTATTGCTGCCTTTGTTTGAAATAACATTCACTTTTACAATATCACCATGCAACGCATTTTTAGTGTTTTTAGGATGAATATAAATATCAGTATCCGCATCTTCAACTATAACATAAGCTGCACCACGCTGAGTCATATCAACTTTTCCTTCAATAAAATTTGAGGATGATTTTCGTTTGTAAGAACCTCTTTGATGCTCAAAAAGTTTTCCTTGATCGGCAAGTTCTTCTAAAATAATTCCAACCAATTTTCGGTTAGAAAAATCTTTCAGTCCGAGTGCATTGCTGATTTTTTTATAATTAAACGATTGTGTAGGATTTTTATCAAAAATAGTGATGATTTGTTGAAGTAAATCATTTTTAAAACCTCCAGCAGTTTTGCTTTTTTTTTGTTTTTTTGACATTGTTGGTGTGTAAGTGTAAAGATGCTATTTTCAGCAAAGTTACGGTTTATGTTGGAAATTATATAACTAACTTCAGGAATGAAATAATTGGGTTATTAATTAACTATAAAAATAAAATAGAGTATGTTTTTTATTTAATTTCGTTTTTATGAAATTAAAATGGATGACTATTATTTTGATTGGAATTTATGGGTGTACAGACAATGAGAAAAGCTCTGAAATCAGTCAAAAAACAATAAATATAGTTGAAGGAGATTGGTTAATGACCTTTCAACTTACTGCTGAGGAAACCCTACCTGTTAGGTTTTTAGTAACTAAAAAAGATAGTTTATATACTATTGAATTTGCTAATGCGTCTGAAAAAATTAAAATAGAAAACATAGCTATTGAAAATAATCGTTTAAAATTTGATGATCCTGTTTTTAATTCGTGGTATGAATTTGAAATAATTAGCTCCTCAAAAATGAAAGGATTTTGGTTTAAAGACAACCAAGAATATAAAATCAGTTTTGAAGCAGAACACGGAGAACAAAATCGATTTAAAAAGCCTAAAAAAATAGTTGCCAATGAGCAAATTGATGTTACAGGGAAATGGAAAGTAGAATTTAGCCCAAAAAATCAAGAAAATTATTATCCTGCCATTGGACTTTTTGAGCAACAAGGTGAATATTTATCAGGGACTTTTTTGACCGAAACAGGAGATTATCGTTTTTTGGAAGGTAATGTTTATGGAAATGAATTTTTTCTTTCTTGTTTTGATGGTTCTCATGCATTTTTGTTTAAAGCTATTTTAAAAAATGATTCTTTGATTGGTTCTTTTTGGTCTGGTTCTCATTGGGAAGAACCATGGGTGGCTATTCGCGATGATAAATTTGAGTTGACCAATCCTGATTCGCTCACGTTTTTAAATGACGGATATAGTAAAATTGACTTTGCTTTTAAAAATACAGATGATGAGTTGGTATCTCTCAACGATGAAAAATTTAAAGGAAACGTAGTTATTGTTAATATTATGGGCCCTTGGTGTCCAAATTGCAAAGACGAAACAGCATTTTTATCTGATTTGTATTCCAAAAAAAAGAAAGATGGGCTAGAAATTATTGCTTTATCTTTTGATAGAACCGATGATGTTGATATAGCTAAAAAGAATATTGAAAAGCTCAAAAATCATTTTAACATCGAATATGAATTTTTATTGGCTGGAAAAGCAAGCAAAATTGAAGCAGGAAAAGCATTGCCTATGCTCAATCATATTATGTCCTATCCAACTACTATTTTTATAGATAAAAAAGGAAATGTTCGTAAAATAAGAACAGGATTTTATGGACCAGGAACAGGAAATTATTATAAACGCTATGCAGAAAGCATAACTAATTTTGTAGATAAACTATTAAAGGAGTGATTTTTAACAAATAACTTCTGCTTCAAAAAGTGCTGCGAAGTGTTTTTTTAGTTTTTCTTTTACTTCTTCCATGTTTACTTCTCTGCCTAATTCTTTTTGTAAGGAAGTAACTTGTTTATCATCAATTCCACAAGGAATAATATTACCGAAATAAGACAAATCAGCATTAACATTAAAAGCAAAACCGTGCATGGTAACCCATCTGCTGCAACGAACGCCCATAGCACAAATTTTTCGTGCTTTTCTTGGGTCGTCAGCATCTAACCAAACACCTGTGTAGCCTTCATATCTTCCTGCTGCTATACCAAATTCGGCTAAAGTTCTGATAATTATTTCTTCCAAAAAACGCAGGTATTTGTGAATGTCTGTAAAAAAGTTGTCTAAATCTAAAATGGGGTAGCCAACAATTTGTCCCGGACCATGGTAGGTAATATCGCCACCACGATTAATTTTGTAATAAGTTGCACCTTTTTGTTTTAGCATGGCTTCCGAAAGCAACAGATGAGCTTCTTTTCCACTTTTTCCAAGTGTATAAACGTGTGGATGTTCGCAAAAAAGTAAATGGTGCTGAGTGGGAATGTTGGTATCGTCTTTTCTGTTTTGAATTTTAATATCTATGGTTTCCTTAAAAAGTTGTTCTTGAAAATCCCAAGCTTCTTTGTAGTCGATTAATCCTAAATCTTTAACTTTTATTTGTTGCATAATTTTTAACTTACTGCTCTAAGGCAAAATCAATATACGTAAAAAATTCTTGAGGATGATAATTGGGTAAATTTTTTCCTCTTTCGTGTCCCAAACGAACAATTACCAATTGTTTTTGGGGAATGAAAATAATATATTGTCCTTTTATGCCACGAGCATAAAATACATTCATGCTTTTGTAATAGGCTGCCCAAAGATGATAGCCATAAAAATCAACTATTTTTCCATTATCATCTTTTAATTGATAGGTAAGTGTTGTAGCATCATTAATATATTTTTCGGTAACAATGGTTTGTCCGTTCCATTTGCCTTTGTTTAGAAACAACTGACCAATTCGGGCAAAATCCTGAGCGTTGGAATAAAAACAACAGTAGGCTTTTTCTCTTCCGTCTTTGTGGTCTAAGTTCCATAATGCATTGTTTTTAGCACCTATTGGCTTCCAAACCTTTTCACTCATATAATCTGAAATGGTTGTGCCTGTTGCTTTTTCCAAAATAAAAGATAGTATTAACGTATTTCCTCCTAAGTATCGCCAAGTTTTGCCAGGTGCTTCAGTAACCTCATAATTTTCATTTAATTTTTTTAGGTCTGTTCCATAATAGGCTTTTGCCATGTGTCCGAATGGACTTTTATAACTTTCATCAAAATTTATTCCTGAACTCATGGTGAGTAAGTGTTTTATTTTTAGTTCAGGGTGGTCTTTGTATTCTGGCAAGTAATCGCCAACAGCATCATCAACACTGTTAATTTTTCCTTCATCAATGGCAATTCCAATAAGCAATGCAGTGAATGTTTTTGCAACGGAAAAAGAATTGGTTAAGGAGTTTTCATCATACTTGTCCCAATATTTTTCATAAACAATTTCATTTTGTTTTACTACTAAAAAAGCGGAGGGATTATAATGTTCAATGTGTTTTAATAATTCCTTATTTTCAGTTTTATTATAGTTGCTACTGATTTTCCATGGTTGGTATTCTCCTGCGGCAACAGTTCTATTTTCGAAAATTGCATATTCATCAATGCTTGGACCAGTTTTTCCAACCAAATAAGTTGTGGAAACTGCCTTAAACAGATGTTGATTTCCTGTTACAACTGCAAGTAAAGAAGCTGTTGCCAAAATAATAACTACACCTAATAGGACTCGTTTTAATAATTTCATCTTAATGCTTTTTGTTCTCCAAAATTAAGATTTATAGTGCTTATTTTTTAAATAATACTAAAAGAAATAGTATTAACGCTAAATTGTTAATTGTTTCATTTATACTACGTTTATTTGAGTGTTAATGTAGTTAATTTTGTTGTTTTCAACTTGTATTTGTAAAAAAGTTATGACCAAAAAAATTTTAATAGGTATTTTTATTTTACTGATGGGAGCGGTAGGAATAGTTGGGTATAATTTTTATAAAAACATTAAAAAACCCATAAATACAAATATGCTCATAGCTGTTCCGCAAAATGCAGCAATCCTATTACGAGAACAAAATATAAATGCATTAGTTAAGAAAATAACATCTACAAATCTTATTTGGGAAGAGTTAGTAAGCAATACAACATCATTTTCAACACTTAGCAATCAACTAAGAGCATTAGACTCAATCGTTCAAACCCCTCAATTAGCTCCATTTTTAGCCGACAAATCATTGTTGACATCTGTTCATTTATCTGGTGCAAATAGCTATGATTTCGTGTTTTATTTTACTACTTTGCTTGGCACATCAGAAAAAGAAGTACTGAATGGTTTAAAAAACCAGTTAAAAGTTAATCCTACAACGAGAACTTATGATGGTCAAACTATTTATACTGTTGGATTGGCTAATCAAAAACTTTCGTTTACCTATAAAAAAAACATTTTTGCTTTTAGTTTTAGCACCATTTTAATAGAAGATGTGATAAGGCAAATGAAAGCAGATAATTCATTATTAGATAATACTGAATTTGCTCAAATTCTTTCAACCACAGGAGAAATACCTGATGGAAATATTTTTATCAATCATCAAAAACTTCCTATTTTATTGGCTCAGCTTGTTACTAATTCTATGAAAGAGGATGTTTTAGGGTTAAAATCTTATGCTTCGTGGAGTGCATTAGATATTACACTGAAATCAAACTCTATTATGCTTAATGGGTTTACGTTAGCTCCTGAACAAGCAGCATATTTTGCATCACTTTTTAAAAATCAATCCAAAAGTTTAGGCAATCAAAAAATAAAAATAACGGAAGTGACTCCGAGAAATACTGCCTTTTTATATTATTATAGTTTTAGCAATTCTAAACAATTTTTTAGCGATAGAAAAGCATGGTTGAAACAACAAAATAAGTTTTTTGAGTATGCTCAATTTGTAGAAAAGTTAGCCACAGATTATGGATTAGACATTGAGGAGGAGTTTTTATCTACCATAGGAAATGAGCTAGCTTTTATTATTACTGAACCTGTTTCGGAAGATGTAATTAATTACCAATACGTTATATTTCAAACTAAAGACAGCGAACAAACAAAAATTAATTTGCGAGCAATTGAAGAAAAGATAAATTCAGGTGTTGTTGAAAACGTGTTGTTTAATGAATTTTCCATTTCTCAACTTCACCTAAACAATTTATTTCCAAAATTATTCGGAAAACCTTTTGTAAATAGCAAAAATCCTTATTATACCCTTATTGACGATTATGTGGTGTTTGGAGCAAGTGAATCTGCAATAAAAACTTTTATTACTGATTATGTTGCAGGAAGAACACTGAAAAATGATGAAAATTTTCAGTCATTTAGCGACCAATTATCTGCTAATGCTTCCATTTTTATTTATAACAACATAGCTCGTTCTGTTAATTTATATAAAATTTATGCCGATGAAAAATTTATAGCTGATATTGATGAAAAAACTACTTTTTTAAGGAAGTTTGAAGCTGTTGCTTTTCAAGTAAATCCATCCAAAAACGGTTTGTTTTACAACAACATTTATTTTAAATACAATCCCGTTTATAAACAAGATACCCGAACGCTTTGGGAAACAATTTTAGATACACTTATTGCATCTCCACCTCAATTAGTAATGAATCATATTACCAACACCAAAGAGGTTTTTGTTCAGGACATCGCCCACAAAATTTATTTAATTAGTACGAATGGGAAAATTTTATGGTCAAAGCAATTGCAAGAGCCATTAGTAGGTCAAGTGCAGCAAATAGATATATTTAAAAACGGGAAACTACAGCTACTTTTTAACACAAAAAACAACATTTATTTATTGGACAGGAATGGAAAAAATGTTGGTAATTTCCCAACTCTGTTAAAAGCAGAAGCAACTACAAGCGTAGCTCCATTGGATTATGATAAAAATAGAAATTATAGGCTTTTAATAGGATGTAACAACAATCAACTCTATAATTACACACTGGAAGGAAACTTGGTTGATGGATGGGAATATACTCCATCCAAAAGCGCTCCCAGCGGATTAATCAAACATTTTATCATGGGAAACAAAGATTACATTGTTGTTACAACCGAAAATGGTAAGGTAAAAGTGGTTCAGCGCAATGGGAAAGACAGGTTGGAATTGAAAAACAGTATTACTAATACTATTAATAATCAGTATTTGGTGGTAGGAAACGACTTAGCTAATACTTTTTTAACCTCTATGGATACTTCGGGAAATGTGATTAAGTTGTTTTTTAACGATAAATTGGAGCAAATTAAACCAATAGACAATCAAATTTCTGATTTTTATTTCTTTAGTCCGATAAGTGTTACTCCAACAGTAAATGGAGCAACTTATTTTTATTGTTATGAAAATAAGTTAGTTGCTAATGATGCCAGCCAAAATAAGTTGTTTAGTTTAGAATTTAGTAGTAAAATAACACATAAACCACAAATTTTCACAATGCCTGATAAAACGAAAAGAATAGGTGTTGTAACAAATTCAGGAATTTATTTACTTAATGATGCTGGGGTGATAGAACAAGATTTTCCATTAGCTGGTTCAACACCGTTTATGATAGAAGACATCAATAACGACAATGTTCTCAACTTAGTAGTAGGAGAAAAGAATTTGGTGTATATGTATAATTTGAAGTGAAGTTTTTAAACTTCCCAATTTTTGCTTGTGCGGTAAACAGTGCCTTTAAAAGCCCCCACCAACACCCCATTTTGGTTGGTTACAGGAATAGTATAAATGCCTATTTTGTTAGATAAATTTACTTCTGTAGCTTCTGCAAATAAAGTATCGCCAACATTTACCGGATTAGGATAAGAAATAGAACATTCCAAAGCAACACTCAATCTGCCATGAGCATTAGAAGCGAAAGCCAACGCACTATCGGCTAGTGAAAAAGTTACGCCACCATGTATAATACCAAATCCATTACACATTTCTGGTCTTACCGACATTTTTAGTTGGCAATACCCTTCTTTTGATTCAATTACTTCGATGCCCAACCATTGGCTAAAAGCATCTGTTTTCATCATTTTGGTTACTATTTTATGTGTTTTTTTCATGGTTGCTAGTTATTGAATAGGGTTTGTCCAGAATGTCCGTTTTATTCGTAAGCACTAAGCTGAAGCGAAAGCATTTTAACAGAGGATTAGTGCTATGATTCTTAAAATTCATAAATCAAAAATACTAATTTTTTAACGTATTGTGTTTGCTCGGACTAAGTAACCGCCCTCTTTGCCCTCGCAATCCAACTCAGGCGGACTTACGGGGGATTAAATATTACCGATTGTGATTTTAAATGTCGCATATACCGATGCTGTTTTGATTTATAAAATAAAGTATCGGTATAACTGGTTCTAAGTAGCTTTGTTATTGCAAAACCACTAAGAATCAGTATAAATGCTCCTTAAAATCTACATCGGCATTATACTTTAAGGAAATACCTTTGCGGCATTAAGAAGTTAAAATGGTATAATTTGTGCAAAATATTCGTTTTAAAAAGAATATTTTGTATTTTTGACAAAAAAATAGTTTATGGAAGAATATATTGCAAATATCGAAAAGTATAATTTTTGGCATTCTACTTCAAAAACAGGGTTTAAGCGTAATAAATATCTTAATTGGCTCAATCAGTTTAAAGATAATCGGCTTATAAAAGTTTTGGTTGGACAAAGAAGGGTTGGAAAAAGTTATGTTTTACGCCAATATATAGAACAACTGATTAATAGTGGAGTAAAAAAAACAAATACCCTATACATTAATACCGAATATTTAGAATTTGACTTTCTAAGTGATTATAAAAAATTAGATGCTTTTATTCGATATTATAAAAATCATTTTAATGTTAAGGGAAAGTATTATTTGTTTATTGATGAAATACAACAAATAGAAGGATGGGAAAAATTAATAAATGCTTTATCTCAAGACTTTACACAAGAAGTGGAAATAGTAATTACTGGTTCTAACTCCGAATTACTTTCAGGCGAATTATCAACATTACTTTCAGGTAGATATGTTCAAATTACCGTTTTGCCTTTTAGTTTTGAGGAATATTGCGAGCATTTAAGCTTAACTAAAAATAGAATAAATTATCTACACTATTTACAAACAGGAGGGCTTCCAGAATTATTTCATCTACCTAACGAAGAGACTAAAAGACATTACCTTGGGGCTTTAAGAGACACTATTTTATTAAGAGATATTATACAGCGACACCATGTTAAAGACATTTCTTTACTTTTAGATGTATTTACTTACTTAGTAAATAATGTAGCAACACTAACATCAATAACCAATTTAGTTAACTACTTTAACGATAAAAAAAGAAAAACAACTTATGACACTATTGCTAATTATATAGGCTATGTTTTACAAACGTATATTATTCATAAATGCGAGAGATTTGATTTAAAAGGCAAAGAAATAGTTGGCGGGAATGTAAAATATTATTTAAATGATTTAGCATTTAAAAACTATCTTTATTCTGGTTTTACGCATGGATATGGATACCTTTTAGAAAATTTAGTTTACTTACAATTGCTTAACCATAATTTTGAAACTTTTGTTGGACACATGAGAAATAAAGAGATTGATTTTGTTGCAAAAAAAAATGAAAAAAACTTATACATTCAAGTTTCCTTTACTATTGAAAATGAAAAAACATTAAGTAGAGAACAAGCTTCATTACAGGCAATAAATGATAATTATGAAAAATGGATTATTACAATGGACGAACTTCCTTTTTCAAATAAGGATGGAATTAAATATATTTCTATATGGAATCTAGATGACCACCTGAATAATTGGAATGTTTAACTCCCCGTAATCGCTAAGCTGAAGCGAAAGCATTTTAGCGAAGGGCTTAGTGCTATGATTCTTAAAATTCATAAATCAAATATACTATTTTTTATAATGTATTGTATTTGTTCGACCTAAGTAACCACCCACTTTGCCAACACTATCCGCCTCAGGCGGACGTACGGTTACAGCTTAGGATGTACGGGGGGGTAGTAAAATTAGCTGTTTTTTAAAATAGAAATCTATTAACGCTTTATTTTTAGTATATTTGTAATGCTAATAAATTTTCATCTGTCAATGATGCTTTTATTACTAAAAAATAAATTCAACAACTAGCTTCTTAACATATTCAAACTGCTAAATAAAAAACAATGAAATTAATACTTGATATAAAAGAAAATAACCGCATTCCTTTTTTTATGGAACTGATTAAAAGCCTTGATTACATTAGCATAATCAAAGAAGTGAAAGAGGAACGTAAAAGCCAATTTATTACCGATTTGGCGGAAGCTTTTAATGATGTAAAACTACATGAACAGGGTAAGAAAAAACTTAAAACTGCTAAAGATTTATTGAATGAGCTTTAATGTAGTTGCTACCGAGCCTTTTGAAAGAAAGTTAAAACGACTGGCAAAAAAATATAAATCTCTTGCTAATGATTTGGCTGCTGTATTTGATGAGCTTGTTGAAAATCCTACACTTGGTACTCCTATTGGTAAAGATTGCTATAAATTACGCATTGCCATTGCTTCTAAAGGTAAAGGTAAAAGTGGCGGGGCTAGAATGATTACTTATGTGCGTGTTGTTAAAAAAACCGTTTTCTTAATGGATATTTATGATAAATCTGAACAAGCGAATATTTCCAACAAAGAACTCCTTATGCTTATTGATATTTTACAGGATAAATAAAAAAGCTCCTTGTTACAAAGCCCGTAGTTGCCAACGCTCTTTGCTAACGCTTCAAACTACGTGCAGTGTGGGGAGGAAAATAGTTAATATTTTTATAAATTCGTAATATTGATGTTTAAATATTTAATTAAAAAAGAATTAATATGGCTAATAACATAAAAATAGAACGAGTAAAAGAATTGGAGAATATTACAATTCCTCGTCTAAATAAAGAAACAAGAGATTTAATTCAAGATTTAATTTTTGACGAAAGTGTTCAGTCGGATTTATATTATGATGATTTTATAAAACTTGTTGACATGCACAAGAGAAAAAGACTAGATAATAGTCGGTTTTATGAGTTATTATCTAGCTTAATTGAAGAAATTAAAGTTTTATTAAAAAAGTAAATTATGAATAATCTTATAGCAATTTTTGGTTCTTCTCAATTAATAATAATGTTATTGGTACTTGCCGTACCAATTGTACTTATCATTATTATTATTAAATATTTTACAAGGAAAAACAATAGATGAATTTTAATATAAAAACTCCATATTACCTATTATTAATTTTGATTTTTGTTAGTTGTAGAAATGAATCTCAAAACAATAATTCTGAATTATATAAACATCAGGAACTTATTGAC
>Ga0100381_1002026_pt1 | contig 18343 bp, 28 predicted proteins | sample CryGeymeta201505_FD_80416 | JGI IMG/M metagenome (GOLD analysis project Ga0100381, IMG submission 80416) | Groundwater microbial communities from Crystal Geyser aquifers in Utah, USA - Crystal Geyser metaG 2015-05 | ecosystem: Environmental > Aquatic > Deep subsurface > Groundwater | place: USA...
CCCCAACCCCAGTGTTATGCTGAAATATGAAAAGAATATATCATCAATTATCGCCATAGCCGGGATCCTCAAGAAGGTTGTCTATTTTGCCCATTATGTTGTTTATTTGATAGTCCATCGCCTCTCTATTTCCTAAATAATTATTCTTGCCTTTCTTGGCGCCCCAAAGTCTATCTCCATTGCTCTGTCCAGACTCTCTTGATTCAATTGGTCTTGAGTACTCTGTTTTTTGCTGAGTCACCGGTTTATAGAGATTTTATGTCCTCTTCATATAGCTGTTACTGTCATAGTTCAAATTTTTAGGAGCTCTAGACTCAGATGCTCTACTTTGGTAGGCATCAGATTTCTTCGGAATGCGATAGAAGTGAGATATTTACCCTTGCAGCTCTTGCGCTTTGAAATTTTCGGTCTCATAGTTGTTGTTTGAAGAGAATATTTTCCTTCTGATCATCTAGAATTCTTTATCTATCTACAAGTCTTGTGATTGTTTGATTCTTTTGTACACTTCGTTCAACTTTTACTAAAGAACCTCATGCATCACTCTTAGTTTCTGATTGTTGCTCTAATCAAAAAAGCGTTGTTATTCTGCTTGAACGAGGTCGAAATTTCGAGGTAAGTAAGGGTTGTTTTGGCTAGGAGATCCTCCTTCTGTTTGCATGTGGAGTTGGAACTTGTAGTTATAGGTCTACTCCGGCCTTCGTTCCTTTGCCTACACTTTAGAATAGTCGTTCATAGTGACTTGAGACTTGACCTGACTCATCTGAAAGTTTTTATCGTTTTTGGGAGGTGACTTTTATGTCTTCTTCTCGTTTTATTTTCGCATTTCCTCCTTTATCTTTTGTTCTAATTTCATATCCTATTCTGCCTCTTTCCGTTTTCGCTATTATTTTCTCCTTCGATCTTCCTCCATCTGCAACCTCAGCTCTTATTGATACTTTTATTGTTTTCTCGCCCTTCGCTCAGCCTAATCAGGATCAGCTATAAACAAACCTCGGCCGTAGGACTTATCATTACCGACTGAGATTTCTAATTTAGCAATCTGTTACGTTTTCCAGCGCTCAGCAAAGACATATTAATAATAATTATATTTGAACCCTTCCACATGAAAAAAACACAAGAAAAGATCTGAAAATTAGGCTAGCATATAAAAAGTAACCGGGGTGTTTGAATATAATTAAGAGCCAATTATATTTGATCAATGAGGGGTTACGAAGATTAGAAGCTTGAGGACTCGCAATTACTGTCGTCTCTCAAAGCCAACAGAGAACATTACAATCGGAACATCGACTAACTTCTTACATCTTTCAATGAAGAGGGATCGTACGGCGATACCTTCAAACTTTTTGGCTCCAAATATAAAGAGCGAATACAATAGTTCGAGAAGCTGAAGGCAGACAACAATAAACTGATTCTCGAGACAAGACAACTGCAGCAACAGCTAAGTTTATTCAGAAACAGTTTGCAGGACAGTGGTTGGAAAGAGGAAGATATAGTCAATAGGTTGTCAATGTAGAGAAAACCTGAGTCAACTTTCAATTTTGTCAGTAGCGAGCCTTCAGCTAGAGAGACATTCAAATCGAAACAAGAGTAAATTTAAAAAATGAAATAAGATGCAAAAAAAGATTACGAACAGCACTTTGAGGACTATGACAATCTTCTTAAAGAAATGTTCAAATTCTTAGAGCTGACATCTAATACCAAAGACCTACTCAAATAAATGAAACCAGCTCCTAAAGAATCTTCTGATGAATAGAGCTTGTCTGATATGGTGTTAGTACCCAGAAAAAGATATTAGCTGCTAATCGAGCTTTATGCTGCTACTATGGCAGATAAGAGTGCTGAAGAGCTGAGAAAACAAGTATAAGGAAGACCTGAGCATTCAGAGCCTCTTGAAAAGTCTGAAGAGTAGCAGAGAAATCATAGGGAAAAGTATACAAACATTGTGAAAGGATCGGGTTTTTAACTCACCAGCTTACAAACCTTCTTCCATAAGCTAGCTCAGAAATTTGGCTATGAGAAAGAATGGGAAAGATATCATATGGAAAACAAAGAATAAGCGATCGTTCTCAAAGGTAGAATTGATGCAATTTTGCGACCTCAACTATTTGACTCTCCTAATAAAAAGATGGAAGCTGAAGAAAAATAGCCTGAACAAAAGGAGTAAGTCCCCTCTGTTGAATAAAGACTAAGAAGAAAGCTTGACTCTTTGATTGAAGTCATCCCCTTGAGTCAAAAATAAAAATAATATTGGTCTTAAATTTCCTCAAAAATCCGCAACGAATAACTTTTCAGTGCTAAAAGAGTGATCCAGATTTACAAGAATGTTTATCAGGAAACCAAGGAAACACAGTTGGCTCAGTTTGCCTCAATAATTCACACTACTGTCTCAGGTTGTGTATCAAAACTTGAATCCTTATTATTGCCAAAATACAAGAAAGGAATATTGCAAAGAGAATAAATCGAGAGTTACTACAAAGAAGACCAACTGACAAGTACTCTGAAAGCCAAACTAGCCGTGAACCTTGACGATAAACCCTTCCTGATGGCCAAATAATTATCATAATCAGTTGTGCAAAAACTGTTCAATAGACTCAGCAAACAACTCGTTTTTGCATCGACTAGAGAAATTCAGAGAACCCTTCGTCGATATTCGTGATCTGCTGTCTTCTGAAATTTATTTTTTGATTTTCTGGTCCCAATAGCTTCGCAATAATGACTCTTTACATATAATAACGAAGAAAAAAATTTGGAAACAGGAGGAGATTCTCAATAGAAACCCAAAGAGGCTTTTTATGATGATAGACCGTTATAAAAGCGGTTTATTTTATTTTTTGGTATTTTTCCAAGGAAAAAGCATCGCGGGAGCTTACAAATCAACTCACTATCCTACCGTCCAACTTAACACCATTCGTTGAGCTTCTCATTTCATCATATTTTTTATTGAGATGGCCCGAACCAAGCAGACCGCTAGGAAGTCCACAGCACAAAAGGTGCCCCGCAAGCAACTTGCGGCCCAGAAAATCGCCAGGAAGTCGGCCCCTATCGTCTCCGGCGTCAAGAAACCTCACCGATTCAAACCCGGAACCGTCGCCCTCAGATAGATCAGAAAATTCCAAAAGAGCGTATGAACTTATTCATCGCTCAACTCTTGCAGTTGAGCTTCTCTATCCTTTTCTTTACTTATTCAGACCGACTTGCTTATCAGAAAGCTTCCCTTCCAGAGACTGGTGCGAGAAATCGCAACTGAGTTCAAGCAGGAAATCAGGTTCCAGAGCCAGGCAGTTCTTGCCCTTCAAGAAGCTGCTGAAGCTTATCTGGTTTCTCTCTTTGAGGACACCAACCTGTGTGCTATTCATGCCAAGAGAGTCACCATCATGTCCAAGGACCTTCAACTTGCCAAACGAATCCGTGGAGATAGGTTCTGAAATGATCAATCAAACCTTCATCAACATTCAATCCTTCAATATCATTTCTTTTAAAACCACATTTCTCCATCTTTTCATTAAATCATGTTATATATCCCGTTAATTAAAATTCTAACCTTTTTGGGATTCTTGATGAAAATTCTAATAAAGCGGCTTCTTATGTGTGTTGCATAAGACTAATGTGATTATATATACCGCAGTTGCAATGATGGAGTCGGAAACCTCATAGCAAATATAAACGAAAAATTGCAAAGTCATTGACGGGAAATTCGTGGTGGACATGAATCAACGGCTAGGAGGAGGCTCCTATAGTCAGGTATACGCTGCCTGGCCCAAAGGTAGCACGTCCACTCCTTTGGCATGCAAGATCATTTCCAAGCAGTAACTGGACAAACAAGTAGATCTTTTTATCAACAAAGATTGCCCAAAAGCAAGGAGACCAGGCTTCCAAAGAAAAATTGAAAATGTACATCATCAAGCGAATCCAATCAGAAGTCATCATCGGTCAAAAAATCAAGCACCTCAATATTGTCGACTTCGTCTACTTCTCTGAAACCAGCAACAATATCTATATTTTCATGGAAAGATGCGAAACGTACCCGATTAATTATCTAGATCTCTTGAAGATCTCATCAAAACTCGAGGACCAATCGCATAAAATTATGCACTGTCCATCTTTAGGGATATCGTCTCTGCTGCCTGCCTTCTCTATGATAAAAACATCACTCACAGGGATATCAAAGCTCAGAACATACTTCTCAGGGGAAATACAGCTAAACTTGCAGACTTTGGATTCGCCAAAGAGCTAAGAGAAAAGGATAACCAGGAGAACGGGACTGGAGTAGGTACTATCTTATACATGGCCCCTCAGTTGATATTTGACGAAAAACCGATCTACAGCATAAAATGCGATGTTTGGAGCATAGGAGTGGTGATGTACTATGTAACTATTTGATTAAGCTAGGTTCTATTCGGAACTGTTCCTTGGAATACCAACCAAAGCATTAAATCTTTCCAGATGTCTTTGCGTAAGCCTGTCGAATTTCCTCCAGGTACTCAGCTGAGTTTACGAATGAAAAACCTTATATCAAAGATGCTGCTGTTCAAATAGTAGGAACGGATCAACATAAAGAAGGTCAAAATGGAGCTGGATGAGATGATATAAAATATGAATCAGACTCAGTGATATGATTGTTTAAGATTTCTATGCCGATACAATCCCTTAAATTGTCACTGACCTATTTTCTTTAATTATAAAATATCAAAGAGTAATGAGTCGTCAAGAATAGTTTGACTACCTCTTCAAAATCGTCATGATTGGGGATTCAGGAGTCGGAAAAACCAATCTTCTCTCAAAATTTGTCGATAACTCCTTCAACATGGATTCCAAGCCGACCATCGGAGTTGAGTTTGCTACCAAGACGACCAACATCGATGGAAAATCTATTAAAAATCAAATTTGGGACACTGCAGGTCAATAGAGATTCAGAGCCATCACAAATGCTTACTACCGCGGGGCAGTTGGTGCTATCATCGCTTTTGACATGACCAAATCAAAAACCTTCTAGAATGTACAAAAATGGTTTGGTTAACTCAAGGACAACGCCGATGCAGGCATCACTGTCATGCTAGTCGGCAACAAATCTGATCTTGCCGAATTGAGGTAGGTCAAAGCTGAAAGCATTGAAGACTATGCCAATCAAAATAGACTCAGCTATCTTTAAACATCAGCTGCAAATGGCACCAACGTCAATGAGGCTTTCAATCAGCTCATCAAAGGTACTTACTTTCTTAGTCAGAAATTTACGACAAGGTGAAAGTGATTCCTCAACCCTAGTAGACTCCTTCGCCGACTCGTGATACCAACAAGCAGAATGTTCCCAAGCCACCTCCACAGATGACAAACGTGAACCCCAACAAGCAAAATATTGTGATCAACTCTAACAACAGGCCAGAGAAGCAGAAGAAAAAAGGGTGTTGTTGATACTCATATTTTTATTGAATGTATCAACTATCTACTATGCAAAAGGTCAGATTCTGTAAGGAATATTTATTGATTGCATTACGGAGTCTGTTAAATTGAGGTTTAGATTTATGCTTCATATTTTTATTTGAATCAAATGGCAGAGAAGTAAGGTGGATCAGCTTAGGCTGGATTCAAACCTTAGTAGCCCTTCCTGCTCAGGTTGGCCCTAGCCTTTGGAATCAAGACCAAGCCCGGCCAGTAGAAGATGAGGAAGATCATCCACGAATCCTTCAAGTTGCAGTTACATTATTCAGAGATGAACTCACTGGCTTCCTCCGACCTGATAACTTCAACGAGTGCCTCTATGCTTTTTCGACTGGCACAGATCAGGTTTCCCTCACTGTATAAGTCCCTTCAATCGACAAGTACAAGAAAAAAAGTACAATGTTTTCCATTTAGGCTACATCATCCTCAGAATCGGAAGCGAGTAGTTGGAAGAATAAAACATCAAGAACGACATCGTCTTTGTTGAAGTGACCAGAAATATCCTAGAGCATATGCACTCAGTTTCGAACGAAGTGCTCGGACCCATCATGCAAAATCCTGACAATCAACAAGGATGGTCAGATCTTGTCACCAAAGATCTGATGGAAAGGTTCAACAACTTCGTGGCACAGACTTATGTCGTCATTGGTCTAAGCAAGGGAAGAACTTTGCTCCCTCTTCCTAACAAAAAAATCATCCACTCTGAAGGACCAGAAAAAGATAAAGCTCACATTTTCGAAGGTTGCATCATGACATGGACCCGACAAATCAAATCTGTTCTGAAGCTTTAACCTGAACAAGCATTGAAGGATGGAAAAAATCCTGGACCGAGAGTGTAACTTTAATTCTGGGAAAACAAAGCAAATAATCTCAATGCTATCTATGATCAACTTCAATCAGTCGAAGTCAAGGGTATTCTTAGATTCCTCGAAAGAAGCAAAAGTACCTACACTAATCCATTCGGCAAATTAAAAAAAGAGGTGGAAGATGCCAGAATAGAGGCTAACGATAACAGCAAATTCCTTTCAACTTTAAGAGAGCTCTTTGGTCAGTTGGCTGATGACACTAGAGAATTCGGAACTCTTCCTTAAATTTTTGCTCCCATCATGTACACTTTCCTCAAAATATATCAACTGAGCAAATTCTACAACACTCCTCCCAGACTTGTCGTCCTGATCAAGATGACCTGCAATGAAATCATAGCCAGAGCTAGTGAATACATCAATGGCAGCATGGTTGCCTCAGCTCTGAGTGCAGGAGCATAGGACATCACTGATGTTTGCAGAAAACTCGAAACCACCATCGATGTTTGTTCCAAATTTAAAGAAAACTATTTCGAGTACAAGAATAAATCTGAAGGCAAATGGAAACTGACTCTCAATGCTTTGTTCTCTCGCTTGGATGCCTACAGTGAAAGATGCCATGATATCCTTCATCTAACCACCACTATCATGCAGTTCAACAAACTCGAAAGAATCGAACTTGGTGGTACTAAAGGAAAAATTCTCACAGAAACAATCAAACAAATTTCAGAAGAATTCAGAAAGGCGGTGGAAAGCTTCAGAGCCCTACCTTATGATACTATGGACATCAATCAGAAGAAGTTTGACGAAGATTTTCTTGTCTTCAGAGGAAAAATAAAAGAACTGGAAAGAAGACTGGCCTCAGTTGTTACACAAGGCTTCGATGATAACGATACTATATTGGGAAAATTCAAGCTTTTGGACTGCTTCGAGGGAATCCTCAATAGACCCATCATTCAAGATGAGCTCGAGAAAAAGCACGCTGTACTACTTGACATGTATAAACAAGACCTCAAGTGCGTTCAGACTATTTTCCTTGAAGGCAAAACTTTGATTGATCGTAATGATGAGCGCTCTCCTATTTACAACAATTATCCTCCAGTTGCTGGTACTCTAACTTGGTGCAGAACCCTCAAGTCTCGTATCTCTGAACCCTTTAAAAAGATTGATAACTTGGGAAAAGGAATCACAGAAAGAGAGGAATACAAAGATGTCTAAAAACTTCACCAAAATATTTTTAAAATTATCAGCGATTATGAATAATCCAAGATCGGTCTTTGGGAAAAAGAAGTTGATGAGAACACTCACTAAAAGCTCAAGCACTTCCTCATCTGCTATGATGAAAGCAGTGAAAACAAAGAAAATGGCCTTCTAAAAGTCAACTTCGATCCTATCCTTGTCAGACTACTCAGGGAGGTTAAGTATCTCAAGCAACTTGACCGAGGAGTTCCTGAAACTGCTGAGAAGCTCTTCGAAAAGGCGGATATCTATCGAAGGCAAGTTGTTTCCCTTGAACTGATCATTCAAAACTACAACAGAATTGTGACTTGTCTCAACGATGTTGAGGAGCCTCTTGTCAAGGAAAGAATCATCAGAATGAATAAGGATATCAAGCCTGGAATTGAAGAATTCAAGTGGGAATCTCCTGGCATTGATAACTTCATTAAAGAAGCTAAAAAGACTGTTGATGACCTCTATGAAATTGTTGACAAGATGAAAAAATCTCTTGACAACATCTATAGCGAATTGAGCAAGCTCAAGAAACCTATGATCGACAGAAAGCAAAAGCCCATTTCTCCTGAAGAATACGACAACATTCTCAAGGCTGCTATTGCTAACAAACTTCAAGGAGTCAAGGATTGTGGAACGTCTGTTCACAAATTACTAAAAGAAATCAATGATGCTGTCAAGTTTGACAAAAAAAAGCCAGAATGGAAAAAATACACTGAATACATCAACACTATTGTAACTGACGGTATCTGCGAAGGTATTGTATTCGGACTGGATCACTTAAATTAACAAATCAACTCTGAAAAGACTGATCAATCTCAGCTGTTCGAAATCAAACTTGAACTTGAGGGAAAGAGAGGAGTCGTTTACTAGCCTGAAATCCTCGAAAGTGAATCTGGAATGAGATCTGTTTGTGATACCATCAAGGGTTGGGTCAATTAAATTTTCAGTATTTCTCATAATTTCCCAAGAATCGACGCCACAGCTGCAGGACCTAGCAGCGGAGGTTCAACTGGAGATTATTTGTGCGAGGTTAAAGCTAATTTCTATGTCAAGTTTTCCATGTCCAAAATTTCACAAAATTTGAACCTTATTGTCAAGAACACTGAGAATATCAAGAAAGATCTTCAAAAATATAGCTACCTCTGGGTTGAAGACCCTGAAGAAGGTTTCGATAAGTTCTTGGTTGAAAACGAACCCAAGATTGAGAAAATAGAAGGTGAAGAGGAAGTTAAAAGAGAGAACATTCTTCTGAAAGATTGTAGATAGCTCATCCCTAACCTCGACCTCTTTGATGAAAAGATTACTAACCTAAAGGCAATTCAAATCGAGGTCTCCAAAATTCAGACTCCTGTTGAAAAGGCATGGATTAAAATTGACCTCAGAAATTTCATCAAATCTCTCGAAGTTAAAATTAATAACTGGATCAAGGTCTACACCGATTTCCTTACAACTGAATATAAAACAACTTTGAAGAATCTCAAACAATTCAATCTCAGGACAAACGCCGGTCTAAAGACAAACCCCAAGGATGTGTTTGCTAACGCTGATCATACCAATGAGAGGCAAAAAGAAAAGAACAGAGGTCTTCTCATGAAAGTCATGAAGCATATCAGTGAGATGAAAAATGTCAAAGGCAGCATTTCAGTTGTTGTTTAGAGAATGAGAAATATGGTTATTAAGCTCAAAAAACACGGCATTCACATCACTGAGAAAGGTGAAGACGAACCTATCCAGGCTATCGAGGCTGCTGAAGGAGGTTTCAATGAAACTGAAAAGAAAGTCAACGAGATAAAAAAGGATATCATCAACATTATCGGTGATTAAGCCATTGAAGTTAAGAAGAAACTTGATGCTTTTGGAGTCAAAGTGAATGACTTCAAAACAGAGTTCAAAGCCAATCTTCCTTATCATTACGATTAAAACCTGGGCATTCCAGAAATAATGTAAAGATATGCGAAAATTGATGAGTACTATTTGAAGCTCCAGAAATTCGAGCAAGAAGCCAAGGAAAACTCTGAACTTGAGGATCTTTTCGAACTTGAAAGAAGAAGTTACAAACCTTTGAAGGAATGCCTGTCAGATCTTAAGAATCTTAAGACTCTTTGGGATCTGATTGCCCTTGTTAATCTACAATACAATGACTGGAAAACCAAATTTTGGAGACAAATCAAAGCAGATGTTCTTGTTGAACAAAACAAAATTTTCTCCAATCAAATAAAACAAGTAAACAAAGAAGTCAGATTCATCAAAGGTTGGCAAACTTTGGGAGAAAAAGTTGCCAACATGACCATTGTCTTGAACTTGGTCGAAAGCTTAAGGGGAGACTACATGTAGGATAGACATTGGAAACAACTGAAAGACAAAACTAACACTGATTTCGATCACAAAGCTTCTACTTTCAGCCTTTCTGACATCCTCAGTCTCAAACTCTATAAATTGAAACCCGAAGTTGAAGAAATCGTTGATATTGCTCAGAAGGAATTCAAAATTGACAAGAAGCTTAAGATCATTGAAAGCAACTGGGCTAAGCAGATTTTCACCTTTGACACCTACAAAGAAAACTACATTTTTGCTGCTCTTGATGACATGATGGAAATCCTGGATGCTAACTCTCTCGATTTGATGGGGATGAAAGCCCAAGGAAAATATGTTGAATTTTTTATTTCTATTGTCGAAGACTGGAGAGAAAAGCTTGGAAGAGTTGATGTTGTTGTCAATGAATGGCTTAAAGTTCAGAAGAACTGGCGTATTCTCGTCAACATTTTCGTTGGCTCAGAAGATATCAGACAACAGCTTCCTGAAGACACTAAGGTTTTCGAAACTGTTCACGGTGAGTTTACCTAAATGATGATCGCTGCTCATTAAAATCCTCTTATTGTTGATAACTGCACTGAAGGAAGAAAAACCACATTGATTGAAATGTCTCAAAAAATCAAAAAATGTGAAAAAGCTTTAAATGATTATCTCGAGCAGAAAAAGAAGATCTTCCCTCGTTTCTATTTCTTGTCCAATCAGTCCCTTCTCACAATTTTATCAAATGGTCAAAACCCTCCAAAAGTTTGTGAGTTCATTGGTGATTGTTTTGATGGCCTTAAAACTCTCAGATTCAAACCTCCTGCAAATGCTAATTAATTTAGCAGAGTCGCTGACGGCATGTTTTCCAAAGACGAATAAATAATCCCCTATTCTAAATAATTTGTCGCTGAAGGTCAGGTCGAGCTGTGGCTGAAAGGATTGTAGGCCAAAATGAGAGAAACCTTGTATGAGATTCTTTGTGATGCCAAAAGTACTTCTGATGTTTGGGATGACAAATAGAAGAATAATCCTCGTGAGGAATGGATCAAAGATTACTGCTCGCAAGTTGCACTGCTGACAACACAACTTGTCTGGACCGAAGATGTCAACAGAGCTTTTGAAGAGCTATCTTCAGGTGCTGAGTCAGCTATGAAGGAATGCAATGAACTTATCAAATCTAGAATCACAAAACTCATCAACAAGGTTACCAAACCTCTGGAAGTACTGGAACGTATGAAAATTATCAACATTATCACCATTGATGTGCACTCTCGAGATGTTGTTCAAAATTTTGTCAATCAAAGAGTCAATGAAGCTGAGTCATTCCCTTGGCAGTCTCAACTCAAATTTGAATGGTCACTGGACAAGAACAAAGATGTTTCTTCAAGACAGTTTTGCAGATTCTCATGGGAAACCAACCCTGCGAAATACAAATGCATCATCAAGATCGTTGACTGGTTCAGATTCTACTCATACGAGTATACAGGAAACACTCTCAGATTGGTCGTCACTCCTCTTACTGACAGATGCTACATCACTCTCACTCAAGCACTTAACTTGGTCATGGGTGGAGCTCCAGCTGGACCTGCTGGTACTGGTAAAACTGAAACAACAAAAGATCTTGGAAAGGCTGTTGGTCTCCCTGTCATGGTGTTCAACTGCTCAGATCAGATGAGTAAAGATTCAATGGCTCAAATCTTCATGGGTCTCTGTCAATCAGGAGCGTGGGGATGTTTCGATGAGTTCAATCGTATTTCTCTTGAAGTGTTGTCTGTCATTTCAACTCAAGTCAAGACTTGCCTAGATGCTCAGAAGGAAAAAAAGAGAAAATTCATCTTCCTTGAAGAAGGATAAATTGGACTTGAAGACACTGCCGGATTTTTCATTACTATGAACCCTGGTTATGCTGGTCGTGCTGAACTTCCTGACAACTTGAAAGCCTTGTTCAGATCATGTGCTATGGTTGTACCTGATCTTATTCTTATTTGCGAGAACATGCTCATGTCTGAAGGTTTCGTTCTTGCCAAGGACCTTTCAAAGAAGTTTGTGTCTCTATATATGCTTTCAAGATAACTTTTATCCAAACAAAGGCATTACGATTGGGGTCTTAGAGCTGTCAAGTCCGTTCTCAGACAAGCTGGTAAACTCAAAAGAGATCCTGACAATGAAAATATTCATGAAGATCCTTTGCTCATGAGAGCCTTGAGAGATTTCAACATTCCTAAGATCGTTACTGATGACAAGCCTATTTTCATTAGATTGATTCAAGATCTTTTCCCCAGTGCCAAACCTGAAGATAAGAAGCCATCCAATCTCATGAAAGTATGTGAAAAGACAACCAAGGGGCCTATGGGATTGATCGCTGAAGAGCAGTTCGTCAAGAAATGCATTGACTTGTACGAGATATTGGATGTCCGTCATTGTATGTTTATCATTGGTCCTGCTGGATGCGGAAAGACAACAGTGTGGAAAACTCTTCTCCAAACTCATAAAGCTAATGGTTAAGATGGTGAGTGCGATACTCTTAATCCTAAAGCTGTCAACGTTGATGAATTGTTCGGACATTATACTAAAAGCAAAGAATGGAGAAATGGTGTCTTGTCTGTTATTTTGAAGAATCAGAATAAGTGCGAATAAAAATACAAAAAGAGTCATGTTCACAAATGGACTGTTCTGGACGGTGATGTTGATACTCTCTGGATTGAGTCACTCAACACTGTCATGGATGACAACAAAGTGCTTACCCTTGTTTCAAATGATCGAATTCCTCTCTCTCCCTCAATGAGACTTCTGTTTGAAGTTTCAAATCTGAAAAATGCCAGCCCTGCTACAGTTTCTCGAGGCGGTGTGCTATACATCAACGATATTGATATCGGATGGAATCCTTTTGTCACTAGTTGGTTAGAAAGATCTCAACCTTACATGAAGGCTAAGGAAGATTCTCTTGAAATTCAATACCCAATAATTAACGAAGTTGCTAAAGCTGTCTTCTTCAGATGTTTCCAAAGCTATATTGAAACTCCTTCTGACATGCAAGATCAGACCAAAATTACCTACCTTGCTCCTCCCTCAACTATGGGATTTATTCACACCATCTGCATGATCCTTGATGCTCTTCTCATTGAGCACGACAAAAATGTTATCAGTCTTTATGGATCAAAAGAGAAGGAAGAAGAACAAAAAATTGTTTATGAAGCCTTTTTCATTTTCGCCACAATGTGGGCTTATGGAGGTGCAGTTGGTGGTGGTCAAGATGATAACGAGGTCCTTGGAAAATTCAATGGAATATTCAAATCATTGGTTAAGCTAAAATTCCCTGAAGGTGGAATGTGCTATGATTATTTTTGGAACGTAGATTAAAACAAATGGAACAGTTGGGCAGGCAAAATTCCCAACTACTAACACACTGATGAGCCGATATTCAGCAAAATATTTGTTCCAACTATCCACACCACTCGTCTCAGATATCTCCTTGATATGCATCTCAAGAGAAGAAAACCTGTTTTATTTGTTGGAGGTGCTGGTACCGGAAAAACTCAAGTTATAAAAGACTATCTCGCCACAACCAAACCCGAACAAGTTGCTTACAGAACTATCAACTTTTCGTCTTTCACTGACGCAGCTTCTCTTCAAAGAGATATTGAGTCCATGCTTGACAAAAAATCAGGTAAAACTTATGGTTCAGCCATGAACAAGACCCTTATAGCCTTCATTGATGATCTGAACATGCCTTTCGTTGAACAGTACGGAACCCAGACTCCTATCCAACTTCTGAGACAAATTCTTGATTACGGCAGCATATTCAATCGAGAACAATTAGAAGAAAGAAAATTCATTCAAGATCTCCTCTTCTTCTCTTGCCTCAATCACAAGTCCGGATCATTCACTGTGGATCTTCGTCTTCAGAGAAACTTCACAACTATCACTATGTACACTCCCACTGATGACATCATCAAAAGAATTTTCGGATAAATTTTGAATGCCCACTTCTCTACTCCTGGATTTGAAGAAAAATTGAAGCCATTTGCTGATAAGGTCCTTGAAGCAACAGTGATGTTCTTCACCAGAACTATCAAAAATCCTCAATTCTCTCCTTCAGCCAAGAAATTCCACTATCAATTCAACTTCAGAGAATTAGCAAAAATTACTTCAGGGCTTTTGAGAGCTACTCCTCAAGTGTTTAAAACTCAAAATCAAGTCATCAGACTATGGATGCACGAAGTCAAGAGAGTTTTTGAAGACAGGTTCATTAATAACGATGATACTGTTCTTTTCAGAAGCATTGTCAAGGACTCTCTAAGCAAGACTGTTGGTGACTTCCCTGAAAAGGACAGTCCCTTCTACGAACCAATTATATTCACCACCTTCATGGGCGAATTTTATGCTTCAGTTGATGACATGACTGAACTCAGAAGAACTATGAAAGAAAAGCTTGATTAATACAACGAAATGAAAGCACAGATGAACTTGGTGCTCTTTGATCAAGCTATTGAACATGTCAGCAGAATTGCTAGAATTATTGAACTTCCTTCAGGCCACGCCTTGCTTGTCGGTGTTGGTGGTTCAGGAAAACAATCTCTTGCTCGTCTTGCTACCTTCATCCTTGGTTATTAAATGGAACAAATGATTGTCACTCAGTCCTTTAACATGACTGATCTCAGAAACTATCTTTCCTAAATGTACAGAAAAATATCCAAGCCCAACTCATCAGTTAGAGTCTACATGATCACTGACAGTCAGATTAAGAGTGATTCATTCTTGATTCCTATCAACGATATGCTCAACTCGGGATGGGTCTCTGATCTCTTCACCAAAGAGGACTTTGATGCCTTAGTCAACATGATCAGAAATGAAGCCAAGAGCAACGGGGTCCCTGACCAGATCGATCAACTCCTTAGTTACTTCTATGATAGAATGAAGAAACAGCTCAAAATCATTCTTTGCTTCTCTCCTGTCGGTGAGCTTATGAGAGTCAGAGCCAGAAAGTTCCCTGGTATTATCAACTCAACTTCAGTTGATTGGTTCCATCCTTGGCCAAGAGATGCCTTGATTGATGTTGCAAATAAATTCCTTGCTGATACTGAGCTGGAAACAGAGGAACTCAGAGAAAAGATCTCAATCAATATGGCTGAAACCCATCTTTCAATTGATGAGGCTAACGAAAAATTCAGAAAATATGAAAGAAGAAATAACTACACTACACCTAAGTCTTTCCTTGAGCTTATCTCATTCTATAAGAGTTTACTCGACGAAAAGAGAGGCTTTGTGGAAAAACAAATTAAGAGATACACTCTCGGTTTGCAAATTCTTGATGAAACAAAATCTAAAGTGTTGGGTCTTCAGGAAGAATTGAAGGTCAAGATGGTCGAAGTGGAAAAGCAAAGAGCTGAGACCAATGAACTTATCGAAAAAGTGCAGAGTGAATCAGCCTATGCTGAAGAAGAACAGGCTAAAGCCAACGAATAAGAAATCAAGACAAACGAGAAGAAAGATTAAGCCTAAAAGCTCGCATAAACCTGTAGGGTCGCTCTTGAGAAAGCATTGCCAGCCTTGAAGCAAGCTGAGGAAGCCGTCAAATGCTTGAAAAAGAATCATATTGGAGAAATGAAAGCTTTCACTAATCCTCCAGGAGGTGTTGTCGTTACTTGCAGAGTTGTGCTTGCTCTCCTCAAAGAAAAAATTTCTCCTAATGATCCTGATGATAAGGTATGGAAGAAAGCTCAAGGTTTAATGAACCAGCCTGAAAAATTCTTGGACAGAGTGCTGACCTTCAACGGTGAGGAAATTTAGCAACCGATTCTTGATGTCGTATACAAGATCATTGATGATCCCACTAAAAAATATACCGAAAAGGACATGGTGGGTCAAAGTTTTGCAGCTTCAAAGTTGTGCGCCTGGTCAGTTAACATCGTTACCTTTAACAAAATTTTCAAGGAAGTCAAGCCTCTCCAAATCGCTGAAGCTAAATCTCAAGAGGAGCTCAAGATCGCTGAGGAACAACTGGCTAAAGTCAAAGAGGAAGTGAGAAAATTGAATGAGATGGTCAGCAACTTGAGATAAAAATTGAATGCTGCTGAAGAGCAAAAAAGATTGGTCGAGGAAGATGCTGAGAGATGTGCGAATAAGCTATCAGCTGCCTAGAAACTGGTCAATGGATTGGCAGGTGAAAACAAGCGTTGGAGTGAAAATGTTGTCTTCTTGCAGGCCAACGTCAAGAGCATTGTTGGTGATGTGTTGCTTGCTAGTGAGTTCGTATCTTACATCGGAGCATTCTCAGCTAAGCTTAGACTATGGCTATGGAAAGACTGCTGGCTACCAAACATTTCTTCTAAAGAAATTCCAATGACTGAAGGTATTGAACCTTTGACTATTCTCACATCGGAAGCCATAAAAGCTAAATGGAAAAACTAAGGACTCCCTGAAGATAACATGAGTTTCGAAAATGCCTCAATTATTTCTTCTTGCTCAAGATGGCCCTTGCTCATTGATCCTCAGTTGCAGGGATCTAATTGGATCAGAGGTTCTCAAGGAGATAACTTATCACCTATCAGCATAAACCAGAAACACTGGATGAGATAACTAACCAAGAACATTACTGAAGGCCGAGCTGTCCTTTTGGAAGGTATCCAAGAGTAAATTGACGCAACCCTCGATCCTCTCCTTTCAAGGGCTATTGTCAAGAAAGCAGGATCATACTCACTCGAATTGGGTGCTGAAATCATTGATTATGATCCAAAATTCAAGCTTTATCTCATGACAAAATTGTCAAATCCTCACTTCAGACCTGAAATTGCTGCTCAATGTACCATCATCAACTTTATCGTCACATAAGGTGGCCTAGAGGATCAGCTTCTGGCCATGGTCGTCAATGTCGAAAGAAACGAATTGTAAGTCAAAAAGCAAGAACTTGTGAAAAAGCAAAACGAATTCAAAGTGGTTTTGGATGAACTCGAAAGCAGTCTATTGAAGCAACTCTCAGAAGCTGACCCCGCAACCATTTTGGACAACAAAGAACTCATTGACAATCTAGAAAAGACAAAAGCTACATCAATTTCAATTCAAGAGCAATCAGAAATAGCGAAGATAACTGAGATAGATATTAACGCTCAGAGATAACTGTACCGTGTTGTAGCTGCTGAAGGCGCTATGCTGTATTTCTTGTGCATTTCTCTTTGCATTATTGATCACATGTATCAATATTCTCTGGAAAGCTTTATCAAATTCTTCTTCAAGGCTATTGAAAGAACAGTCGAAAGAGATGAAACAAGAGTCACCAAGCTTATTGAAAATATTCGATTCACCATTTATCAATGGGTTTCTCGTGGTCTTTTCGAGAAGCACAAACTCATCTTCCTTTCCATGATCACTTTCAGGCTGATGAACAAGAAGGTTATTGATGTCAATTATACCGCCGAAGAAATGGACTTCCTCATCAAAGGTATTCCGAGAATTGGAGTTGAAAACACTCTTGATTGGTTGCCTGATATCTCTTGGAACATGGTTCAGGCATTGGCTCAACTTGATGAGTTCAAAACATTCGCTCAAAACATGGAAAAAGATGCCCCTACCAGATTTAAAGATTGGTACAATTAACTTGCTCCAGAAGATGTCAAGCTTCCTCTCTAGTGGAAAAAGCTCGATTCAACTCCTTTCAAAAAGCTACTCGTTCTCAGATGTTTGAGACCAGATCGTATTACTGCAGCCTTGTCCAGATTCATTAAAGATACTCTACCCAAAGGTGAATAATATATTGAGATGGACTCCAAATCTTCATTCTTGGACATCCTTGGATCCGTCATTTCTGATTCCGAACCTCAAATTCCTATCTTCTTCATCTTGTCTCCTGGCTCGGATCCTGTCAAATAAGTTGAAAAGATAATCAAGAAAGATAGAGAAAAATACAGAATCGAGGCTGGAAAATCATTTTTCAGTATTTCACTAGGTCAAGGACAAGACTAAGTTGCCAGAAGAAGAATCGAGGAAGGAAACAAAGAAGGTCACTGGATCATGTTACAGAATATTCATTTGATGCCAAGATGGCTACCAGAACTTGAAAAAATTCTTGATTCATTCTCAGGAGAAACTGGAGGTTCACATATCAATTTCAGACTGCTTCTTTCCTCATAACCTTCTGAAGGAATTCCAATCGGTATTTTAGACAGATCAATCAAGCTTACAAACGAACCTCCTTCAGGAATAAAGGCCAACATGAAGAGAGCCTTCACTTATTTCCCTAAGGAATAGATTGATGAAAAAGATCCAAAAGTCAAATGTATCTTGTTCGGTCTCTGCTATTTCCACTCAACTGTCATTGAGAGAAAGAGATTCGGTCCTTTGGGTTGGAACATGTCCTATCCTTTCAACATGGGTGACTTGAGAGACAGCTATCTAGTCTTGAACAGATACATGTAAACTGCCAGTGGTTCATCAAAAATTCCATTTGAAGATCTGATTTACATTTTCGGTTAAATCATGTACGGTGGACATATTGTCGATGACTGGGATAGAAGACTTGCTAAAGCCTACCTTGAAAACATCATGAGCCCCTCTATCTTCGAATAAGTTGAGCTCTTCCC
>Ga0100381_1002029_pt1 | contig 18332 bp, 9 predicted proteins | sample CryGeymeta201505_FD_80416 | JGI IMG/M metagenome (GOLD analysis project Ga0100381, IMG submission 80416) | Groundwater microbial communities from Crystal Geyser aquifers in Utah, USA - Crystal Geyser metaG 2015-05 | ecosystem: Environmental > Aquatic > Deep subsurface > Groundwater | place: USA...
ATCGAACCAAATATTATTCCTGAAAAAACAGGATTTTTCATTAGTTCAAGAACGGTTCCGGTTCCTCCGTTGTCTAGCATGCCCGCAAAAGCGATCAAAGCTACTAATAAGTAGCCAAAGCTTAGAGCTGCGATAATTACTACGAGTGTTAAAAAAATTCTTGTTATCAATACGATGTTTTTTTTCATTGTGCTTTTTTTAAAGGTTTATAACAATCGACCAATTTGATCAACTCTTATAAACCTTTAAAAATCTTTTTCAAAGTACAACTGTGTTATTATATCATTTTATACAACTATTGTCAAGCCCTATTTCATTAAATCCACTAATTCCCCTAAATTCTTGATTTTAAGTAATTTCAGCTTACCAGACTTATAATCAGCCCCTTCGGGGACAATTGCGCTCTTAAAGCCCAATTTCTCGGCCTCCTTGAGACGTTGTTCAAGGCGAAAGACTGGGCGAAGCTCTGCTCCGAGACCAACTTCACCAATTATTACCATACCAGAAGTTAAGGGCTTATTCAAATATGAGGAGATTATGGCCGCACAAACAGCTAAATCTAAAGCTGGTTCATTTATTTTTAAACCACCAACAACATTTAAGATTATATCACGAGTGACTAGATTAATTTGACTGCGTTTAGCAATCACCGCGCTTAAAACTTGCAAACGATTCAAGTCTAAGCCGCTAGACTTGCGCTGAGGATAGCCAAAGACTGTACGAGTAACCAAGGCTTGGATATTTACCAAAAAAGGTCGACTACCTTCAAGCACACAACCAATCACTGAACCAGGAATAGAGGCTGCGCCTGAGCCCAAGAAGACTGAGCTTGGGTCCTTAGCCTCCACAAAGCCCGTACTGGTCATTTCTAATACTCCTAGTTCATTCACTGAACCAAAGCGGTTCTTACTAGTACGCAGCAGACAATAATTACTACCAGGCTCATTTTCTAAAGTTAAAACAGTATCAACAATATGTTCAAGTGACTTTGGTCCAGCTACCTGTCCATCTTTAGTGATATGTCCAATTAGAAGAACACTGATGCCATACTCCTTGGCAATTTCCAAAAATTTCACTGCTACTGCCCTAATCTGACTAAGACTACCAGCTTCCGAAAGAATTAGGGACGAATAGACGGTTTGGATAGAATCAACTACAATCAAAGCTGGTTTTAACTTCAAGGCTGCACCAGCTATTTTTTCTACACTAGTTTCACCAATAAAGCGGAGGCGACTTAAGTCACATTTTAACCTTTCTAAACGATTTTTAACTTGAATAGCTGACTCTTCCCCGCTAACATATAAAACTTCCCCCTTAGCACTCAGGGTATCGGCCAATTGAGCCGCTAAGGTGCTCTTGCCAATACCTGGTTCACCACTTAAAAGCAGGAGCGAGCCAGGTAAGAGGCCACCACCAAGGACACGATCAATTTCCTCCCAACCACTCTTTATTCTTATCTCGGGATCATTCTTTAAACTGCGCAAATCAAGAACAGAAGCGTCCCCTACCTTTTTGGCCTCATTTTTTTTCTCACTTTGAGTATCGCTAATACTTTCTGATAGAGTTCCCCAAGAGCCACACTCTAAGCAACGCCCACTCCACTTTGGGGATTGGGCGTCGCAATGCGAACAAATGTATATTTTCTTAATTGCCATTTTATTTAAGCCAATAAGCACCATCAACTAACCACTGCTCTGATTGTTTTACAAAGGTGAGGCGCAAATTCTGTTGGTAATTATTTTCTCCTCCATCAAGATTAATTTCCCTTCTTTGTGTGCCAATGATAACTTCGGCGCTACCTAATTTATCATCAAATTTATTGACCTCCGTGCTCACTGCTTTAGTGGTAACGCCATAGTAGCTGCCACTATAAGGGTTTTCTTGACGCATTTTTTCTACATAACCTTTAGCCCAGTCGCGCATGGAATCAGTCATAAAAATATTAAGATCCTCAAAGTTACTGTAATTTGATTGATTAGAGTATGAACCTAAGCGCTCAGTAAAAGCAGATGCTAACTTAGCGATGTCATTAGCATTGGTTATATGATCCTCTTCTTGAGAGATATCATACTGCTGATAGTTACGCGGACGATCGCCAGGAGTCGTGCTACTAGTGTCGGTAACTACTGGTAATTGCACAATCGGTGGCGTCTCCACCACAGTTACTACCGCAGGCGCAAAGCTGCGCTTGATGTAGATGAAGTAGATAATGGCGGCAATAATCAACAGACCGACGACAACGATGAAAATTCCTAATTTTTTGTTACGATTCATATATTTTTATACTAATTTTGTTCTTGTGCTAAGCTTTCGTCAAATTCTTTTTTAGCTTCTTCAATTTCTAATAACTGACGTGGGTCAGAAGTAATTAACTGATCTTCGGCGTAGGAAGCCACTACTTTCATGGCTACGTGCTTATTACCAGCAAAGAAAATGCCCTCACCCACACCACATTCTAATAATAGATATTTTTCTCCTTCCGTTAAAAGGAAGGTTTTTTGTACTAAATCAATAGCAGCCGGAGATTGCTTTAAGAGAATCTGTAAAGAAGAGTTGGTTACAATCGCCTTACCATAAGGAGAGGTTAAAAAGTCATTTACATCCTGAGTAATTGTGGTAACACCTAGATAGTACTTACGGCAACGTTTAACTAGGGCAAAAATAAATTTAGCACTATCTTCGTTTTGCATCATCCACCAAGCTTCATCAATCACTAGAATACGCTTTTTCATTTCGCTACGCACAGTATTCCAAATATAATTAACAATGGTATAAATTGCCAAAGGTCTCAACTCATCTTCTAAGTCACGGACAGAAAAACAAACTAATTGATTATTCATTTCTACGTTGGTAGGACTGTTAAGTAAGCCGGCAAAGGTACCTTCGGTATATTTCTTTAAACGTAAAGCTAAATCAGCGCCACCCTCCATACCGTCAAGCACTTGTTCAAAGTCTGTCATTACCGGCGCTTCAATGGTAGATAGATCAGAGTCTGGTGTAATATCTTTTTTAGCGTATGTTTCAAGTAGGGCTCGATCAACAATTGAATCCTCATCATAATTTAACTTACCTAACATCAAGCGCACTAGACCTTTTAAGGTAATAACGGCACTACGAATAATATCCTTAGCTTTGGCTTCACCACCAATAGCGCGTGGTAGATCAAAAGGGTTAATCTTATTTTCTGAAGCTAAAGAAATATTAACATAGGTGCCACCAACTGCTTCTGATAAGTGTTTATATTCATATTCTGGATCAATCACAATCACTTCCGCTCCTAACATTAAAGAGCGTAGAATTTCCAATTTAATTGCATATGATTTACCAGCACCAGAAGTAGCGAAAACAACTGAGTTAGCATTCTGCAAAGAAAAGCGATCAAATAAAATTAAACTATTATTATGGCGATTAATACCATATAAAATGCCACGATCACTGGTTAGCTCACTAGAAATAAATGGGAAGGAAGAAGCAATCGGTGATGAATTCATATTAAAAGTAATATAAAGTTCATCATTACCTAAAGGTAGAGTGGAATTAAAGCCTTGTTCCGCCTGGAAATAAACACGGCGAGAATAAACTAAGCGTGAGCCAAAGATATCTTCCACCTGATCAGACATACGATCAAGTTCTTCCATATTATCAGCATACAAAGTTACATATAAAGAAAACTGGAAGAACTTTTCTGTTCCTTGAGTTAGAGCGTCGCGCAAATATTCAATATCACGTAACGCTGTTTCTCGTAAAGGATCACGAGCGGCCCCCTTATCAGCATCAGCGATAATTTGTGCTTCTAAATTACCAACTTTATCTTTTAATTGTTTTAAAACGATAGAACTGGCAACCGGATAGAAAAACATGGAAATATCAAAATTAATATTCAAATTAATAATCGGCGCAAACCAACCAACCGAGATGTAACGAGGATAAGCAACAACAAATATTGTTCGCAAAAATTTATTACCCAAACGAATATTATTCGCTTCAACTTTTAAAGCGGCTGGGGCAATAATATCACGAACTGATAAAACTCCACGACGAAAAATCTTTTCTTCTTCAATAATTTCTCTGGTCAAGCGAGGGTCGTCCTCAATCGAAGAACCTTCCGGTTTTTTTCTGAAAGAAACCGGCTCATTCATCTTTATTTTTTTGCTTGCTTTTTTATTAAAATTTATCATAGGAAAAAATTAGCGTTCAACTCTCATTTTATCTAAATCTGGTAAATTCTGATTTTTTGATGATTCCGGATTATAGGTTTTATAATATAATTCGATTAAACTTTGGGTATCAAGTCTGTTAGTTGCGACTCCCATTGATTCTAAACCGCCAACAACACTCTCAACGCGACGATCAAGCATCTCTTGGTAATTTCTAAAAGTTTTTTCTTTCAATTTTAAAATTGTTGCTGGACGCAGAGCTTCTCCTAAAAGACTAAAGAAACCTTTTCGTTTATCCGATAGAGCACTATAAGGAACAACGACAAAAAATCTCTTATTCATTATTTTTCCTAAAGAAGTTAACTCTTTAATATATTCAATATAATCAGCAGTCTGGACTTTTAATAGACGATTTGTTTGTTCTTTTTCTTTTACTTTTAAATATTCTAAATAATTATCAATGTCCAATTCTCTAGACTGAATAAGAATCTGTAAGGGGAAACTTAAATTATTTAAAAATCTAACATAAGCACCAACGACCGCGTTTTGACCATCTTCACTTTTTAAAGAAAAATTAATACTAGAAACCATAATAACCGCACGCATAGTCCCATCTTTTAAAACAACAATACCATCCCTGATTTCAGCAATGCTAAGATGTTCTTGGGTTGAATTTCTGATTTTGTTTTGAGCCATAATTATATTTTAAAATTTCTGATTTTCCCCTTTATACTTGCCGCTAGTATCAACAATTAAAGAAATTTCCGCTAATCTTGATTTTTTATACTCTCTTTTTGGCAGTGGTTGATAATCAATTTTTTGAATTGGTGTTTTTTCTACTTGCTCGTTAATGACAATTTTATGATTCCAAACTCTAGTATTGGGGCGGCGAGTTGTTTGTAATAAATTTAAAACGAAATAATGAAAAGCCCGACCATTTATTTTAACAAAAGCAAAAGTCCCCGCTAAACTAACAACTACGATTGTGACTATCAAAAAAGGAGTAAAATGAAGCAAGCGATAACAAAGAGCAATGATTAAAGTGGCGGCAAGAAAAATCAAAAACTGACGAGCGGTAATTGGTCCGATAATTTTTGCTTCAACATCAATAAATTGTGGTACGACAAATTGTTGCATTTTTTTAAAAAGATAATCTTCCGTTTAATTTAGAAATTGCATTAATTTCTTCAATTTTTAAATAAGGCATATTTCTCTTTTGGCGCTCAACAATAACATCCTGTAAAGATAAATCTTTAAGGAGAGCCTCTTGTCCAATTTTTATATATAAACGATTAACCTCATTTTGACGCCAAGCTTTTACCCCTGAAACCATTTTATCATAGCCATCTTTTTCCAACAATTTAATTTTATTAAAAATCTTCAAGACGGCCTCATCAGCTTTATTAGAAAGTCGTCGAAAATTTGTTAAATCAAGAAAAGCTAATTCATCAATTGGCCCCATCGCCTTCGCGACCGGTTTAATATCTTCCATTCTTGGTTTGCTTGAAGTTGGCGCCGGACGTTTAAAATTGAAATTTAAGGTGTTAGGAGAAACGTAATCTTCTCGCTCTTGTTTCCAGTCTGTTTTTGAGTCAACTTCTCTAATCGTCGGTTTTTCTGTTTCAATTTTATTTGCTTGAACTGAAGTTGGTACTGTTTCCTGAGTTGGTGTTGAAGTTGGTGTTGAAGTTGGTGTTGAAGTTGGTGTTGAAGTTGGTGTTGAAGTTGGTGTTGAAGTTGGTGTTGAAGTTGGTGTTGAAGTTGGTGTTGAAGTTGTTTCAGATTTTAATTCTAATTTTTCCTCAAGTTTAAGTCTGTCGTTTGTTAATGGTAAAAGATTTTGCTCTGCTTCTTCTTTATTTGTTTTTTCAGCCAAAGATTTTTTTAAATCATAAACTTGGGACGAATTTGTTTCCGCCGCCATGATAATTTGATTGAGCTTTTCTCTTGAGCTTTTTTCTGTTGTTGGCGTGGCTGAAATTTCGCCTTCTATTACTTGATTTATAATAGCCTGGTCAACTGAAGAACTCTTAATTTCCGCCTGAGCAGCTGACATGCTTCTTTCCTCCTCTTGCTTCTCAACTAATTTAACAATTCTATCCGCCTCTTCTTGAGTTAAACCTAGACCACCAAACTCGACTTTTTTCATCAAAGAATTCTTAGCGTCTATCTTGGTCCTGACTCCTTTTAAAAAAGTTAGCATTATATTCTCCAAGCGAATATAAAGATCTTCACTTGGCAAAGATAAGCCAGCCTCTTTAATTAAGGCTAAGGGAAACTTATTAACTTCAGGAATTTTTTTAGTTTCATCTAAAGATAAATACTCACTAACTGGAGCAAAAATTTCTTTTAACATTTCTTCCTTCAGAGCGATGGCGTCATTCTGACTTAAAGAAAATTCATTAACAAAATATTCTGGCAAATCCTTAACTTTTAAAGTTTTTGTCATCACTTTCATCACCAGAGCCGCTAAATCAACTTTATATTTTAACTCCAAAGCCAAAACCGCTCGCATTGCTGCTGGCGAGGAAACTTTATCACGTAAAGTATTTGGTAAATTATTAAATTGTTGTAAATAATCAAACATTTTATTTTTTATTTCGCTCAAGTCGTTTAATTTCTTCGTTAATTGCTTTTCTTTCTAAACTAGCTGGCGGAAAAGAAGATAATAACTCTCGTAAAATTCTAAGCTCCTTACTATCATCATAATTTTCCGGCTTAAAATCTTTTTCACTTAAAACATCATCATCCGACCAAGCTTCTTCTTCAATTATTTCCGATTCTGTTGGTAGGCCGAGTTGTTTTTTATTTTTTACCGAGCCCTCAATCTCTTGCCAATAACTAGTCGCGTCAAAAGGAAATATTTGCCATTTTTGAGGCGGAATTTCGTTCATACTTTCTGGAAAAAAGGTAATATTTTTATAAAAACGAATTAAATTTCCTAAAGTCTCTTTTTCTTTAGACTTAAGGGCTCTGGCATTTGAAGAGGTGTTTAAATATTGAGCTAAAATTAAATCATCAAACAAGCTTGAGCCGTTATTTTTGATAAAATCTTTGAGCCAAGCAGAAACTGTGGGCGCGACCTCTTTATCATCAATAGAAATTTTTGCTTCGCCAATTAATTCCTTATTAGCAAAAATTTTTCTTAAAGCCTCATCCTTAAAATTATCAGCATTAAATAAAAGAAAAATTAAACTACGATTTAAAGCAGCGGCCGCCTCAAAACTGCTAGAATTTAAAATAATTAAAATATCTTCTGATAAAAGATTAAAAATATATTGACTCTCTTCTTTAATATCAAAAATTTTTTTATAAGCCTCAACTTCTTCTTGGGCTGTTTTTAAAATATCATCCTCAATTTCACTTCTTAATTCATTAACATAGCTCTGATATTTTTCCACTTTACCTCCTGCATTCTTTAAAACCTTGGCGATATTAACTTTCCCTTCAGAACTTTCTTCCATCACCTCAGAAATTGGCAATAATAAGCGACCAATAAAATCCTGCCAAAATCTTGTCGCACTTATTCCGCTTAAATTTAAAGTTTTAATTTTTTCCTCAAGTAGAGAGAAATCAAAACCGGAATTAACTGCTAAAAAAACTAAAGAATAAACAATGTCCGACTCTACATTATACTCGGAAGCGAGGGATAAAATATTTTTTCCATTTTTTTCAGAACTGAAAAAAAACTTTGCCTCTTCTGGTAAATTACCATATTTCTCATTAAATTTATTGTCAATTATATTTATCGCCATAGTTTAAATTTTATTTTTTAACAATTTCAAGTTCGACTCTTACCTGTTAAGCCTCTAAAAGGGTTTTGCGTAAAGCTTTGGCTGAAGGTGAGTCTCCTTTTAAAGCCTTCTCAGCTGTCACAAAAATACTAAGCTTATCTGCATGACTAGACTCTTTTATAGCTTCGACAATTGCATCTTGTTGTTTTTTATCATTACCATTAAAAACATCATTCAATTGAGTAAAAGATATATCAGCTAAAATCGCTTCTTTTTTAACCTGTCTATCTACTGGATTAGAAATACTGGCGGTTGCTGTATCTAAATCTGTAGCTTGATTTAACTTTTTCATCGCTCCTAATTTCGCCGCTTCCGCATTATTTCTTTCAATACCACCAAGTGGCAACCCTTTAGCATCTTTATTGGCAGCCAATTTTTTTAACAACTCGACGATTTCTCGTTTTTTAGCTTGGTCTTTCATGGCAGTAAATTGAGTTCCAAAATCCTTCACCTTCATAAGAGCAACTAACTGAGGGCCAATCGCTTTAATAGCTCCTAAGTCAAGAGACTCTAGGCTATAAGTTCCGCTCTCAACCTTGTCTCTAATATTTTTTTCAGCGCGACTTTTTATTTCTTGATTCTTGCTATTTAAATTTTGAAAATCATTAGTGGCGGAAATATTTTTTCTTTCAGCAATTGATTCAAAATAACTACCAACTTTTTTATCCTTAAAATTACCATTCTCATCAGCCCCACCAACCTCATTTGCAATCATTTTTTTCTTATCTTCTGCTTGTTCAGAAGTAAGTAAGCCTCTTGCCATTGCTTCTAAAGCGGCGGCCGCTCTTTCAAATGCACTAAGACTGCGATCATCCATCTTAGTCATTACACTTCCATTATCCTCATCCTTTAAAGCATCTTTCTCTTTTTTGATCTCATTAAGACGGAAATTGGAAGCAACGTCTAAATCTGTTTTGCCAGCATTTTTAAATTTATCATAACCACGTGAAGCACCAAACATCGCCCCGCCAGCAACAAGAAGCCCCGGTACTCCACCAGTAGCAAGTCCAAGTGCACCACCAGCAGCTAAAGCTCCGTATTTCAAGACATCATCTATTTTTTGTTGCTTAGAGTGCTTTTCCTCCGCCTCTTTTTGTTTAGCATTAACAATATCACCCTTAGTTTTAATAATCCCATCCGCATTTTTCCTGACTAATTCTTCACTAGTTCTTCTTCTTGTTTTACTATGACGCCAACTCTTAAGATTTTCATCATACTCATAATCACCAACTTTACCCTGCTTCTGGCTAAGATTCTGTTTTATCTCATCAATTTCTGCGCTTTCTACTCTAGCCTCAGCTTGAAGCCTTTTAGCGTCTGCTCCAGCGCCACCAAAAACTTTAGTTTTAGCTTTTTGTAAACCCCCAGTAACAGTATCGCCGACACTTTTTTTAACCCTTCCAATTCCGTCCGCCATCTTAACCGCCGCATTTTTATATTTATCTTCTCGCGCTGATTTTCTGGCAGAGCTATAATTTTTATAAATTCCCTTAGCCGCTCTTACTCCCGTAATTGCCGCCGCTCCCGCTAAGCCAATCTTGCCCGCTTTATTAACCGCTGCCATGCCCTTGCCCGCCATAGAACCGGCGGCGCCACCAACTTCTTGAGCAATCTTAAGACCGCCAACAAGCATGCCGATCGCAATGACAAATTTAATCAAGGCACCCGGACTAGAAGCATTAGTCCCTAAGGCGCCAGACTCTTTGGGGTCAAAACCTAATAACTCTACTTGGTCTTTCTCGGCAACCTGATCTATATTTGTAGTATCTCTTACTTTATCGGCAGTTAAAGCCGCAAAAGAAAGCCAAAGAAAAAAGGCTAAAACTGGACCAACAATTAAATTTTTAGTAAATTCACTCCACCATTTTGAGGCATAAGATTGACCCCCGGGAAAAGCTGATAAAAGATAAGCTAAAGGCGATAAAACAACATAAATCCAAATCATAACAATCCGAATAGCTAACATTGCCACCATAGTAAAAAGAACAATGGAAGAAATAATAACATAAGCAAGTCCTAGTAAATAAGCGCCAACAACAGTCCAAAAGCCAACCTCCTCACTTGTTTTGGATAAATTTAAAATTTCAGTAATCCCTAAAACATCTACTAGGGTACCGGTGCCAATAGTGCTAAAAGAATTAACAAAAGTAAGCATCACTATTTGAGCCACATCAATTAAAACGCCACAAATAGTTTTAGAAAAATTAATTAAAATTGCCATCAAAATTAACTTAGGCAACCACTTTTTATAATTATATTTTTCTATATTTAAAATTGTTCCAAAAGCAATAATCAAAAGAACAACAACAAAAAACATATTACAAAGATCACGAACGATAACCCAACCAAAAGTAACAGCGCCTGAGTCAAGAAAAGTTGAATAATTAGCAACTAAAATTAAGGTCTTAATAGCTAAAATTAAAATAAGACCAACGGCACTAATAATGATTCCGAGAATTCCACCAATAACCTGAGCCGGCCAATCGCTAGGCTCAGCAAAAGCTGGAGCCGCTAAAGATAAGCCAAGAAAAACCAAAACAGCAATAATAATTATTGATTTTTTTCCCAATGAGTTATTTATTTTCTTAAAAATATTAACTTTCATTTTTTTACAACTTATTTTTTAATAAAACCAATTAAATATTTTTCCAGTTTGAAAACACGCTTTCTAATATACTTTTAATAGCTTCTAAAGGATTTTTAATGAAGCCAACAATTAAGGCAATAAGAGAGACCTGGATAATAATTAATAAAATTATTATGACATCTACCAAGGCCAATATCATTGACTCCTTTAGACTTAGCCCTCTTAATTTATCATTAATCGTCATCTTTAAAAAAAGATGAACATTGCCGTAAAGAGCAGATAATCCCCAAGAAGCACTTAAAGTTTTCAAGGAAAAACATACGGTCAAAAGTTTTGAAGACGCATCTGCTTCTACTGTTTTTTTTGCTTCTTCCTTTTTACTCTGATTATCAAGTTTAGCTTTTTCCATTATTCTCGCCTCTCTTAAAGACTGGGGAGCGCTATCATCAACATCATCCCTTCCCCGGCCTTGATTACCTATTTGGCCATCTTCTTCGTCTTGGCTATAAGACTCATCGTCAGATTGATCATCAGAAAAGGAATCTTCATCTTCATTCTCATCATCAATTCTTTCTAATAAATTATCATCAAGACGCATAAGCAACTAAACTTAATTCTTTTTAAATTATACCTTATTTTCTTTTTTCTTAACAGTGAAATAATTATCTAGTCAAAGTAATCTCGGGCGAACTAGCTCCCCAATTATCATAAACCCTAACCTTAATATCAGTTGAGTTTCTATTATTAGGATAGAAATGATAGAAAACATGCTGAGTTCCGGATGAACTACTTTTTGAATCCTCGCCAATAATAACTTGTTTAAAGCCATCGCCCCAATCAATAAATATTTCTTTCAGTGGCTGACGATTAGGATCAATAGTTGAATTAAATTCTAAACGATAATTACCAGCTTTAATAGTAGATCCGACATTCAACTGAACACTCGTGTCGGCTCTAAAAATTTTAAGATTTTTAATTTCTGGCTCATCAGTTATCTCTGTATCAATAGGATTATAATAACCAAGAGTACTAACATAGCCTCCCGCATTATCTTTAAATTCATAAGCAACTGGGGCTTGAACAAATAATTGGCCTAGAGCTCCGTTGGTGGCATTTGCAAAATTTACGGCATTAGCTGTATTAAAGGTCCATAAAGGCTGACAAGTTCCAAAAGAACCACAAGAATGACGAGCAATATCATAAGTATTGGCAGTAAAATACTTAATACTGGTTTCTATTGTCGTTCCCTTATTACTCCAGCCAGAATCAAGTAAACAATAAACATCAGGATTAGCGCTACAATAACCAATACGAGAACAATTAACAATTCCATTAATATCACTTGAGCCATTAACTTCACAGCCATAAGGTCGTCCAGCGAAAACATCATCTTTATTTTTAACAGAATATTGATTATAAAGTGGAACTCGTTCGCTCCCAGACAAACTAAAGTCAGTCGGCCAAGAAGCGGCGCCAAAAGGAATATCGCCAATTTTTCTAATATAGTTATTATATTCTATTCCTGTCTCCGGAGGAGTTGAAATTGCATAATCTGAACCCAGCGCTAACCTACTAGACCAAGCCATATTATCACCTGAACCAGAAACAGCTTCAATAAATTTATTGCAAGTTAAACGAAAAACCTCGTCAGGGTCCCTGCTAGAAATTTTTTTCAAATCACTTTCTCCGGTTGGAGTTGGATAATTTTGATCTAAAACTCTAAGAGGGGGGTCGGAATTATATAGTTCATCAAAACCACTAGGAGTTCCATCCCTCTTATCCCCGGCCTGACCATCAGCACTATGAAAACCGTCAGCTAAATACCAGCCATCAGTTAACGGACGAATAGTTTTGACTCCATCATAAGTCTTAATTGGCTCACTAGAAACCGCGACATATTTAAATGTAGAAGGACTGCCACTTTGTAAAGGCATACAAATAGAAGTAACGGCTATATCGTCTCTTTTAAGACTCAAAAAACCTGAATTTTCTTGTCTTAAATCAGAGGCGACAAGTAAAAAATAATTAGTTGATCCGCAATTTTCTAGAACTGTTTGCAAGCGATTAGGTACATCCTCTACTTTTTCATCAAGAATATAATGATCAACGCATTGATTATCCAATTTAATTCCATCTCTCCCGTCGTTAGTAACACAAGCGCCCCACTCCTCAACTCCGCTCAAGTCTGTTGGCTCTCTTTCTGTAATTTCTAAATACTGAACTCCAGTTGAGTCTACTGTTACTTTCTCTTCAATTAGCTCTCCTGTTTCTGGGTCATAGACCAAGATAGTTGTTGTATTTGCATCATAATCTCCGCTTGATGAAACTGAACCAAAGCCACCAGTTTGTTGAATATAAATAGTTGTGCTGCCTGTAGAAAAATTCGCCGTACAATATGCACCATCTTCTGGATAATAACAGGTTCTGGCGCCTAACCATTTATCATTATCTCTTCTTAAATTTTCCTCCTTAACAGTTGCTGCCATCCTTTTCTCTAAGAATATAAAATTACTACTAACTTCTGCACAATAATTAAGAGGATACTTACCGCCATAGCCCAACTGATTACTATTAATTTGAGTAGAGGCAATTCTATCAATTGGCATCCAAAGTTGACAAACGCTTGAATCCGCTAAATCATATTCAAGACAATAGCCTTCAAGCCCATTTCTAACCACAGCATTATCAACTTCCTGACAATTAAAACTAGAAGAAGTTGGGTAAAGTCGACAATCACGAGTGCGATAGTCATTGTCCGCCACTTTCAAAACTGTTTCAATATTTATATCATCAAAATAAATTGGCCCCGAACTACCTGTCGCAAGCAAACTTAAATAAATTCTAATATGAATATTATCATTTTCAGTCTTTATTTTATGAACTTTTCTCTCCCAGCCATTAGGAGCTTGTTCTATTTGATCCATATCATGCATAATACTTCTATTAGAAACATTTTCAATAGAAACTCTAGCGGCGGTATCGGAATTCTGAGTATTAAGTAAATAACTTAGATAATAATCGCCTGCTTCTGGTAAAACAATATAGGAGCCAGCGGCATGAGGCGAAATTGCTTGAAAAGGAGAAACTTTTAAATAAGATTTTCCTTTAGCCGGATAACTAATTAGACCCGGCTTACGAATCAAACTATCTTTAATTATATTTTCATCAAAAGAACAAAAACTAGTGTCGCCAATTATAGGGTTACCAGAACTATCAGCCTGTATGCAACTTAAAGGCGGAATATCATCTTCAAAATCATAGCGAACACTCGTATTAAGCCCAACTTCTTTAATGTTGTTGAAATAATAATTGCCGTTTAGGGCGTAACCGGTCGCATTACGATTTTTCTCGGCATCAAAAATAATATTCTCTGCTTCTGGTCTAACAATAAAGTTAAGACATTCATTCTTATCATCTAATAAATTACATTCAGCAACGGAACTACAAGATTTTGAGCCATCGCTATTTAAAGCATAGGAAGTACAAGCAAGCCAAGAGGCACAAGTTCTATCGGGTTTTACTTTTAATAATTTATTAGCATTATAAGGACCATAACTATTAATTGGTACCCCGTCACCAGCTAAAGCATTGAATTTATTTAATTCTAAACCAGAGGCTCCAGCAATTGAGCGCTCATTAAATAAAACACAACCAGCATCAAAATTTACCAAGCCATTACAACTACTACTATCAACCTCTTCTTTAATATTATAATCAATCGCAATTTCCTTAATCTCAATTGTTATATCCTCATGACCACCTCCAAGTAGAGCTGAGTAATTACTTAAAGAATTAAAAATAATATAAGGATAAGTGCTGCTACTAGTAACCAATGATTTAGTGACATCACCAAAATTATTGCTAGTCCCTATTTGTTTGACACCATCAATAGTTTCTTCGCCTAAAATTCTAACATCGCCAATAAATTCAAGTCTAACCCCATTAGCAACAGAACCATTATTTTTATTTGTTGCTCTAAGAGAGTAGAGTTTATTTCTTTCTAAGCTGATTACTTGGAAAGCACCTACTCTTAAAGTGCCCCCTATTTGTGGCCAAGTATCCTCGCCCCATCCCTGTCTATTATCATTAACATAAACATAGCCTGGATTTTTTACCAAATTAGGATTAAATTTACTAATCGGGTCAATATATTCCGTACAACCAGAAGCAGCGGGCTCACATAAACCAACCGCATTATCAGGCGCAGGGATTGCTGTACCTAAGCCACCGTAGCCGATAGTTTTTAAATAAGAAACTGAACAACTATAATCATTATTATCAACGATACAAGTTCCAGTCGAACAATCTCCATCTTTAGAACAAATAGTCCCTCCGACCTCAAGCTTATCAATTGAACCACTCTTATCTAAATCACATCTTTTTACCGGCGCTTTATACCAAGCCTTGCCAGTAATTTCTGGATTACTACTAGAGCGATAAACACATAAATTATTAGCTGGGTTTCTAAAATAACTTAAACCACCGCTATTAAGACCGCGATATTCTTCACAACCCAAGTCACCTTCAGCACATAGAGATTTATCGTAACTATTAGGGTTGTTTAATTTAAAAACATCAGACCAACTAATATCATAGCCAGAGCCAAGTCCTTCTCCCATTCGACTACAACCGATATCGCTATTAAGACAAGATTTTGATTTATCATAAACTACATACATCGCTTTGTCTCTTTCGACTGTTAAACAATTTTCATCACCAGGCTCACAAGACTGATCAAGATTACTTACATCCCAAGACCGAGCCTGAGGAGAACTATAATTATTAGTCGAAATCATTTGCTCACAACCAATTGAAGAGCTAGAACAGAGTTTAGTAAAATTATGAAGATTATGGCTATAATTATCTTTATCCTTATATTGAGCACAACCTAAATTATAATCAGCCCCCTGATACTTACCGGCATTATCATAATAACAAACATCAGGTATCTTAATTGAATTCTTAATGAAATAATAACGATTACTAATCTCATTTAAAATTACCTCATCGAGATAAAAATCGCTACTAGCAGAAAAATTTAAAGTTCCGTCAAAATCTAAAGTTTCAGCGACGTTTTCTAAATTAACTTGATAAATAGCCCATTCATTTCCACCTTTAATTGTTACCGCTGCCTCAGTTTCAGTGATTGATGATAAATTAAAGAAATATTTATCACCATTAACACTCTCGAAATAAATCTTCAAAGTATTAGCTTCAGTCGAACGAGCCAAAAATTTCAAACTATAGGCATGACCAGCTTTAATGGCCGAGCCAAGTTTTACTTTCGCAACTTTTTCGCCAGCTGGCTCGCAAGAACTAGCGGCAGAATTATAAAATAAGGAACTTCCTTTTTGACTATTAGCAATCGGGCTTACTTCAACCCCAGCACTACAATTTGAATACCAACCACTAAGACCACTTTCAAAATCATAACTGGCTAGTAATTGAACATCATTACCACGGTTACCATTATATTCTCGACAACCGGCTTGAGCCGCTTGGCAAGATTTCCCTTCTCCAGGAATGCCTTGATAAACACAAGCATTTTGACTTGTATCCCATTTACCACCATTTAAACAAGTAAGACAAGTGGCATTCTGACTATTCCAGTAAGTTTCGTCACCACTACTATTACAATCAACTTCAGTCTTGGCGGTCGGATGAAGATTGTTTGCATTTAAACGATAATTAAAACAATTATCAGAACAAGTTATAACTCTTGAGATTAAACGATAAGAAACTTGTCCGGAAGTATTTCTAAACTCCCGACAATCAGGATTATAACGCGGATCGCTAATTGGCAAGCCAAAAATAGCGCTACAATCAGCCGTCGCTTGATTACCACTTGCTAAAGGATTATTGTTAGTATCCTTTTGTAAGCTATAAGTTTTAATTTGGTAACCACTAGCTGAGCTTTCCCAAGTATAAAAATTAGCACATTGAGCAGAGTTAGGTTTAATACACTGTTTTAATTCAGAGTAATATTCTTTTCCCTCACCTCCCTGAGAAATTGCATCTAAATTAGTAAATTCATTACAACCAACCGCTGATTGAATACACTTAGTAGCTGAAGTCGGAATTAAATTTTGAGCTTCAATCGGATTGAAATAGGTTTCTTTAGCAATATAAACATCATAACCAACACATTCCCCAGCACAATAATCAGTATTGCTTACCTGAGCTGGAGTCGAAAAATTATCATAAGTATTAGTAAATAACTCACAACCAACTTCATCCTGATTACATTGTCTAGCATAGTTAGAACAAATAGCCGGAGCATCACTTTTTAAAGTATAGTTCTTTGAAGCCGAAACAGCGTCAACATAACAAGTTTCATGTAAATAAGTTGGTAATAGTTTTTGACTAAAATGAGCGGTTAATAAATTTCCAGTTCTACTAATGTAGCTACCATAACTATTATAATTAGTTTCTAAATCACTGACTTCAAGCTTAATATTTTTAACATAGAAATCAACTGAAGCACCAAAGCCAGCAAAAGAAAATTTCGGTTCATAAAAACCAGAAGAAGCGTTAAGAGTCACACTAATTCTTTGCCAATAACCGCTTTGATTAACAACCGAAGATACTTGTTTGTCGCCAGGATTTAAATACATTTGCACCCTGTCGCCGCTAAATAAGTAAATATCAGCGCTTAAGGTATAATTTTGATTAGCTAAAATCTGTAAATTTTCAGGGAAAACCTCAGCGCTTGATTCAAACCCAGCCCCGTTTGATCCAGAAATTTTCATAGCTCTTGAATTATCAGTAAAATCAGGAACTTCATTATTAGTATCAATAATTTGAGCGCTAGCACCAGCCAATAATCGCCATGGTCCGATATTGGCGCCAACTTGCTCAAGGCCAAAAAAATTAAAAGCTGAATCAGTTACTAAATTAAAGCCCCAAGTTGACTTAATTCGCATCAACTCAGAACAACCTTCATTTTGAGCATTACAAGAAACTAAATTTTTATTAAAAAATAAATTATTAGAAAGATTCCAAGAAATTGAATTATTATCATTATAATTACCAAACAAAGAATAACGACGACAACCGGCCGAATCCGCATTACAATCACCATAATCAATGGTATTTTCTAGATACGACGCGCTTTCTTGATTACTTGTATTAACAAAAGTTTGACAAGTGTTATTTATCGGAGAACAAGAATTGCTTGTAAAGTCCCAAGTTCTTCGGTCCTCAGTACAATAACCATAAAGATCACAGCCCCCTTCTTTATTTTCTTTAATACAACTTTGATTATCAGCGCAATAATCATCTGAACGAGTAATTATTAATTCTTCTTCGCCAGAAGAACTTGGCACCATTGTCATATTAAGAATATGTGCGCCACTACCAGACTGACCACAATAGTTAAGAGGAGCTTTTAAAACCCAGTTTGGATCTACTAGACCCTGACACCAAGTGATGTCACTGCTTTTAAAATTGGCACTAAACTTATCAAATTTATCACTTTCAGAAAAACAGGCAACTAAATCACCAAAAGTAACCTGTCTCGGGTTAGTCTCGTCAGAAAAAGCTTTTTCAATCGCTACTTCCCAAGCAAGCGGAACAATTCGATATTTTCTTAAAATTTTGACGTTACGTAAAGAATAATGACTATTATAGGCAGAAGCGAAAACATCTTTCTCTATTTTCCAATTCGAATTTAAATAACCTTCTTCAATTGCTTCACCAACAGTTTTTTGTTCAATAATAGCCTGCATGAATCTATCATCAATCACGCAATTGTTTGGGCCAGGATTTCCTGGGTCAGGACAAATTGCCAGTTCA
>Ga0100381_1002067_pt1 | contig 18118 bp, 27 predicted proteins | sample CryGeymeta201505_FD_80416 | JGI IMG/M metagenome (GOLD analysis project Ga0100381, IMG submission 80416) | Groundwater microbial communities from Crystal Geyser aquifers in Utah, USA - Crystal Geyser metaG 2015-05 | ecosystem: Environmental > Aquatic > Deep subsurface > Groundwater | place: USA...
CAGCTCCCAAGCCCCAATTCTCTTTCGAGCTTAGCTGCTCCTTACTTATCATTAATTATTATTATCAGCATTATCAGATAACATACCGATTGATTTAACAATATGTCATAAGAACTCGAGTATCGTTTAGCATATTCCAATAAATTTTCAATAAGGTCAATATAGAAGGCTAATATGCGACGATAACCTTCAATAATTGCGTGATTAGGACATGATTGATTTGGAATCTGTAATGGTGACGAAATTCTCAATCCTAAATTATGATTTGAGGTTATAAGATAAAATTAATTATCCTTCGGTTTTTTGGTAACAGTAACGTCACTATCAGCTTAAATACTAACCAAGATCCCCTTTTGTGAAATAATCTCGCTTTCTTTGGTGATCCTTCAGCAGAAAAACAGGCTTTTTCAATTCTTAATTTTTCGAAAGTTAGGCTTAGCTCCAGGCAAAGTAGATAAAAAAGCAGGGCTCAAGCATTCGCTATGTAGTTGATGGCAAGAAATCAAGCTAACTGGAGAGAGAAGGGGCTAGTGGGGATGAATGGTTTGAGAGAATAATTTTATTGACTATCACAGAATGGAACTCTTAACTGCCAGGAAAGCGTCGGCCAGCTATCTTCGACTGACCATTCCGTCACAATTAACGTCGAGAACTGCAAAAATATTCTTGACTTCCTTGGGGGAGATCTTGACACTGAGTTTCAGATCAGCAATCAGTTGGCAGAACTAGGGATAATCGATGTGTTCATTGTTGTTTTGGTCATATTTCTTGAATATATTCTCCACCACTCCTTCCACAATCTCTTCAGCTGATTTCTTACGACCTTGACGCTCCATCGAAGAATTAAAAACTATATCGAACATTCAAATTAACCACCTTTTTTTTATATCTGCCTATGTAAAAGTCAGTTCCATTGTACTTCCATCTCTTAAAGACCTCCCAACTCTTACATTTCCTCAATTTACTCAGTCTGACATATTTTTTTTTGACCTTTCAGGTTTTTCTGTTTTATGGCAGAGAAGAATTCAGGCTCTCAAAGAAAAGATCAAGATGTATTCCAAACAGCTTTGAAAGTAGTAAATGAAAGCTATACAAGTTTCAGAAAGCATTAGGAGTTCGGGAGGTCATCATTTTTGGAAAGTTAAACTCCTTCTGAGATTTAAGTTTAATTTCCGGAAGAACGTCTTGAACATTTCAGGTTATGTTTCCTGATATTGAAGGCTAATAAGCCCATAGTTAGATAGGAAGGATCCCAGGAAGCTGATCAGTAATCTTTTATGTTCCAGTGTTGAAATGTTGCGGGTTCCTGAAGTCCTGCTGTCGAAAGAATAGAATATAATTGCTAGTAATTATAAATTTTGTCGATAGAACTTTGCTTCTTGAATTCTCTTCTCATTAAATCGGTGTAGAAAGCTTAACTCAACGAACAAAGAAAGCAAGTGTCTAGAAGACATGAAAAAGGAGATGTTCGTTTTCATTCATGATGTAAGAGAATATGGAGGTAGTTGTTCAGAATGAAAAATATGTGATATGGCTATTTATGAAAGGAGAGTTAGGTGATTGGATTAAGTTTATTTACATATCGAATCAATAGCAATATGCAGTCATTATAGCAAACTTGCACCCTCAATGAGTACAGACTAGGTACCTGTTGGATAACCTAGGTAAAACTGTTGGCGAAGGTAGTTTCGGAAAGGTCAAAATAGCTACTCATGTACCCACCAACTCGACAGTCGCCATCAAATCTCTCGAAAAAGAAAAAATAAACGATCAAGCTGACATCCAACGTATCACTCGGGAGATCTGCATTCTCAAAATGCTGCATCACCCCAACGTTGCGCAACTTTATGAGGTGCTTTTGTTTGCATATAGATCATCTAGACCACTTCTGAAATTCACTTGGTCATGGAGTACGCAGAGGGAGGAGAACTTTTTGACTATATCGTCAATCACAAGCGACTGTAGGAGAAAGAAGCAGTCAAATTTATGAAACAACTTATATCAGGACTTTAATACATTCATCGTAATGGAGTCGTCCATCGGGATCTCAAGCCTTAAAATTTACTCCTTGACAGCAGCAACAACATTAAAATTGTAGATTTTGGACTCTCGAATCAGTTCAAGCCACAATAAAGGCTTAAAACTGCTTGTGGGTCACCATGCTATGCAGCTCCATAAATGATATAAGGTAAGAGATATGAATGTACTGGAGTCGACATTTGGTCATGCGGAATCATTCTTTATGCTATGCTGTGCGGCCATTTACCCTTTGAAGATTCTGATATTCACAATCTTTACAAGAAAATTCTGTCTGGTTATCTGCAATTGCCACAATATATATCTCTCGATGCTGTCACAATCATAAAAGGAATGCTGAACATTGAGCCTGAAAGAAGATGGACTATCAAGGATATCAAAGCCTGCCGATGGATGAATTCAAGCCAGTACAGCTACACAGTAAACGGAATCATGATGGGAATTGACAGGATCGAAGTTAATGAAAATGTCGTCGAAATGATGAAGGACAAGGGATTCGATGTTAATTTAGTAAAAGACTATGTGCGAAACAACAGACACAATAATGTCACTGCTTTCTATTACTACCTTTGTCAGAAATACCAGAACTAAGATAGCCCAAATAAAGTAGTCCAAGAACTCACTATCCAGAATGGAAGAAACAATAGCCCTTTAATTTACCGACCAAATAATGCAATCAAGCCTCAAGTGAGATTCATCCATCAAAAGTAAGATAGAGATCGCTCTCTTAATGCTTCAGCTATTGTCTAATCTTTGATGAAGGCAAATAAATAAAAATTATCTTTAAAGCCAGCAATTAAGCAATCTGAAGGGTTTGACTATGCTGTTAACTCTAAGGCTTTCCCTATCAGAAAACCCCAGAGTACGAGTCAATGCTCAAATTCTCCAACTGTTTCTCAGATAGAGTCTCCAAAGAAAAAGACAAATCAAAAAGCTTAGAAATTGCTTTAATATTCGCAAAGAAGACCAGCTATTTCTTTTGAAGTAAGTAGCAAACCTGTTGGTATTTATCATCATTCCCATCAAAATTCACCTGTCGCTAAAACACTTCACTTAAATTCACACTTTATCGTACAGACGCCACAATCAAGCAAAACAACATTCCATCAACAAAGAATCTCTCGATGCTAAAAGCCTTCTATCTTCTCCCAAAGTCCAATCAAATTTCCACCGAGCAATCAGAAGTAAGGCACCAATTTTGAAGACGGATTTGATCGTTTGGATGATATAAGCCGAAAAAGAGAAGAACTTTCAGAATAGCTAAAATTGATATCAGAGCAGATAGATCAGTCGATCAATTCACTAAGAAAATAGAGCAACACTATGTCTAATTCTACAAATTTGACCAACCTACAAATGTAATCCAGAAAAAAATATGACTAAAACATCGGACAACAAATAAAAACATAAATGAATCCAACTAGCTTCACCTTCAGCTTCACGCCTATCTCACGACGTGTCTAAAGTATTGAAATATTCGATAGCTCTTTTAGCAAAGATCTGAAAACATTTGAAGCTACCCTCAACAAAAAAGACCGACTTACCTAACAGCCTCGATATTTGTCTGGTCCTTTCAATGTGAACTGCCTGTTTCATGAATAAGCACGAAGTTTGATGCTTAAGATATAGACTTTTTTGAGAAAATAGAGAAAATAATACAAATGTTTGAATTTTTTTGTTATGTAGACAGAAGGAATCACAATAAATTTGGAGAGGATTGAGGCTGACGATTTCAATCTTCTAACTTTTAGCAAGGTGCCCGAATGGAGCTCAAATCTAGTAGCCTTCTTAGATGGATGATTTAAATCTTAATACTTCAAATTTGCTTAAATTTAGTCGATCAATCATTCTGCTAAGAAATCGTTCAGTCTTGAGAGTGCATCTTTATTTGACCTGCTGAAAATGAATTGATGAGAAATGAGTTCCAATCCGTCGATTTGAGGTTTGAATATCTGCTTACGTTCTGTTCCTTGTTGAGCAGCTCCCATCAGACCTCCAGATTGTGCCATAGGGTTCATAGCTCCTGTCATTTGTTTCTTTTCTTCGTTGATAGCTTTCAAACCTTCATCATCTCCTTCATCATCAAAAAGCAAGGATTGAAGTTGATTGAGACCGAATACAATCAAAAAATAAAAGGATACTGAAGACACATAGCTGACATCAAGAGTAGACATGTCGATTCCGGACTGAGTAAGTGATCGAAATTGTTGAGTCATGGAAAAAGGAACCTTAGCAAGAACAAAGCCTGCGAAGAAGGAGTTGATCCAGGCCATAGCAGGGATGGTGGTTCCCATCATAACAAGCATACCCTTCATGTTATCCATCATGCCAGATTGAGCAGCTTGCATGTTGTTGAGCGAATCTACAGGAGGTCTGTCACCATGGACAACAAGGTATCCTTTCTCTGGTCGGCACAGATATCCTCTTCTTGAATCGAAGGCTTCTCTAGTCAGAAGGTAATTTTTTTTGGCCAAATGCTAACATTTCTCCACAAGTTGCTTATCCTTAGTTTATGGATAGTTGGCTTTTTTGACTGGCTTTTTGGTCTTGGTGTAGGCCGAGTAAAGATTGTAGTACAATCTGAAGAGCTGAATGATGCAGGTGACATAAATAATGGGAATGAACACCCAAGTGAGCATCCGTTCGTCGAGTAGAAGTGCCATCAATTATATGATTATGACAAATGCAGATTCAATATCTGAATTTATCAAACAAAAAAGTATAAACTTTCAATGACCGAACCTGAGATCTCCTGGAAAAATTACTACACCTTCTACACGATGACTGGCTCAAAGCCTATATATATTCCAAAAAAAGACATTGTCACTGTAATTATTTCTTTACTCAGTGGGATAATCTACTCGATGAATTATCTTATGCGACAAATTTTCAGCAAAATTATGTGGAGGTTGTAATTAATAGTCAAAAAGTTTACTACGAACCTCATACAAAACTTGCAGATATCGGGATCAGAAAAGATGATCTCTGCATTGCTCTAAAAAGAGAGCACTTCAAACCAAATAGCAAAGAAAGAAAAAAATATGATGAGGAGGTAGAAAATAGGAAGCAAGCCTGTTAAAAGGAACTTTTTGATAAATTGAAGGATGCTGGCACTCGCAAATTGGAATAGTTGATCGAAAGTAAAGATGAATATCACTAGCTCTTTAAATAGTTTGAGAGTGAGTTTTAGAAAGGGTAGATCATGGCCGCAATTGAAGCAAGCAAAGGGGAAAAGATCAAGACAAAAGCTCTGCTCTAAAGCGGATAAGCCAAAAAGATAGTTGATCAAAAAGAATCCGAAAGAGAGCAAAAATAACTGAAGGAACTTCTACAAACCGATTAATTAAGAAAGATAAAATAATTCATACAGGAGAATAAAGAGAAAGTAACTGACAGAGCCTATATCGGCATTATCCAAAAATTACATGAACAATACCCCAAGTTCAAAAAGGTAGAAATATGTTGATTCAGCTCTAGCCAAAACATCAGCTGTTTGTCAAACAACAACTGATGGGACGATCATAAATAAACTCAGATGAAGAAATAGAATAGGATAAAGACCATTTTGTCAAAAAGATATTTCATATTGTTTCCCAACTCGAAAAATAAAAGAAATCAAAAGTGTTGCCTTAAGCAGAAAAAAATGAGTATCTAAGAAAACAAAATTAAAAAGGGCACTTAGAATAATAAGCTAAGCTAGCATTGACACAAGCTGCAAACAATGTCGAAAAGGCAGAGGAACTATTAAATCTCGGCTTGCTTGATCGGGTGGAGTCAATGATATATTTTGCCAAAAAAGCAGCTAGAATCAATCTTGTACTTCAGTTTTTTGCAAGACCTGATTTTGAAACGATAAGGGCAGACCTAAAGGGTAAGAAAAATAAAGCTATCAAATTTGTGGAATGGGTCCTTAATAAAAATGACAACAACAGAGCCCTTTCCAAACTCATCGCCAAGTACAAAGACTATGTAGTTACCTATCTTTCAGGATAGTACGCAATTTAAAAGCCAGAAAAGCTTGAATTAGGGTCCCTGGAGCTGGTTGATCCTTTATCAAAAGCAAAAGAGGAAAAATTAAGAAAAGATATATAAAGTACTTGCAATAAATAATTGGTGGAGGCATTGAAAGTCAAGGTTGGACATAAGTTGGCTGAAGATTCTGCTAAGGCAGCAATGAATAAAGAACAATATCTTGGAATTTATTTACTTTTGGAAGGTGTCAACCAGCAATTTGATTTTTGTCCATCCGATCCCAAATCCGAACAAATATATTTGCACAAAAAATTGAAGAAAGATAAGTAGTTACGTAGAAAGTTAACTTAAACAAAAGATGAACTTCTATTTTTAAATAAATTGAGCGTGACTCGCCCTAAACTATTCGAGGTAAATCTCAAGTAATTTAGTTGATTGTAAGAAACAAGAACTTTGTCGATCGGCTCACAAAAAAGGAGTGATCGGTGTAATTGTTGGCTATTATAATGATTAATGAAATATAATCAAATAGGAATCTTTTCATCAATATCCTACTATTAATCCTCCCTGTCCTAAGCTGACTACTTCGATAGTAAATTGTTTTACACTCGTTCCTGTACTTATTCGTTGACCCTCTTCAGCTACAGTTGATATTGGCCAATCACAGCTATGTGGTCCTGCTTTAGTTATTCGAAAAGGTCATAATTTGTGCATTTTATGCTGGAGTCACTTGAATACCATATCCTATCAGGCCAACCAGACACTTCAGGATCTAATTGTCCATTGATGTAACGATAGGTTGGCAGGAAGGTGATTGGCTCTTCCTCGTACTCACGGCATTCCATTAGATCTAAATAGACAATGAAGTACTCATGCGAATATGCTGAAATTCATCCGTTTTAAGCAATTTTTTAAGTATATACTCCTGAGTCTGAGCAGGTTGCTTTGAGTTTAGTTTGTTTATGTCATTTTTGAGTGATGGTGAAACATTTGCATTCATGTTTCCAATCAAAAAGACGGCATCATCAAAGAGAATAGTTTATGATTTTTGAACTCCAACATCCTCAATCTGGAAGGCAAATTAATGAATTTCCTTCAGATTGCGAATTCTACTCTCCATGAAATCTCTTCCTTTTTCCAACTGGCAACCCACAAAGACTAACTTGCTGTCATATAGGTTAAATCTGATAAAGTTAGCGCATTTGTTCGACATAAAAGCATTGTAATAAGACCTGAACTTGAGTGAGCCCTGTTCAATACATGAAATTTTCTCTTTGAGCTAGTGCTTAGCATAGACTGTGAGAAGATTGTTGTTTTTGTATATAGCCTCTACCTTCATAAATATATTCTTGTCGATTGCTGAACTGATAATGCTCAACCATTTGTCTGACTCGTTGAGATCTTGAATTGAGACAACTATAAGTTGAGGATCCTTTGAAAATTGAGGTAGTTTCTTTGGAACTAATTTTGGAGCTTTCCAGGTCAGAATATAAACCTCTGCTGATTAAAATGCTATAAACTCTTGCTGACTTTCCTCCAAAATGCGAGTTACTTCTGGCTTTTGAATTGTGTTGGGATTTCCTAGAAGCTCATTCACTATTTTCATTTTATAGAAGTCCCAAAAGTTTTGATTATAGAATCTTGTGACTGTTTTGTACTTGTGCTTGATGTTTCCCAGCATTCCTCTTCTGCCGTCTCTGGTAATATCAGTATGAGTAGAACCAGTTCCAGTGTAATGGTAACTGACCGCATCACCATTGTCAGCCCAAATATTTCTGAACTTTCTAATAAAAGCATTGTCTCTATTATTTCGCATTTAAGCCAAAAGATCTAACTGCGCAATCTCCAACTTTCTGAATATGTGCTCAAGGGTGATGATGGCCATCTTTGCCATAAAGAAGTTGGTTCTATCTAAACAATCCAGACAGTTTATTCTAACCACCCCAGCTTGCTGGCTTAAAACTTTGTTGAGCTGGCTGTTAAAACTGTAATACCCGAGGTTTTCTTTCATGGGTCTCAGCTCAGCGATGATCTAATCAACGTTCTCATAGTGTCCTCCTTTGACCTTATGATGAAAATCGTAATAGAGATACTTCAAATTTGGATTATTGAAGGACTTGATGTGCTCTTCGATAGCTTCAGTCAGCAACTTTTATCCTCTTTTACCCATAGTCAAAAGATTTACCATCAGAACTCTCTTGAAATCATCAAAGAGACGTTGAAAGTGCTTTTCAAAAGATTTATGAGTGAGTTCAAAGCCACGATTAACTTTGGTTTTTGTGTAAAGGCCTACTTGCTGGAAAAATACAGGCAAGCTGCCTCGAATTTGAATATCGCTGAAGCAAAATTAATCGATCTTGACAATCTGCTCTGTCTCACAGTAGTTGGCAACATATCCTTCATCATTGACTCCTCTGTCGAAAAATCGAGTGCCTCCTTTGAGAGAAGAACGACGGGTAATCAGGCAGTATTTGATTTTGGCTCCCTGGTAAAAAACTTCAAAACTGCTGACAAAACCCTGAATGATTGGAGTCTTCCAATATTCGGGTGCCCCTTGGTTGTCTAATTCGTTTAAAAATTGTTCGTTCCAGACGAAGGTCGCTGTTATTTCTGAGGCCTGCTGTTTTCCAAAAGGAAGAGTCAGTCGATACTGATGAGCGAAGTAAAAACCGTGCTTGAGGATGACATAATAATCTCTTATTTTCTCGTATATCCTCTTTCTCTGGTCACTTTCCTTGAAGTGTTCTTAGTCGAGGTAACTCAAGAAAGTCAAAGAAGATATTTAATAAATATCCATACCTGCTATACTACTGGCCCTCTTGCATTGGTCACAGAATATTATGAACTTGTAATTCTAAATGGATGCAATCCCCAAGAAGGCACTATATATTTGCTCGGTCAATCCTGTTTTATCGAAGGATTTGAGAGTTTTCTAGGTCAAAGGTCCATTACTATTTTCTGGGAGTTTTTGTCAATAACAAGGGTTTCGTTGAGAGTGAGGGAACGATGTGTCTGAAGATATCGTAGGTAATAGTGAGAAGAACTGGAGTAGCAGGCGACTGCCTGTAAATTTTGCGATGGGTTGGGATTGTGCATATATAATAAAGGCAATCAGCTTATCTGTTAATTTACTCATCAACATAATTTGAATTCGATAATTGACTAATCATCAATGATGCTTCTTCTTGCGATCTTTGTCCCGGCTGTAGCTTCTCTTGCTGCTCTTTTCTTTCTTCACCTTCTTGCTTTTGTGTTTGTCTTTGTCTCGATCATGATCTCTGTCTTTATCCTTTTTTTCCTTCCTGTGGCGATCTTTGTCTTTTGAACGGTCTCTCGATCTCTTCTTGTCTTTCTTTTTATTTTTTGAACCTCTTTCTGAGGGGCTTCTTTTGCTCTTTTTCCTTTTGTCAGATGAATTATCCGATGAAGAAGCAGAATCACTGTCATCTGAGGAATGATGCCGAGAGGATTTTTCCTGGTGTTTGTTCTTGTGAGACTCCTAACGTGGTTGTTCTTGAGGTTTTTATCTTTCTCTGTCTCTGTCTCTGTCTCTATCTCGATCTCTATTTTTTTTGAAGTCATTTCTGTGATCTCCTTTTCCATAAGTCTTTGGCTCCTGAATTTTTTGTTTGAGCTTTTCCATGGTGGCTTGATACTTCACCTCAAGATTTTTGCCTATTTGTTCCAAGATAGTCACAAGGCTAGCTCCCATAGTTTATTCCTCTTCATTGGTGGTATACATTTGTTTGACAAATTCAATGAGAGGATATTCTAATTTCTTCTTACTAGATGTGGTAAGGATCATCATCACGAAAAATTTCATCAAGCTTTCACCATTGTGGAAGTCATCCTCAGCACTGATCTCGTTGTCAATGAGCCAAGGATCATGAAATCGATTAAATCCTCCAAAATCCATCGGCATTTAGTCGTTCAGCCTCATCAATTCTGAAGGGTCCTTGAAATACTCTTCGCTCTTGCTTGGATCAAGGACTTCGATAAATCGCTTGACTAGCTTACCATAAATGTTCATGGTGTCTTCGTTGAAGCCGTAGTTGAAGTAGTCGGTTAGCTACTCGTTTTGCGTCTCTCTGTTGGAAGGATTTGCCAGATCGTATTTGTTGAAGGGATGCTTGAAGATATACTTCGGCTTGACTACGTAAACAGGCCCTCCTCTCATTTACTTATAAATAATTATCAATTCTTATCCCGCCACAACAGCACATAACAAATCATAATCAATTATCAATACTTCGATTGGCAATTTTACAAAATGATTCACTAAATAATAGATAATTTTAATTGTAAAAATACTATAACAACTATGATAACTCACAACAAAAACCCTTCCGTAGAGATGAATACAAATTTATATACAAGTGACAACCAGGACACAGAAATGGCCTTGCCTACTTTTCCATCCATGGAACAACAACACTCAGGACAAATTAGTCGGGCGAGATCAACCTCTCGCAGAAATATCAAAAAGGTTACCACAAATGAACTTGTCAAGAACAATATGCTTAGGAATAGACAAAATAGAAGAGTTGACAAGCTAAAAGAAGTAACTTATGATAACATTCAAATGTTCTTGAGAATCAAAGCTCAGACTAGTCACTATCAGATCAAAGGTCTCAGCAGACACAAGTCCTGTAAAATGCTGACAAAAAAAGATGAAAGGGCAATGAATGAAAAATAGAAAAAATAGGAACATGTATATGAGAGCAGGCAAAAACCTAAGATGAGATGCCAATCTGCTAAAACAACTCTTCTGAATAAGTGTGCTCAACTTAGACAGGGAATAGCTAAGAGAAAGCCAGAAATTGATCACACTGAGGACATTCAGATTGGAGAGACGAGCAATTATCCGAGAGTTATTCACTTCAAGAAGAGAAATATATTCAACAAATAAAATGAAAATAGCAATCGAGGAAAGCATCCTTAAAACATTATGATGACACTGAACGAAGCAGGAAAGCGAGCAATCTCTCAGAAATTAGGAAACATTATTCCTCAGTGTAGATTATTGATCAACGAGGAGGGAGGGATTCATGGTGCCAGAAAAAGTGAGAGGTCAATCACAACAAATATATACAGTACAAAGGTGGCAAGCAGCGAGAGACAAAGTTTGGTCGAAATAGGTAGTGTAAATACCTACAACTGATATTATGACATGAGTTTAAGATGTTTGAATGTAAAGGTTTATATAATGCGAAATTTATGGATAAGCCGGTCAAACAAGCCTAAAATTGTCTCCCTCAGTTAGTTGTTCCTTTCCCTAGCCACAGGTCCTCGTTTCCTTATTTAGGTGTGATCCTCATCCTCCACTACTAATACCTCAAACCTCTCCTCGCATAGCCCTACAACAACATTCAGTCAGTCATGGGTATAATTGGTCACATTCAGTTTTCATCCTACTTGTCGCTTTTATCAGAACCATCCTTCTTTTCTATTTGTTGCGGGGAGGTGCTGGTAATAAAGAAACATCGAACATAAATCAAAATTTGACAAGGATAAACCTGGTATATCCTGGTATGGTAAGAGCTGGCGTTTATCTATCTATAATCATTTTAGCTGTTGGTGATAGATATTTAAGCATGACAATTGTAGCTGCTGGCGTCTTGAGTTTTATATTTTGGCTGTTCATATGTGCCAAGGATAACGAAGTGTCTCAAAGAATCGATAAAGGTAGACATTACAACAGAAATCCACTCAAAATGGGCCTGCTCTTTGTATTGACCATGTCGGCAGTAATCCTTCAACCTCAGCAGTACTCTTTCGCTTTCTATCTTCATTTCTAAATTTTCATTATCTTTATCACGATTCTCCTGGTTTTCTCTTACTTTTACATTCATCGGATAGTTCTCACCTTCACGAGTAGAGACAAGTGCTATAGATTGTTAGCTTGGTAAAGTCTATTCTAGTTGCTGTCTCTTTTGATGATTTGGTTCTACTTTTTCTTTATGGAGCAACAAGGACTATCTATTGGCGATCAACTTAGCTATCTCTTCATGAATTGGTGGGCAGTTCCTATTGTAGCTGTCTTCAGCACACTGTATGAAATGGTGCTATGGTAACATGTTAGAAAGATTGCTATGAGCCAGTTGATTATCACTCTCGCTACTGGATTCATCTGGTTCAACATTTACCAGATGATGATATCTGAAATAGATCTTCGTCTGTACATTTCAGTATTTGTGATGACAGCTGTTTTGTTCGGGAATATAGGCTTGTTCTCAGAAGCCAATTTCAAAAGGATCCAAAAAAGTTTAGGAGGGAGCCAAAAGAAGCGAAAAAAGACGTTGAAGAGAGATGTCCTAGAGGAATAAGATTGATTATATTTATTATTAAAGATAATGGATAACTATAACGGACAAGAAAGAAAAAAGGCCCTTCTGAGTGCATTCAAGCAAACATTCAGAATAATATCTGAGCCAATTTAATAAAAAAGAGAACCCTTCAGAGCTGAAGATATTAGAAGGTAACGAGAATAAAAGTGGCAAAGGTTAGAACCAATCAGTGGAGGGAACAGGAAAGTAAGTTCCAATCTAACATAGCAAGTTCAGTTATTGATCTAAAACACTGCTCTTTTAGCTGAAAACATGGCCAACCTTGTAGCTCTTAGATTGGAGGAGGGAGGAAACCAGCATTTGTGAGAGCTATATATGATAGGGAATGTTTAATTGAAATATTTCTTTTATAAATGTTTTTTGCTCGGGTGGTTTATAATTATATCCGCATGAACAAAACTCAGCTCAACATTCAGCTCACTCAGCAAGAATAGCAGCTATTCTCAACTCTCAAAGAATATAAGAAATAGCTAGGACTCACCACAATTATGAGAGTTGCTGGTGGCTGGGTTCGTGACAAGGTAAGGCTATATACATGTAGATTATGGGACTGGAATCTCACGATATCGATATTGCACTTGATAACTGCAAAGGTGAAGAGTTTGTACTGAAATTGAAGGCACACGCATAAAGCAAAAACTAAAAGATTTCTAGTTTTGGAGTGACAAAGTTCAATCCTGAGCTCAGCAAACATTTAGAGACTGCTACTGCCAAAATTCATGGGCATAGCATCGATTTTGTTAACCTTAGATCAGAAAGCTACAACTAAGATTCGAGAATTCCGCAAATTGTATAAATCCTGTCATTTAGGAAATGGGAACACCGCTTACAGATGCTCTCAGGCGAGACTTCACCATCAATGCTCTTTTCTACAACATTGATACGTCCGAAGTAGAAGATTGGACTGAAAAGGGAATCTCAGACATTCATAACAAGATCATCAGAACTCCTCTTGACCCCTTGGTTACCTTCAAAGACGATCCTCTGCGAGTTCTCAGATGTTTCAGATTCAAGGCTAGATTCAACTTTTCTATTGACGAGCTTATCTATAGCTCACTGAAGAACGCAGAAGTTCATGAAGCTCTCAGGCACAAAGTATCAAAGGAAAGAGTGGGTATTTAATTGGGAGGTATGCTCCGAGCTAAACATCCTCTTGTTGCTTTGGATGAAATATTCAAATTTGGATTTTGGAACACAATTTTTGATATTCCTGAAGGAAGTGATCTCAAAAACAAGTAGCATATTGAAGCTATTCCTGAACTTGGTCATAGTCTCCTTAAGTTAGGCCTGCAATCCTTATAACAGAATGGTTTGAGGACCGAAAAAGACCTCCTTCTTTGTGAAGTAAAAGACAAAAGACCAAGATACAGTCCAGATGAGTTGAAAGTTCTTATAGAACTATCTTTCCTTACTCTGCCTTACATCAACTATAAGGCGCCTGATGGCAAGAAATGGATGGGTCTAACAAAGCACATTGTCTTAAACGAACTCAAATACTCCAAAGATATAGCTCAGTTTATGCAAAAAATTGGATAACTCACAAATCAACTCGAAACTCTGCTCTTTGTCGACCATAATGTTCCCTTCAAGGTTAGAATAGTTAAGTGGCTGAGACAGGCTGAATAAAAATGGGAAATTGTCATTCACTGCCTGCATGTTCTACGAATGATAAGACAAGAGATAAAACTTGAAATTGAGCCAATGGTTCTAAGAGATTGGATCTATCAACAAAAATTAGAAGACTCTTATTTGGTTCATGCCTTCATTGATGGCAATTTTGTGAACAAGAAAGGAAAGAAAGGTCCTGTGGTCAGAGTCATTCTCGAAAATGCAGTTTTGTGGCGTATTCTAAACCCTTAGGCTACTGAGCAACAGTTTTTATAAGTGTTTGACAAAGATGCTGGGTTTTTTGAAAACTAAAAAAGCTATGCTTGATTGTATTTGTGAATACTTCATTGATTTAATTACTATTCGAAAATTACATCTTCGAGCAAAGTATAAACATAGAAAAGCCTAAATTCGATAAAACAATATCATCGGGCATACTCAGAACAAATTATTAAATATCAAAAGACATGAAGATTTATGGCGTCGATGATATTGCCCTCGCTCGTGAGGGTACTATACGACCGGTTCACTGTGATAAGCCTCATTGGAGGACATGGTGTCAACAATTAGATCATGGCCTTAGCTTCTACAATTTGTTGTCTATTTTGTCAGCCCAATAACAGTAAATAAGATGTATTGAGGATCAAAAAGACTTGTCATTGATCTTAGTTGATTATTCGTCCATCCAAATTTTGACTTATTCTTCTGCAAAATTAGTGCTTTCTATTCATAATCAACCATATTAAATAATCTGACGGATGCTCCAAAGACTTTATACAAGGTTCCGCTTCACTTCATCCAGCATCTTTGGAAGCGATCTAAACGTAACAAGAGATAACTACAATGCCATTCATCTTACTCCTCAAGGCTCTCTCGACAGAGCTAGCTTCAATCAATATATTACTGATCTTCTTAGATAAAACAGCAGCAACAACACCTCCTCTATCTGGGTCTATATCAACAAAAACAATTATAATTTGATAGATCAACTCATCAATCAGGCAGGATTCAAGTTACATTATGGAAAGGGAGAAGATATATCGTTGTACAGGTGGATGAGAGAAGGAAAAAAAGATTTGGTACCTGCATATTCCACTCATGTCATTAGCTGTGGAGGAGTTATCATCAATGAAGATAAAATTTTGCTGGTAGAGGAGAAAAGCGTAAGTATAAAAATATTTAGGGTGCACTTAAAGGAAAGTTTGGAATTCCTGGAGGTCGAGCCGATCCATCTTAAAGTCTGCAAAACTGTGCTGAAAGATAGGTCTTTGAATAGATAGGCCTGACTTCCCATTTTCGAAGAATCCTTTGGCTTCGATAGCTAGCAGGTTATGTTTATGGTTCTTTCGACATGTACTATGCCTGTCTGATGTCTTATGAAAAACAGCAACTGGAGAAACTTATAAAATGCGAGGAGTAAATTGCATCTCTAATCTGGATCCATCTTGGGTAGCTCTAGGAATTCATGAAGAAGAACAGCGTCGGGACTCAGCAGCAAATGGCTAAATATATAGCCTCTCTTTACAAAAATGGATATGACTTCTAGGGAATATAGAGTAACTACAAACATGAGATATATGAGTCTCCATTTGACAAAAAGAAGAGATGGTTCGGCCAGCATTTTTTGGGTTGATTAAATGATGTAATAGATGGATAAGATTATTAAGATCATTTTTCTTCACTTTTATCCTTGTATTTTTCAAAATCTTTTGCGTTGAATTATCTTGTTCTTCTTTGTCTATGATTTTACTATTTCTTCTCTTCTTACTATTCTATTTGTTTCTTGTGAAAAGGAGATTCTTCTAAGCGACAAGAAGGACCTTCTATTATCACTCCGATCGCTTTTTTATCGTGGCCAATGTTGCTCATACTGGTGCTCAGGGGGTATATCTCATGTAATTATTCCTCTGGTTACTATTTATTGTTCTCTTCTAATTATATTACTTCATCCTCAATTATGTTATTCTCATTTTATTTTATCATATTTTCTGATTCTTTTTCTTTTTTTTCTTCAGGTTTGTTCTTTTTTGGAAAGTAAGATCTGTCCTATTTCCAAAACTGTTTGGCTTATTTCACTTCTTTTATCATTTTCTTCCAATTATACTCTTAGGTTGTTCGATAAGTATGACACCCACATTCCAATTAGAGAGAGTCTTCAAGGTGGCACAAACAATAGTATTATAAAAACAGAGAAATACTGAATTTGTCAGATGACAAAGACTTACTGCATTTTATGTTAGAACCTTGAAAAACAACTTAAATGGGGTCCTTTGATAGAGTTTCAAGAGAGTATTGCGTTTTCGGTTCAAAAAAGAACGAATTGAAGTTAATTCTTGCAATATTTTTGTTTCCTGACCAACTATCCTCAAACACCTCTATGAACAAATCGCCCATTAGTGGCAGCCCTCCTATCTTTGAATGAAAGTTGAAGTTAAACTTATCCACCAACATTTATCCGGTTCTAACGTGTCTAATGGATATGTTGTGCTTGTCGTGGAGGCCCTCCTGTGAAATACTGGATAACCTGTAGGCGATCAACTTGGGAGGTAGTTCTTTGAGAGTTAATATTTTCTAAACAAAATTGATGTAGCGCACTTGACAGGGCTGATTCACTCCGTAGTTTTTAGAGCTGAAGCGACGGCTGTTGTAAAATTACAGAGCTTCGGCTGCTGTCTGATAGAAGCCTAAATATAGCAACATTGAGATAATGGCAGTGCCAGTCCTTCCTTTGCCGTGGTTACAATGTACTGCTACAACTCCTTCAGGTCGGGCTAAATGAGAGTAATTCTTACAAGTAAGGTAGTTATGCACCTTATACGCCATGTCAAAAAGCGAAGTGAGGGGAGGCGATTGATGATCGTTCCACTGATACTCCAGCACTCGATTTTAAAAGAGTTCATAGTCGTAAGAGCGAGAACTAACGTTGATGATGAGGTAGTTCTAAGGATGATACTATTTGAGATAGCCTGAGACATCCTAAATCGAATTGCGGAATGCTTTTTCAAGGAAGTTGGAGGCAGGATATGCCATAGCTATGATGCGGTCTGTTATGTATGTGAGATCTAGGTCTTGTCCTTGGTAAGGAGTTTTGTGCTTAGGACCTGCCACAATTTTACGCATGAAACCTTTCATATTGATTTTTCAATTTTATTATAAAGTTTGGTCAGTCTGTTGAACTTTATTCTGTTAAGTTAAGGCTCTAAAGGAAAATATATGAATGCTGTTGAATTTGAGACAAATAGTAATTTATCAAGTAGAGCCTCTAATTCAATAATTGATTTAATGTATCGACCTTCAAACTAGAGGTACAGTGAGGGAGCTAACATGAAACCTCACAACAATTATCCCTACCCACCACCCAGCTAACACTCTGTTCCTAAGATGCATATGGATAACTATCAGCCCACAATGCCTCCCGTTTACGACTTCATGCCCAATAATAATTCCTTCGACTACATGCCGCCCAACAACAACGGTGGCCCTCCTGATAATTTTGACAGGGGATACCCTCCTCCTAGCTGGAGAGATCCCTCCTAGTCCAATAAAATTCCTCAAATGGGTGGCATGAATATGGGTCCATCTGGGCACAACACTCCAGTTGGGCACTTTGATGTGAGGGGAATGCAGGGTCACGGTGATTACCAAGGTAGCAAGCCAATGCCAGAGTCGTATATGCCTCCTCCTACTAACCCTCCTCTCCCTCCGCAGATGAACGTGGTTCAGAGGATATCTGGGCTGATAAAGTCACAACTGAGCGTACTACAGGGTATTCTTTCCTATGCCTAAAAGAAGACCAACGAGGAACGTAAGAAAAAGGATCGTTCCCGTTCAAGGTCTAGGGAAAGAGGTGAGCGAAAGCGTGAGCACAGGTAGTGGAATTGTCCTAGGTGCAGTTTTTTGAACTTTGATTTCAGGAATGAGTGCAAGAAATGCAACGAGCGCAAACCTGCTGATAAAGGTGATCGGGAAAACAGAGGTGGAGGTAGTGGTTTTCAACCCAGAGGTTATGTTCCTGGTCCCGATGATTGGCGCTGCTTGAAGTGCAGCAACATCAACTATGCCAGGAGAACTTAGTGTCACAGATGCCATGCTCCTCGCGGTCGATGATTTGTTTGTAAGTTGTGGCGAACATTACTCCCAATTTATCACTCCAC
>Ga0100381_1002072_pt1 | contig 18098 bp, 16 predicted proteins | sample CryGeymeta201505_FD_80416 | JGI IMG/M metagenome (GOLD analysis project Ga0100381, IMG submission 80416) | Groundwater microbial communities from Crystal Geyser aquifers in Utah, USA - Crystal Geyser metaG 2015-05 | ecosystem: Environmental > Aquatic > Deep subsurface > Groundwater | place: USA...
ATATTTTTCACATATTATAAACAAGAAAAAAAAACATAGATTTACTTTTATGTTTTTTTTTGTATTCTGTGCATAGAAAAAATATCTCCTAATTTATGAGTAAATGTTGAAAGTACCTCCACATTCTATAGAAGCAGAACAATCAGTAATTTGAAGTATTTTGATTGATAAAGATTGTTTTATAAGTATTTGAGATTTATTGAAAGAGAGTGATTTTTATGTAGAGTCAAATGCATGTATTTTTGCTGTTATGTTTGATTTATACAAACAAAATAAACCTATAGATATAATCACTGTAAAAGAAAAACTTGATGATAAAAAATTACTTGATAAAGTTTGATGAATTAGTTATTTAGCTGAATTAACTGAGATTGTTCCAACTACTGCAAATGTTTTCGAATATGCTCAAATAGTAAAAAATAAGTCAGTATTAAGAAATCTAATTAGAGCTTGAAATGAAATTATTTCTTATGGTTACGATGAAGATAAACCTATAAATGATTTACTTGAAAAAACTGAAAAATCAGTTTTTAATGTAACTCAAGTTTTTATACAAAATAAACTAGTTCATATAAATCAAATTCTTGAACAAAGATTTGAAGAATTTGCGGAAATTCATGAAAATCCAGAACTTGTAAAAGATCATAGATTACATCTTTGATTTAAAGATTTAGATCATAAATTTAATGGTTTAAAATGATGAGATATGGTTATATTAGCAGCAAGACCTTCTATGTGAAAAACTGCTTTTGCTCTTAATTTAGCTCAAAATGTGGGTTATAAAGGTAAAAATGTAGCTATATTTTCTCTAGAAATGAGTAAAGAACAATTAACAGATAGAATGATTGCAAGTGCTATGCAAATTGATAGTTGGAAATTAGCAAAATGAGAATTAGAAGATCATGAATTTGCAAAGATATGAGAAGCTATGGAAAAACTTAGCCAAGCAAATATATATATAGATGATAGTGCTGGTTGAAATTTAGTAGAACTTAAATCAAAATGTAGAAGATTAAAGATAGAATCATGACTTGATTTGATAGTAATCGATTATTTACAATTGATGAGTAATTGAAATTCTATGAATAGAGTTCAAGAAATAAGTGAAATATCAAGATGAATTAAATCGCTTGCTAGAGAATTAAATGTACCAATTATAGCATTATCTCAATTATCTAGAACTGTTGAACAAAGACCTGATAAAAGACCTATAATGTCAGATTTAAGAGAGTCAGGTTCAATAGAGCAAGATGCCGATATAATTATGATGCTATATAGAGAAGAGTATTATGATGAATTTACAGAAAAAAAATGAATTACAGATATACTTGTAAGAAAAAATAGAAATTGACCTATATGAAATATAGAACTTATGTTTGAAAAAAATACTCAAAAATTTGTTGAAATTGAGAGAAATTATTGAGGTTGATGAAATGTTGAGGAGTATTAAAAAAGAAGAAAATCTTATAGATTTTCTTCTTTTTTTTCTATTTCATTTAAGCTGGGTCTTTTATTTAGATCCTCGCAAAATTCTTTTTTAATTTCTTCTAATATATCTATAGTATTTTCTACACTTTCAGTTGTTACTAGTCTTTTTCTGTATTTTTTAACTCAAGGGAAGTTTTTTAAATATTGTACTAAGTGTTTTCTTATCTCTAAACTTCATTTTTTTTCTCATTTTGTCTCGTTTAGTTTTTCAGCATGAAATTCCATAGCTTCCAGTACTTCAGATAGAGTTGGATGATATATTCAATCTATAAAATTTTCTCTTTTTACACCTGTTTTTGCTATGAATTTATCATCATTTATTTGCGGTTCTCAGATGAAACACCAAGGATTTCAAAAACTAGCTCTTCCTATCATTATACCATCAAGTTCTTTAACTTTATTTATTCAATCAGTATAATTTACTATATCTCAATTACAAATTACAGGTATTGATACATGTTTTTTAAGCTCATAAATATTCGTAAAATCAGCATATCCAGTGTATGCTTGTTTTGCTGTTCTACCATGAATAGTTACTAGACTAGCTCATGCATTTTCAAGTCATTTTACGAAGTTTATTAGATTTTGATTTCAATCAAAACTAAGTCTTGTTTTTACACTTATAGGCAGATGAGTTGCTTCATGCATATGTTTTACTATATCAAAAGCAGTTTTTTCATTTATAAGTAAGCAAGATCAATGTCAGCTTCTAACTACTTTTTTTGCTGGACATCACATATTTATGTCAATTCAAGCAATATTGTATTTATTTTCACTTATTATCTTTGCAGCTTTTGCAAATACTTCTGGATCTTTTCAAAATATTTGAATAATTAAAGGATCTTCTATTTCATTGTGATTTAAAACACTATCAGCAAGAAAATTTGAATGAATTAATCAATCTGCACTATAAAATTCACTTATGCAAAAAATATGTGGTGAAACTCTCTTCATTGCTTGTCTATAAGCACTATCTCAGTATCAATCCATAGGAGCTAAAAATACTAATTTTTCATTTTTTTCTAATTGCTTTTTCCAGAAATTTTTCATTATTTTATTTAATTTATTATTGTTTTGCAGATTTTATTTAAAAATTTTAAAAAAGCAAAAATATATTTATGAGCTTATTTCTATTAAAGTCAAGCTTTTAAATTTGTAATTATATATAGTTTTATGATATAATTTTTCTAGTTTTATTAATTTACCTTTTCTATATGGATTTGAATATTATTTTAAAAGAAAAGAAGGAGAAAAATATTTTACTTAAAAATAAGTTTTGATTACCACTTAAAGACAAAGCAATTTGATTAGTTAAAATTACTAATAAAGTACTTATAAAAGATTTAAGAGATTGATTACTTACACTACCTTCTAGTTTTATAGTAGAAGTAGATTGAGCAACAACTGAAAAGTTATGAGAAAATATTATTGCTACATCAAAAATAGATGAAAATTATTTAATATGATTTGATTTTATTGTTTGTGATGATTCTATTAAAAATTTAAATAAATATTTTGAACTAGGGATTACACCTTTAATTTCTTCAAAAAACCATTTAAATTCTATATTAAAAGAATTTAATCCAGTTAAAAATGAAGGAAATTCATATTTATTTGAATCTCTTGATAAATGGTCAGTTTTTTATTCTATAGTTAGATACCTAGAAAATTTTAAATTTCCATTTGATAATAAAAATTTAGTAAAAAATGTAATTAATTTATAAAATGTGATTAGATGATAAAGTAAATATTAGCTCTACAAATAATGATGTATGATTAAAAATCATACATCATTTAAATGTTGATGAAATAATTGTGAATGATTATAAAAAACTATTTTTAGATTTTTTAAATGAAAATTCTGAAATTTTATTACTAAAAATTTTAGAGTTTGATGACAAACACTTTAATACTTTTTATTTTTCAAAATTGGATAAATGGATAATTATGTGAAATTTATTTAATTGAGAAATTCCATTAATAAGTATTAAAATGCCTTGAGATTGAGTTAAATGAATGCTTTTTGCAATTAAGTATTCATTTGAGATTTGAGCAAAAAAAATCGTTTTAAATGTTCAGCCACAAAAGAGAACACCTAATATGAAAAGAAGAACAAATGTTTTAACTTCATTTTATGAATCATTTTTATTTAATATTTATAAGGATAGCGAATCATATATGTTTTTACATTTAAATAATTATAATTTAAAAATACTTTTAAATAAATCTAAAGAATATTTAGAAATTTGAATTTGGAAATAAAAATTCTTGTAAAATTTTACAAGAATTTTTATTTATGTTAATATAGATTTAATAATTATTAAATAGTATAAAATGGCTTTAAATAAAAAAGATATGACAAATTGGTCTCCTGAACAATGGGAAGCATATTTAGATAAAACTGAATGAAATGTAGATAAAAATTCTGGTTTTAAAACTGAACCACTTAGATTTAAAATAAAAACTTTTGATGTATTAGAATTTTCAAAATTATCATATAAAATTGATGAAGATAAAAAGAAAATTTTATTTTTTTATGATAAAAAAGAAATTTGAGTTATCTTACCATGAGTTTACAAATATTGAAAAATAGTATCTTATAACCATTTATTAATTGAATTAGATAAAAAATATAGATGAAGATGATTATGAAAAAAGATTTTGGAAATATATAAAGATAATTTTTCTCTACCAGGTGAAGAGTTTACTAGAGAATTAAATATATATCATTTTTTTGTTTCTGTATGATATATTCCTGTATCAATAATTAACGATGCAAGTTGAGAAGAATATGATTTTAATGAAGAAGAAGATTTAGAAAAAATCTGAAAATGATATAGTTGTAGATTTGAATATATGTGATAATAATTAATTTTCTTTTGACTTAAATATAAAAAAGATTAAAAATTTAAACAGTAATTTTTAATCTTTTTTTATGGCAAAAAATCTAGTTATTGTGGAATCTCCTGCAAAATGAAAAACTATAGAAAAGTTTTTAGGATTTGATTATAAGGTTGTTGCTTCGATGTGACACATAAGAGATTTACCAGTAAAAACTCTTTGAATCGATATTGAAAATGGATTTGCACCTGATTATGGTGTGACTGATGATAAGAAAAAAACAGTAGATAGTTTAAAAAAACTAGCAAAAGAAAGTGGTGAGATTTGGATAGCAACCGATGAGGACCGCGAATGAGAAGCAATTTGATGGCATCTTTGTCATACATTAAATGTAAATCCTGCAACTACAAAAAGAATTGTATTTCACGAAATCACAAAAAAGGCAATTATGAGTGCTATAGAAAATCCTAGAACAATTGATTTAAATTTAGTTGATGCTCAACAAGCAAGAAGAATACTTGATAGATTGGTTTGATATAAAGTTAGTCCAGTTTTATGGAAAAAAATAAGAAAATGATTATCTGCAGGTAGAGTTCAATCTGTAGCAGTTAAATTAATTGTTGAAAAAGAAAGAGAAATACTTGCATTTAAACCAGAAGAATCTTGGAAAATAAGTGTAGAATTATCATATGGTAATTTTAAATTTATATCTGTTTTATCAAAAATATCTTGAAAAGTTAAAACTTTTAAATCTAGAGAAGAAGTAGAAAAACTACTTTCAGTTCTTTATGATGATTTAAGTATTTTACAAGAATGTAAAAACAAAAAAGATAATGTTGAATTATCTATACTTTGAAATATAGAATTTGTTTTAGTTGATAGTATAAAAAAAGATAGTAAAAGATCTCCCCAGGCTCCTTTTACAACTTCAACACTTCAACAAGAGGCTTCTAGAAAATTCGGGTTTTGAGTAAAACAAACTATGATGATTGCTCAAAAGCTCTATGAAGGTATGGATTTGTGAAATAATGAAAGACAAGGTTTGATTACTTATATGAGAACTGATAGTTTAAATTTATCAGAACAAGCAAAAATACAAGCAAAAGAAGTTATAGAAAAAGATTTTTGAAAGAAATATTATAAAGATAGAGATTATAAAACTAAATCTGCAGGTGCACAAGAAGCTCATGAAGCTATTAGACCAACTGATTTATCAAGAAATCCTGAAAGTTTAACTTCAGTTTTAGATGCTACTCAATTAAAACTTTATACTCTTATTTGGAAAAGAACACTAGCTTCACAAATGAGTGATGCAATTGTAGAAGTTACAACATTTTCTTTTTCACCAACAAAAGCACAAAATCAATTATGGATCACAAAATGAGAAGTTATTAAATTTGATTGATTTATGACTCTTTATATAGAATCAAGCGATGATGAAAATGAAGATTTAGAAGAAGATGGTTGAGTTTTACCAGATATAGAGTTATGAGAAAAACTTATTTGAAAAATTATTAAATGAACTCAAAATTTTTCAAGACCACCTTCTCGTTATACTGAAGCATCTCTTGTTAAAAAATTAGAAAGCGAGGGGATAGGTAGACCATCTACTTATGCACCAACAATTTCTACTATTATTGATAGATGATATATAGAAAAAATAAATAAAAAACATCTTTCTCCAACTGAAATTGCATATACTGTAAATGATTTTTTACAAGAATATTTTAAAGATATGATGGATTATAAATTTACTTCAAAAGTTGAATGAGATTTTGATAAGATAGCAAATTGAGAAGAAACTTATGTAACTATGCTTGATAGATTTTGGAATAGTAGTTTAAAAAAAGATTTAGAAAATGCATGAGATAATGCAGAGAAAATAATAGAAAAAGTTTGAAAGGCTTGTCCTAAATGTAATAGTGATCTTATATATAGACATAGTAAAAATGGTAAATTTATAGGGTGTTCAGCATATCCTGAATGTGATTTTATAGATCAACCAGAATGAGAAAAAAATGCACTTGATGACCTAAAAAAGAAATATGAATGAAAACCATGTCCTGATGGAATAGAATGAACTATAGTAGTTAAAACTGGTAGATTTTGACCATTTCTTGCAAGTAGCGAATATCCAAAAGTAAAATGGATAGGGAAGATAAAAGATGATAAAGAAGAAATTCTTGAAGGAATATTAAAAGAAAAATGACTTTTAGTTGATACTGAAACGTGAGAAGAACTAGTTATAAAAAATAGTAGAAGATGACAATTCTTGGCTGCAAAAAATTATCCAGCTGTAAAAATTGCAAAAAATATTCCAAAAGATGTATTGGATGAATTAAATAAAAGAATTGAAGAAAAAAATATGGAAGAAGAAAAAGTTTAAGCTTCTTCTTTTTTGACTTAAAAACCAAAGTATGATTTAATATATGTATATTATAAAATAATTATATTTATATGAAATTTATTAAAAAATTAAAAAAATCAGCTAAAAAATGTAAATTATTAAAACCACAATATACTAGATGGACAGTTATATTATTTTTTTCTTTAGTTGTAGGTTTAAAAATCATTGAAAATACATCAAACGAGTTATATAATATTATTCTAATGACTCCAGAAATAACTGAATTTACTAAAATTCAAGAAAGTGCGGTTTTCTTTTTTATGTAATTTTAAAACAAAATTTTGAAAAAATAAGCTTGTTGGTATAATACCAACAAGCTTATTTTTTAACTATAAATGATAATATGACAACATATTATTTTATAATACGAGTCTAAGTTAAGATTATATAACAGGTAATTATTTTTAATTTTAACTTACAAATATGACTAATAGCGAATTTCCAAAAAAATATGATCCAAAAGCATTTGAAGAAAAACTATATGCTTCTTGGGAAAAAAATGGTAGTTTTAAACCTAAACCATCAACAACTGGTGAAAATTTTTATATACCAATGCCACCTCCAAATGTAACTTCTAAATTACATGTATGACATTCTGTTATGCTAACTATAGAAGATATTATGACTAGATATCATAGAATGAAATGAGATAGTACTCTTTTATTACCATGAACTGATCATGCTGGTATTTCTACACAAGTAAAAGTTGAAGAAAAATTAGCAAAAGAATGAAAAAATAAACACAATATTTCAAGAGAAGAATTTTTAGATGAATGTTGGGATTGGACTAAAAATTATGGATGACAAATTCAAACACAATTTAAGAAAATGTGAGCAAGTTGTGATTGGTCAAAAGAAAAATTCACTCTAGATTCAGATATGAATGAAAAAGTAAATAAAGCATTTGTAGATTTATATAACAAAGGACTTATTTATAAGTGAGAATATATGGTAAATTATGATCCTGTTTTAGATACAGTAGTATCTGATCAAGAGGTAATTTATAAAGAAGAAAAATGAAAATTATATTATATTACTTATTTTGTTTCATGAAGTGATAATGAAATAGTAGTTGCAACAACTAGACCAGAAACACTACTTTGAGATGTTGCTGTAGCTGTTCATCCAAAAGATAAAAGATATAGAAAATTACTTAAAGCTGGCAAGAAACTTATTTTACCTATATTAAATAAAGAAATTCCTCTTATTGCCGATGAAATGGTGGATATGGAGTTTTGAACTGGTGCAGTTAAAATAACTCCTGCTCATGATCCAAATGATTTTGAAGTTGCAAAAAGACATGATTTACCATTGAATAAAGTAGTTTTATGAAAAGATGGTAAAATGACTGATATTTCAGGTATATTTGCTGGTCAAGATTTTATGATAGCTAGAGCTAATATAGTTGAATTACTAAAATCAAAATGAAATTTAGTTAAAATAGAAGAACATATTTCAAAAGTAGGTTATGGCGAAAGAAGTCATGCTAAAATTGAAACTATTATATCAAAACAATGGTTTGTTAAAATTGAACCTATTGCAAAAAAAGTAATTGCTTGATATAAGAAAAAAGATTTTGAAATTATACCAAAAAGATTTAATAAAACATTTGAAGATTGGATATACAATTTAAGAGATTGGTGCATATCAAGACAACTTATTTGGTGACATCAAATTCCAGTTTGGTATGGATCTGATTGAGAAATGTTTTGTGCTGAAAATAAAGAAATGGCTTATGAAAATGCAAAAGCTCACTATAATAATGATAAATTTGTACTTACAAGAGATAAAGATGCACTAGATACTTGGTTTTCTTCTGCATTATGGCCATTTGCGGTTCTTGATTACAATATGGATGATATTTCAAATCAAAATGATTTAGTGAAACAATTTTATCCTGCATCAGTTTTGGAAACTGGTCATGATATAATATTTTTCTGGGTAATTAGAATGCTTTTATTTTGATATGAATTTACTGATAAATCTCCTTTTAAAACTATTTATTTACATTGATTAGTGAAGGATAAAATAGGTAGAAAAATGAGTAAAAGTCTATGAAATTGAGTTGATCCAGTTGATATGATTGAAAAATATTGAACTGATGCACTTAGATTAACTCTTTCTATTTGAAATACTCCATGAAATGATTTAAAATTTGATGAAGAAAATGTAGAAAATAATATGTTTTTTATAAATAAATTATGGAATGCATCTAGGTTTGTTTCTACAAATTTAACTTGAGTTGAAACTGATATAGACAAGATAGAATCTGATTTATCTAAAAATTATGATTCACTTATGTTTCATGAAAAATGGATTTTATCAAGAGTTAGATATTTATCTGATTTAGTTACTTCTTCAATGGAAAATTTTAATTTTTCAGAAGCATGACAAGAACTTCAAATATTTACAAAAAATGAATTTTGTGATTATTACATAGAAGAATTTAAACTCACAAAAGAAACTTCTAAATTTGGTGAAAAAGTTATAACTTATGTATTAAATATATTACTTAAATTATGGCATCCATATATACCATTTGTAACTGAAGAAATATATAACAGATTAGGATTTTTATGAAATTTAATAGATGCAAAATGGTGAAAAGTTTCTCTTCCTAGAAATGAAAATTTAGAAAAAGATAATATACTAGTATTTGATGTAATAAGGGAAATAAGAGCTATAAGAGCAGATAATAATATATTACCAAATAAAACAATTGGGTTAAAAATATATGCAAAACAAAAAAATAAAGATATTATAAATAATGTTTTAGAACTTATCTCTTGAATAGTTAAGGCTGATAGCTTTGAAATGGTAGAAAAAAAACCAGATAACGATAATTATGCTTTTTGAGTTATAAAATCATGAGTTGAGGTTTTTGTTGATATTTCAAATGCAATGGATGTAGAAAAAGAAGTTGATAGATTGAAACTTCAAATTGACGATACTAGAGAGTATATATCTATTCTTGATAAAAAATTATTAAATGAAACTTTTATAAGTAAAGCACCAGAGAAACTCGTAAGAGCTGAAATGGAGAAAAAAGAACAAGCACTTGATAAATTAAAAAAATTACAAGAAAAAATGTTAAAATTTAATAAATAATAAAAAAGATTTTTCTTTCTTTTTTATTTGCCAAAATAATATAAAAGTATATATTGAATGTAATAGATTAGTAATTGTTTTATATGAAAAAAATATTTCTTACATCATTTTTATTTATATCATTATTTTGTTCATTTTTTATTGTTAAAGCAGATTATAATACTGATAGTGTAAATAGTTTTAAAAATAGTATTTCAGCATATGAACTAAATAGTATAGAAGATAAAAAAACAAGAGTTTGTGAAGAAATCTTTTTAAGAGCATTTATGAGAAGAGAGTTTACAGATAAAGAAAATTTAGTTTGTAGTGATATATTTGAAGTAAAAATAGAAGCACAAATGAATTTCATGAGATATGTATTAGAAAATAGATGAATTTATTAAAAATAATTTTAATTATAATCAAAAAAAATAATTCCACTTTGTGGAATTATTTTTTTGAAAAAAAGCATTTATTCATATACTAAGCTAAATTTAAAAATAATATACAAGTTATGAAGATAGGAATTGTTTGATTACCAAATGTTTGAAAATCTACTTTGTTTAATGCTTTGACAAAAAATTATAGTGCTGATGCACAAAATTTCCCTTTTTGTACAATAGAACCAAATGTTTGAATTGTAAATGTTAATGATGAAAGATTAGAATTAATAAGATCTGCAGTTAATTGACAAGTTATAGTTCCAGCAAATTGTGAGTTTATAGATATTGCTTGAATTGTAAAATGAGCAAGTGCTTGAGAATGACTTTGAAATAAATTTCTTGCAAATATTAGGGAAGCAGATGCTATACTTCAAGTAGTTAGAATATTTGAAGATAGTGATATAATTCATGTTCATTGAAAAGTTGATCCAAAATCTGATATAGAAGTAATAAATGCTGAATTAATTTTAGCAGACATAGAAACAGTAACTAAAAGAATTTGAAGTGATACTAGAAAAGCTAGAAATGATAAAGATATAGCATTTGCAGTTGATGTTTACAATAAAGTTTTAGAAGAACTTAATAAATGAGTTTTAGTTACAAATATGAAATTATCAGTTGAAGAATTACTAGTAATTAAAGATTTACATTTACTTACAAATAAAGAATTTGTATATACTTGTAATGTTTCAGAAGATATGATGGATACAAGTGAAGATGAACTTAAAAAAATACTTTGATTAGACAATACAAAAAATAGAGTTGTACCAATTTGTGCAAAACTAGAATCAGATATGATAGAAATGACAAATGAAGAAAAAAAAGAATTTTTAAATGAAATGTGATTAAAAAGTACAGGTTTAGATGATTTAATTAAAACAAGTTATGATGCACTAGGTTTGATGTATTATTTCACTGCATGAGAAAAAGAAGTTAGAGCATGGACAATTTATAAATGAGATACTGCACCAAAAGCTGCATGAGTTATTCATAGTGATTTTGAAAAATGATTTATCAAAGCTGATGTTGTTAATTGGAAAGATTTAGTAGAATTTGGAGGTTGGTCAAAAGCAAGAGAAAATGCAAAAGTTTCGTTGCAATGAAAAGATTATGTTGTAAAAGATGGAGATATAATGCTTTTTAAATTTAGTAATTAAAAATTAAAAAATCTAGTATTTATCCTAGATTTTTTAATTTTTTAAATTTTGCTATAAAAAATCATTCAGTTTCAATATTTGGTAATATTCTAATTGATTTTTCAACTTCAGTTTTGTATGCTACATTACCAAATTTTTTAATTCAATTCCTAGTATATTTATAATCAAGATTTATATCTAAAATTTTCATTTCTGGAAAATTACATAAAATCATATGTACAATTGCTTCATTTTCTTCTGGAGAAATTGTACAAGTACTATAAATTAATTCTCAATCTTCTTTTAGTAGAGAAATTGTATTTTTAATTATTTCTTTTTGTAATTTATAATTTTTATATACTACTTCATTTTTCCAATATGCATAAGATTTTTCATTGTTCAAGTTAAATTTTCACTCTGCACTACAAGGTAAATCAGCTATTATTTTATCAAAATAATTTAAATATTCTGGAAAATCTTTTCATATATTTCTAGCATCATTTTTAATTATTTTTACATTTTTAACTCATTGCCTTTCTATTGTAAATTTTAATTTATCTATTCTGATAGCATTGTTATCATTTGCTATTATTTCTCAAGTATTATTCATTTTTGCTGCTGCTTGAGATGTTTTTCATCCTGGTGCTGCTGTTATATCAAGAATCTTACAATTTTCTTTTATATTAAGTAATTCTAATGGTATTTGACTAGATAAAGATTGAAGATAAATAAATCAATTTTTAAAAATATCTAATTCCCATAAATCACTTTTTTTTGCTTCATTCAAAATATATGCATTATTTAAAAATCATACTTTTTTAAATTTTATATTTTTTTCATTTAATACTTTTTCTATTTCTTCATTGTTTGTTTTTAAAGTATTTACTCTAAAAACAGTATTTCTTTTTAGAGCATTAAATCAAACTTCAATTATATCTATATCTTCTTTAGAATATATATTTTTCAATTTTTCTATAAAATCTTTATTTAGTTTATTTAGCATTTGACAATTTGTTGTTTTAAATATAATAAAATTTACTTAATTAACGGTGTGTAGCTAGCGATAGTGAATGGAAAATATTAACTTAAGTGCTCAAAAAGCATATTATGTGTGATATTATTTCAATAGTATTGTATGCTGGTGCAAATCCAGTCACGCCGACCAATTTTAAAACCTAGAAAATTCTAGGTTTTTTTCTTATTTTTTAGACATCATTTCTACTTCTTCATTTTTTTCTTTCATATATTGCATAAATTCTTCTTTTTTGAATTTATATATGTAAATTCAAATTATAACAAATAATCATAACATAAATTTTCACATATGATTTATAATCATTTCATAATATTTTCAGAAAACTACTCATAGCGTTATTATTGTAATTGACCGAATTATTGAACCAATTATGTTATAAACCATAAAGGTTATGTTTTTCATTCCCATACTTCATGCTATAAATGGCAAAAATGCTCTAGTTATTGGATGAAATTTTCAAATTGTAATTCATAAAGGTCACCATTTAGTTATTCATTTTTTAAGATATTTTACTTCAGTAAGTCATATACCAAACCAAATTCAATATTTTGAGAAAAATGAATCTCAATATATTTTTCAAAGAAGATATCATATATAATTTCATATAATTGCTCAAATTGAAGCAATTATATATATGTAAGTCAAATTAGTATTACTTATTTTAGCAAAAAAAGATCAAACTATCAAAAGGATATTTTGTCATGGTACAACAACTCATAAAACTGGGAATGCTTCAATTAAACTACTAAAAAATGCTATTAAATAATTCCAATTTCATAATCATTGAATTAATATTTCTATTTTTTTTACGAGATTTATTATTAATTCTTTATCAAAGATTGATACTATTGCTATAATTACCGATAATCATATAAGTATTATATTTAGCAAATGAAATATATTTTGAATTATTTTTTTTATTAATTTTTTATTCATATCTATTTTTAGATTATATATTTATATTATATTACTAATATTTACAAAAAATTATACAAATAATTTTAAAATATTTTGACTATTTTGATTTTTATTGTTAATCTACAAATTTAATTATATTTTAATTTGCATTTTTAGCAATTTAGTTAAAATTAAAGCAATTATTTTTTTATATTTTTTGTTATGGATGTGTTAAAAAATAGATTTATTTATTTATCTATATCTTGATTTTTTTTACTTATTTCACTTTTTATGTTAGCTTTTTGAAAATTAAATCTAGCAATTGACATGACTGGTTGAATAAATATTGAATATACATATGAATGAACTATTGATATTGATTGAATTAGAAATATGTTATATAAAGAAAAAGATTTAATATTATTTAATGATAAAAAAGTTATTAATAATGTATGAATTTATAGTATAACTTGAGAAAAAGCTTTTTCTATTGTTGCATGATTTGATTCAACTATAAATGAAGTTAATTTAAGTAAACTAAAACTTGATTTCAAAAATAAAATATTTGAAGTTTTAAAACAAACAAATAGTACAATTATAGAAACTAAATATACAAATATTTGAAAAAGTTTTTGAGATTATATTAGGAATACTGCTATTTTAACTCTTGTAATTGCAATTCTTGCAATTACAATTTATGTTACTTATGCATTTTCATGAGTTATATGAGGTGTTAGTGTAATTTCTTTTGCAATGATAACTTTGATTACATTATTTCATGATGTTATTATTTCTGCTTGATTATATATAATTTCTTGATATTTCTTTAAAGATTTTCAAATCGATACATTTTTTGTTACAGCATTATTAACTATATTAGGTTATAGTATAAATGATACAATTGTTATTTTTGATAGAATCAGAGATAATTTAAAAAAATTTGGTTGAAAAACATGAAAAAATTGAAAAGATCTTTATGAAATTATTAACTTATCAATAAATGAAACTTTAAAAAGAAGTATATATACAAGTTTAACTTTATTTTTTGTTTTACTTACTATATTTGTTTTTGGTCCAGTAAGTATTGCTTGATTTATTTTAGCAATGATGTTTGGTACAATTATAGGTACTTATAGCTCTATTTTTATAGCTTCACCAATTTTATATCAAGTTAATAAATCAAAAAAGTTAAGTGTGTACAAAAAAGTAGTTGTTAATCAAGATGACAAAATAGTAGTTTAATTAATTTTTGTATGAAGTTAAATATCATAAAAAAAGTTTTCATTACATATATAGAAACTGTATGAAAGACAAATGTTATATTTGTCTTCTTTTTTGGTTTTTTTCTTTCATTAATGATAGTTATGGAACCATTATTTTTTTCTGAAATTATAAAAAAAATAGAAGTTTTTTATAAAACCGGAGTATATAATTATTATGAAATAGTTAAAAATATGGTTTATTGGTCTATTTTTATAGTAGTTACAATAATATTAATGTTTATTTATAGATATTATATTGTTGATATTTTTGCATTAAGAAATTATAAAAATGTTTTTCTAAAGTATGTTAAAAATGTTTTTGATATGCATTATTGATTATATCTTGGTAAAAAAGCATGAAGTGTTTACAAAAATTTTGATAGATGAATAGAAGTACATTTCTTACTTATTTTTGATTTCTTTAATCAAATATATAAATCTATTATTTCAATTATTATTATAGTTGTAATTATTTTTGTCATAGATTGGAAAATGTCTTTAATAGCTTTATCAATGCTTCCATTTATGATTATGTTTTGAATTTATTTCAATAAAATAACTTGAGAAAGACAAAAAAAATTAAATGAAAGATGGGATTCTATTTTTTGAATTGTATGAGATTCCATGAGTAATTTTTTGTTATTTAAAACTCTAGGATTGGAAAAAGTATTTTTTATAAAAGTAAATACATGAATAATTGATATTTATACTGATCAATTAAAAGTTTCTAAACAATGGTCAATTTCAGATATTTATACTGCAATATTGATTATGGTTTCTAGATTGCTTGTTTTATGATTTGGTATATATTTTTTGATAAAATGACAAATTGATTTTTATACATTATTTGTGGTTTTTTCATATCTAGGTTGGATTTATTTTCCACTTTGAGCAATATTTTCAATGCTTAAAAAATTGCAAGAAAATATTTTGGCAGTAGAAAGATTTTACGATGAATTTGATGAAATAGAACAGGATTTAAAAAATGATTCTGGAGAAAAAATAAAAAAGATAAAATGAAATATATCTTTTTCTGATATAAAATTTTCATATATAAAATGAAAAAAAGTTTTAAATTGATTAACTTTTGATATAAAATCTGGTACTAAAAATGCATTTGTATGAAATACTTGATCTTGAAAAAGTACAATAATAAATCTTATTCTTAGATTTTGGGATGCAGATAGTTGAAGTATTTCATTTGATTGAATTGATATAAAAAATATTTCAAAAAGTTCTATTCGTGATCATATTTGAATAGTAACTCAAGATAATTCACTTTTTAATCTATCTATACTCGAAAACCTAAGATTTGCTAAACCAAATGCAACTATAAAAGAAATAAAAAAAGCTCTTATAGATGCACAAGCTGAGTTTGTATTTTGACTTGAAAACTGAGTAGATACTGTTATTTGAGAAAGATGATTAAAGCTTAGTTGATGAGAAAAACAAAGAATTTCACTTGCTAGATTATTTTTAAAAAATCCTGAAATTTTAATTTTGGATGAAGCGACAAGTGCACTTGATAATAAAACTGAAAAATTAATTCAAAAATCACTTGATAAATTGATGATATGAAGAACTTCAATAGTTATAGCTCATAGATTATCAACTATTCAAAATAGTGATAATATATTTGTTTTAGAAAATTGAAAAATAGTTGAAGTTTGAGATTATGACAAACTTATGACCAATAAATCTAAATTTTATAATTTAGCAAACCCAGAACATTTAATAATTAATTAGTAATAAATGATAAATCATATTTGAATAATTATGGACTGAAATCGTAGATGGGCTAAATCTAGATTTTTACCTGCAATAGCATGACATAAAGCTTGAGCTGATAATATAGTTAAAATAACAAAAATATGTGAAAAATTATGAATTAATTATTTAACATTATGGGCACTTAGTACTGATAATTTAGTAAAAAGGTCAAAAGAAGAAGTAGAAGGCATAATTAAATTAGTAAATAATATTGAAAATTATTTATGACAAATGTTAGATGAGAATTTAAAATTTGAAACTATTTGAGATTTATCTCAATTACCACAAAAATCTCAAGAAATTCTTGGAAAAATAAAAGAAAGAACAAAAAATAACACATGACTTACTTTAGTTTTAGCACTTATTTATTGATGACAAGATGAAATCGTAAGAGCAACTAAAAAAATAATAGAAAGTTGATTAAATCCAGATGAAGTAACAAAAGAAAAATTTAGAGAATTCTTAGATACTGCAAGATTTCCAAAAGTAGATGTAATAGTTAGGACATGATGAGATATAAGGCACTCTTGATTTTTGTTATTTGATAGTGAGTATAGTGAATATTATTTTACAGAAAAAAAATGGCCAGAATTTGATAAAAATGAGTTAGAAAAAGTTATAGATTTTTTTGATAAATCTAAAAGAAATTTTGGTAAATAATTATTAATTTAAAAAATATGCTACCATCTTGGTATAGTGAATATAAACAAAAAATAGACGACTCTATAAAAATCTATTTAGATAACTATTTTTTAGAAAATAAAAATGAAATTTTAAAAGAATTTAGCAAATCTATTTATTATAGTGTAGCTTGAGGTAAAAGAATCAGAAGTATACTTGCTTTGGAATTTTATTTACTTTTTTCAAATAAAACATTAGTTGATTTAGATTTAGACTCAAAAGATGAACCTCATGATATCTTAAAATTTTGTATTGCTTTAGAATTTCTTCATAGTTATAGTTTAGTTCATGATGATTTACCAGCAATGGATAATGATGATTATAGAAGATGATTATTAACAACATGGAAAAAATATTGAGAAGCTAGTTGAGTATTAGTAGGTGATTTATTAAATTCACTTGCTTTTGAAATTCTTTCAGAGTTAAATGATAAAACTATTTGATTTAAACTTATTAAAAAATTTGGTAATAGTGTTTGACTTTATGGTATGATTTGATGACAAGTTTTGGATTTATATTATGAAAAAAACAATAAAGACTTATCTCTTGAAAAATTAGTTGAAGTTCACAATAAAAAAACAGGTGCTTTAATAGAATTTTCAGTTTTTGGTTGAATTTTATTGTCAGGTTTCAAGGGAAGCTTAGAAAATTATCTAGAATTTTGAAGAAAAATATGACTTGCTTTCCAAGTTAAAGATGATTTACTTGATGTTGAATGAACATTTACTGAAACTTGAAAAAGTGTATGATGAGAACAAAAATGATTTGTTTATTTTATATGATTAGAAAAAACAAAAGAATATTTAAATGAGTTATCAAATTCTTGTTTAAATATAATAGTAAATATGAAGGCAAAAAAATTAGAATTTTTAGTTTGATATATACGAGATAGAAAAAAATAAAATTCCTAGTGTTTAGGAATTTTATTTTTTAATTTTTCTCAGCAATTACTACAATAAAAAGCTTTATCTCTATTTGTGCTAGAACAATTTTTACAAATATTATTTCTTTTTGTAAATTGAACTATTTTAGATGTTTCAAGAAATATAA
>Ga0100381_1002073_pt1 | contig 18094 bp, 18 predicted proteins | sample CryGeymeta201505_FD_80416 | JGI IMG/M metagenome (GOLD analysis project Ga0100381, IMG submission 80416) | Groundwater microbial communities from Crystal Geyser aquifers in Utah, USA - Crystal Geyser metaG 2015-05 | ecosystem: Environmental > Aquatic > Deep subsurface > Groundwater | place: USA...
AAGGGCATCGAGAACAGCACCCTCGATCTGGTCTCGGAGATCTTCGAGGATCACCTGCCGCCGAGTCAGCGCCACTTCTTCACCTGCATCGGCGGTCCGAGCTTCGCCAAGGAGGTCGCCGCGGGCATCCCCACCGCCGTCAGCGTGGCGGGTCATGGCGAGGCCGTGACCGCGAAGGTGCAAGAGGCGTTCACGACGGATCGGTTCCGCGTCTACTCCACCGACGACGTGATCGGCGTCGAGGTCGGCGGCGCGATGAAGAACGTGATCGCCATCGCGGCGGGCATCGCCGACGGATTGGGCTTCGGCTACAACACGCGCGCCGCGCTGATCACGCGCGGCCTGGCGGAGATCTCGCGCCTGGCAGTCAACCTCGGCGCGCACCCGCTCACGCTCTCGGGTCTCTCGGGCATGGGCGACCTCGTGCTCACCGCCACGGGCGATCTCTCGCGCAACCGCACGGTCGGTCTGCATCTGGGTCGTGGCCAATCCCTGGACGAGATCCTAGCCGGCATGACCCAGGTGGCCGAGGGCGTGATGACGACCCGCAGCGCGCGCGATCTCGCGCTCGAGATCGGCGTCGACATGCCGATCACGGAGACCGTCTACGCCGTCCTCTACGACGGGCTCTCGCCCAAGCAGGCCGTCGTAGAGCTGATGACGCGTCCCATGCGGGCGGAGCGAGGTTGAGCCCTTGGCGCGACGCCTAGGCCACGCGACGAGGGAGCGACTCCGCTCGTCTCTGGTCTACTTCGTCTTGGTGCCGGCCATTGCCGTCGCCGCGGGCATCCTGGGCTACTACTCCTGGCTCACGGCCACCCAGTTCGCCCAGCTCGGCGACGAGGCCATCGCGGCCTCGACCCTGCTGCTCGTGCGCGAGAAGGTCGACATCATCGAGCAGTACGTGATCGCGGCGGACAACGCCGTGCTCGACAGCGTCGTCCTCGACGCACCCGAGGCGCTCAACACGACCTGGCGTCCACGCGCGGCGGACATCTCGCCCTCCGTGCGCGCGGTGATGGTGCTCGACGACGCGGGCAACGTGGTCGGCTACGCCATCCGCGGTGACGCCACGGATCGCGAGGACTTCGAGAAGGTCTTCGTCGAACGCATCATGCCGGACCTCGAGCTGCAGCGCCTGCGCCCCGGACGCCTGAAGCACCTGCATCGCGACTACGGCGGCAAGAACTACCTGATCTCCTATCGCGCGCTGATCCACCACGGCCGCCGCATGTACCTGGCCCTGCACCACGACACGGCCTACATCGTGCGCGAGGAGTTTCCGCGGCTCTTCGCCACCGACGAAGGCAAGCGCCTGACCAACGTGGTCGACGAGCACGGTCACCGTGTGTACGGCCCGAGCCTGGCGCACGCGGGCGACTACCTCGTCGGTCATCGCTTCCCCACCACGCTCTACGGCTGGCGCCTGCAGGTCGCGCCCAAGCAAGCGCCGCTGCTCGACGCCCACGGTCGCTCTCGGCAGCGAACGGAGGTCGGGCTGATCGGCACCTCGTTCCTGGTCATCCTGTTGGGCATTAGCTTCTTGCTCTGGGCCTCGAACAAGGAGCGCAGGCTCAACGCTCTGAAGGCGGAGTTCATCGCCAACGTCTCGCACGAGCTGAAGACGCCGCTGACGGTCGTGCGCATGTTCAGCGATCTGTTGCGCACGGGCCGCGTGGCGAGCCCGGAGAAGCGGACGCAGTACCTCGAGATCATCTGCACGGAGTCGGAGAGGCTCAGCGCTCTGATCGACAACGTGCTCGACTTCTCGGCCCTGGAGCGCGGACGCCTGCGCTACGAGCTGCGCCTCGGGGATCCCGTGGAGGTGCTCGAGCGCGCCCTAGAGACCTATCGCCATCGCATGGAGCGCGAGGGCACGGACATCTCGTTCACGTGCCCCGAGCACGTGCCCGAGCTGAAGATGGACGCCGAGGCGTTGCTCCTGGCCGTGGTCAACCTGCTCGACAACGCGGTGAAGTACGGCGGTGGCGCGCCCGTGGAGCTCAGCCTCGAGCTGAAGCCCCGCTGGGTCGAGGTGCGCGTGCGCGACCACGGAGAGGGCATCCTCCCGGCCGATCTGCGACGCGTCTTCGAGCGCTTCTATCGCTCACGGCGCGACGCGGGCACGCGAGGGAGCGGCATCGGCCTGTCTCTGGTCGCGCGCATCGCCGAGGCTCACGGCGGGCGTGCCCACGCGGAGAACGCGCCCGACGGCGGCGCCATCGTCAGCTTCACCTTGCCCATCCCGGCGCCAGATCCCTCGACTTGATCGGGTCGTGGTAGGCTCGCGCCCGATGGCCTCATCCGGCGAAGTCCGCAGAATCCTGATCGTGGAGGATGACCCGGCCGTGGCCCTCGGTCTGGCGGACGCGCTCGGCTTCGAGGGCTTCGAGGTCGTTCACGCCGCGACCGGGGAGGACGCCCTCTTGCGATTGGACGAGGGCAGCGCCGATTGCATCCTGCTCGACGTGATGCTGCCCGACATGAACGGCTATCAGGTGTGCGAGGCCGTGCGTCGGAGAAACCTGGACGTGCCGATCCTGATGCTCACGGCGAGGGCCCAGGAGGTCGACAAGATCCGCGGCCTCGACGCCGGCGCCGACGACTACGTCACCAAGCCCTTCGCCCTCGGCGAGCTGGTGGCTCGCATTCGCGCGCTGCTGAGGCGTCGCGACCGAGCCACGCGCCCGCCCACCTCGGCGCCCTTCCGCGTGGGGGAGTGGCTGATCGATCCGCAGGCGCAGACGCTGACCCGGGGTCGCAGCGAGGAGCCACTCTCGTATCAGGAGGTGGAGCTTCTGAAGTACCTCTACGCCCACGCGGGCGAGCCCGTCTCGCGCGAAGAGCTGCTCGAGAACGTCTGGGGTGTGGCGCCCAGCCAGAGCTCGCGCACGGTCGACAACTTCATCGTCAAGCTGCGCAAGAAGCTGGAAGAGCGCCCCGACAAGCCGCGACACATCCTCACGGCCTACGGCGTCGGCTACAAGCTCGTGATCTGACGAGACCGCCGGATCCGGGAACAGCGGGCGGCTGCGACCAGGGCTGGGCGCGGGGTAGGCATCCGGGGTAGCATGCCGGCGTCATGCAGAAACGCGCCGCCACCTCCCGGCTCTCCTCACGGCCCCTCCGCTTGGGCCTCGTCCTCAGCTGCGCCGTGGCGCTGGTCTCCTGCGCGAGCGACGCGCCCCGGCCCGCCCGGCTCGCGCTGATCGATCCGCTGGGCATCCTCGACGACGTGACCTCGGATCTGCAGCTCCTGGTCCTGCCCGCCGCGGGCCACGCCTGCAGCGCGGGCGGCAGGCTCGATCCCGAGCTGCCCACCACGCCCGGCGTCCCGGTCACGGACGCGGTGGTCGACATCACCTTCGCCATCTCGGCGGGCGCTTCCGTCCTGCTCGATCCCGGCACCTACACCGTGCTCGTGCGAGGTCGCGGCACCGATCCCCTCTCGGGCGTCGGCCCGAACGAGCTCATCGCCACCGGCTGCCAGACCGGCGTCGTGATCGCCGCGGGCGAGACGCGCGAGGTCTCGGTCGAGATGAAGCAGATCATCAATCCCGGCATCTGCGGCGACGCCGTGCTCTCCCCTGACGAGCAATGCGAGGGCACGACGCCGAGCCCGTGCATGAGCTGCAAGACCTCGGCCTACGCCGTGAGCACGACCACGTTGAACACCGCGGGCTCCTCGGCAGGTCCAGCCATCGCATTCGCCGACGGCGCGCGGGTCGTCGCGACCTATGACTCCTTCGCCATGGACGACGGCACGGGCACCCAGAAGGTCAGGATGATGTTGCTGGACGCCCAAGGTCAGCACATCTCGTCACCCACCGCCCTCGCCCTGGACGAGACCGTGAGCGTGGGCGTCGTGGGCACGGGCATTCAGAGCCAGAGCTCGGCCGCCTCGGGCTCCGTGCGGTTGGCCGTCGCCTACGCGGGACACTTCGTGGGCACCGATCCCGGAGGCGACGCGCTGGTGCGCTTCTTCGACTCGGATCGCAACGCGCTCGGAGATCCGGCCACCGCCGCCGGCTCCTCCACGGGCGCGCAGGGCCACCCGTCGCTCGCGATGATGACCAACGGCACGGCGTTGGTCGCCTTCACCAACGACCAGAGCGCCTCGGGCGCCAGCGTCCAGCTCTTCGCCGCGGGATCGACCACCGGGGCGGGCGCCGCCGCGATCCTGGGCACCGGGCTCAACGGCATCCAGGCGCCGAGCGTCGCCGCCGGCGGCTCGGGCTTCGTGGTCGCCTTCAGCGCCAACGACGACGTCTACTACCAACGCTTCGGCGCGGACGGAACGGCCGCCGACGCCGAGGCCGTCCTGGTCACGGCCGACGCCGCGGGCGTGCAGTCGAGTGCCAAGGCCGCCGCGCTGCCGGACGGACGCTTCAGCGTCGCCTTCCTCGACGCGACCGCGGGCCAGGTCCGCGCACGCACCTTCGACGCCACGGGCACGCCGGTCGGCCTCTCGATGGAGCTCAGCGGGGCCGGCGCGACCGACCTCGCCTTCGCCGCAGGCCACGAGCGCTTCGCGGCGGTCTGGGTCGAAGCCGGCGGCGTGCACGCGCGGCTCCTCGACGGGGCTGGGCAGCCCGCCCTGAACCGCGAGTCCATGCCCAGCGGAGACGCCTTCCTGGTCGCGTCTGGAGGCCGCGCCCCTGTCGTCGCGACGGGTGGTTCGGCCAGCCAGGGCCTGATGATCGTCGGCTTCATCACCGGAGGCGCACTTCAGGCCCGCCTCTACCCGATTCCCTAGGCGATCCATGGGCACCGGCACCGTCGCGTTCTACTGGTATGGGAGCTGCCTATGTTTCCTGGCCTTCACGGGCTTGGTCACGATGGGCCTCTTCGCCTGGGGCAAGCGCGACGAGCGCAAGGCCGCTGAAGCGAAGAAATCGGCGGCTGCATTGCCCGAAGACCCCGCTTGAACTAAACCGACGGCGATCCACGGCCGCGAGCTTCGCCTCGCCCGAGCCCCCAGGACCCAGTGAACGAACCCGAAGACGCGGATGGCGCAAGCCGCCACAAGCCCCTCTCCACCTCCCGACGCCTCGCCCTCGCCATCTATGGCGTGGCGCTGATCTTCGTGATCGTGGCCGGCTTCCGCTCCATCATCCCTCCGATCTTCTGGCCTGAAGTGCCCGCGGCGACGGATGGCGCCCTCGACTGCCAAGGCGAGAGCGCGGCCCTCGAGACCACGCTCCTGGATCGCGCCGCGGAGCACATGCGCCGCGGCGGAGACACACCGAGCGCCACTCCACCCGAGTGGCTCGGCGCCTGGGACGCCCGCTTTCACACGCTTCGGGCACGCTGCCCCAGCCTCCCCACCACTTCGTTGGAGCGCCTGCGGTTCCGCCTCGAGCGGACCCTTTGGCGCTTCGACCGCAACGAGGGCCGACGAGTCGCCGAGCTACGCAAGCTCGCTGCCGACTCGCAGCCATGAACAGAGAGACGATTGTAGGATGAACACCACCGAGAGCCAGACCCGCGCGGACGCTCCCGCAGACCAGGCCGCCCAGGCGGCACCCCAACTCAGCTTCGACGACCTGCCCCTGCGCGACGAGGTCCGGCGAGCCATTGCCGACATCGGCTGGTCGGAGCCCACGCCCGTACAGATCGAGGCCTACGGTCCCTCCGTGAAGGGCGAGGATCTGATCGTCCAGTCGCGCACCGGCACGGGCAAGACCGCGGCCTTCGGCATCCCCCTGGTCGACCGCATCGTCAGCCATGAGCCGGGCGTCCAGGCGCTGATCCTGGCGCCGACCCGTGAGCTCGCGCTGCAGAGCGCGCGCGAGATCGAGCGCATCGCGGCCAACGATGGCCTGAAGACGGTCGCCATCTACGGCAGCGCGGCCATGGACCCGCAGGTCCGCGCGCTGGAGGCCGGAGCGCAGATCGTGTCCGGCACCCCGGGACGCGTGCTCGACCACCTGAAGCGCGGAACGCTCGACTCGCGTGGCCTCAAGGTCCTCGTGCTCGACGAGGCCGACGAGATGCTCTCCATGGGCTTCGCGCAGGAGCTCCACGCCATCATGGAGCGGCTGCCCGCGAAGCATCAGACGCTGCTCTACTCGGCCACGGTCGACGGCCCCGTGCAGCGCGTGGCCGAGCGTCACATGACCAACCCGACCTTCGTCACCCTCTCGGGTGATGCGGTCGGCGCGCTCGGAATCTCGCACTTCGTCTACATGGTGAGCGGCCAGGCCCGCGACCGCGACCTCGTGCGCGTGCTCGAGATCGAGGATCCGGAGAGCGCCCTCATCTTCTGCAACACCAAGGCGGAGACGGAGCAGGTGGCCGCCTCCCTCAGCGGCGCGGGCTTCGACGCCGACTGGCTGAACGGCGATCTGCCCCAGGGTGAGCGCGAGAAGGTGATGGCCCGTACCCGCAAGGGCGAGCTGCGCTACCTCGTCGCCACCGACGTCGCCGCCCGCGGCATCGACGTCAGCCACCTCACCCACGTGATCAACTACGGCATGCCCAACGCCGTGGACCAGTACATCCATCGCACGGGCCGCACCGGTCGCGCGGGCCGCACCGGCACGGCGATCTCGCTGGTCAGCCCGCAGGAGCTGGGCACGCTCTACTACCTGCGCCTGACCTACAAGATCTTCCCGGTCGAGCGCAGCCTTCCCAGCGGACGCGAGGAGCGCACGCGTCGCGAGGCCGATCGCGTGAAGCTGCTCGAGGGCGCGTTCAGCGCGAGCCCCAAGGAGGTCGATCTGGCCGTGGCGCGCAGGCTGCTCACGCACCCGCGAGCCGAGCAGCTCCTGGCCGGGCTCCTGGGCACCTTCTTCTCGCCCATCGAGGCCCCGGACGAGCTGGCCGCCGCCAGTCGCCGCGAACGCCGCCCCGAAGCTCTGGCCGAGGCGGAGTCCGCCGCCGAGCGCCCGCCGCGCCGCGAGCGCGCCCCACGCCGCAAGCCCGAGGGCGAGCGCGCCCCGAGCAAGCCCGCAGCGCGGCCGCCTCGCGCGGAAACGAGCGAGGCACCGCGCGAGCCCAACACGCGAACCCACGCCACGGCCGCACGCAAGGACGACTCGGAGCTCGAGCAGAAGGCCCGGGCGAGCCAGGAGCCCGGTCCGGGCCAGACGCGCCTGTGGGTGAACGTCGGCCGCAAGGACGGCGTGCGCCGCGACGATCTGCGGGCGCTGCTGCGCGACACGGGCGGCGTGCCCGAGGCCGACATCGGTCGCATCCGCGTGCGCGACAAGCACGCCTTCGTGGAAGTGGCCGAGGCGCACACGAGCGCTTTGGTCGAGGCCTTGACCGGTCACAGCTTCCACGAGCGCAAGCTGATCCTCGAGCCCGCCCGCGAGGCGTGATGCATAGGTGGTGGACGGCACTGCTCGGGAGCGCGCTTTCGCTGGGACTCGGCGCCTGTGGCGACAACGAGCAGGCGCTCCCTCCACGTCCAGACTTCCACAGGGCGCCGCCGACGGCGCCGCCCGAGGCCGCCCATCACACGAAGGAGGTCTTCCATCGCCCGGCTCCGGATCTGCGTGACCGTCCCAGCGGTCAGGACCATCCGGGGCCTCTGCGCGTGACCGAGACCCGTGAGCTGCCGAGCATGAACGAGCAGCCCAGGCGAGATCTGTCCGCGGAGCTGCGCACGGCGCTCGGGGACCCGTCCTCGTGCATCCCGGCCGGCGCTGCCAACCTGCCCCAACACGCCACGCTCTCGGTCACCGCCTACGTGAGCATCACGGGCATGGTGACGCGCGCGACCGCGAGCGCGCCCGGCTTCCCGGCCCAGACCGCGACTTGCATGGCCCGTCGCGCCGAGTCCGTGCACCTGCGTGGACCGGTACCGGATGCCCCCTGCGCCGTCTCGGCCAGCCTCGAGCTGCGCGCCCTGCCGCCGCCTCCCGGCGACGCAGGGACACCTGCCGCAGCGCGGCCTTGAAGCGACTGGCCCGGGTCGTCTACCCTGGTCGCCCACCCCAACCCGTCCGGCCATGACCCAAGAGCCCACACCTTCGAGCGACGCCTCCCCCTTCGCCGCAGGCGTCCGCATGGGCGGACGCTTCGTGGTCGACCGTGAGATCCAACGCGACGCCCTCGGGCTGCTCCTCGCCGCTCGGGACGAGAAGACTCAAAAGCCCATCGCGCTGCGCATCATCCCCGCGGAGCTCGCCCGCGGAGACGCCGCGCGCACCTTGAAGAACGCCTGTCGCGAGGCAGCGGGGGTGAACCACCGCAACCTGATCGCCACCTATGGCGTGGGCGCGGCGCCCGACGGCGGCACCTTCGTGGCCACCGAGTGGGTCGACGGCGTACCGCTCTCCCAGGTCCTGCAGAAGCGGCGCGAAGACGGCTCCCACACCACCCTGCGAGACGCCTACGACGTGATCGTCCACATCTCGGACGCCCTCGACGCCATCCCCGCGAGCTCCTGTCATGGCGCCCTGAGGCCGAGCGTGGTCTGGGCGACCACCGGGGGCGTGATGAAGATCGGGGATCTGGGCGTGTCGCGCGCCATGGTCGCGATCGGCGGCCCCGGCGTCCTGGGCGAGCAGGAGCAAGCCTCCCTGGCACCCGAGGTCAAAGCCGGCGGCCAGCCGACGCGCCTCAGCGACATCTTCGGCCTGGGCGCGATCCTCTATCAGCTGCTCACGGGTCTCTCGCCGGCCGACGGCTTCACCCCACCCTCGGTCGCTCACGCGGACGCGACGGATGAGTGGGACGCGGTCGTGCTGCGCTGCCTCGCGACCGATCCGAGCGCGCGCTACCAGACCCCGGCCGAGCTGAGGGCGGCGCTCGAGCAGCTGGCAGGCCACGAAGACGGCGGCGTCGACATCGACATGGACATGGACGTCGACATGGCGTCGCTGATCCCGGCCGCGATCGAGTTCGAGTCGATCCCCGCGCCGGCGTTCCCGCCTCCGCCTCCCGTTCCGAGGAATGTCGCGGGCGTGGCGCCCAACGTAGGCAGCCGCGTGTCGATCCACGACGAGTTCCGCGCCTCGTTGCCCGGTGGACCGGGGCCAGCGGCGGCCGAGGTCGATCTGGGCGCGCTCCTGGCCAAGGTCACGGAGAACGACGCGCCCCGCTGGATGGTCGCCATCGACGGCCTCGACCACGGACCCTTCTCCGGGCGAGAGATCGTCGAGCGCATCGTCGCCGACGAATTCCAGCACAGCCACGTGATCCTGAACATGGACACGGGCGAGCGGCAGACGGTCGGCCTCTGGCCCGAGTTCTCGGAGTTCCTCGAGCAACAGAAGGTCACGCGCGAGCATCGCGCGCACGAAGCGGCCATCGCCCGCACCGAGGTATCGGAGAAGCGCTCCGGCCTGTTCAAGATCATCGTCGCGACCTCGATCGTGGCCGTCCTGGGCGGGCTCGGCACCGTCTTCGCGCTCACGCGCCAGGCGCATCGCGAACACAACGTCGCCGAGGCGGACCTCGCGAACCTGTACGAGACGGGCGAGATCGCCATCGAGGGCACCGCGGGCCTGCTGCCCGATCCGCCACGACACCGCGGCGGCCGTTCGGGCCAGCGGCGGAGCGGTGGCGGCGGCGGCGGCGGCGGCAGCTACGAGGACGCGATGAACCGCGCCGTGGACCTCGGAGACGTGACCATGGGCGCCAGCGAGACGCGCCTCACGCCCGCCCAGGTGAGCGGCGTGATGAATCGGCACGTGAACTCGATCTACAGCCACTGTGTCCTGCCTGAAGTGCGCAGCGGCGCGCACCTCGGCGAGGTGCAGGTCGACATCGCCATCGCCGGCAACGGCAGCGTGCTCGGCGCGAGCGTGCGACCCGGCAGCAACGGCTTCCAGGGCTGCGTCAGTCGCGCGGTCCAGAGCGTGCGCTTCCCGACCTTCGGCGCGCCACGCATGGGCGCGCGCTATCGCTTCTCGGTCGACTGACGCTCCCGCGATGCGATTCTGCGTCGCAAATCAAGAGTGGACGGCTTCTCGCGTCGGCGCATACGCTGGCCCGCGGAACTTTCGACTGGGGAAACCATGAACCGACGACGCGCTTCGGCCTGGACTTTGGCCTCGATCTTGATGCTCCTCTGCGCTTGCCAGTCCACCCTGGAGGGTGATCTGAGCGAGTCTCAGGCCAACGCCATCGTCTCGGCTCTGCACACCCAACACATCGGCGCGACCAAGGAGCGTGACGAGGGCGGAGGCAGTCAGGGCGCGAGCTATCGAGTCGCCGTGGCCAACGACGACATCGGCGAGGCGCTGAGTGTCCTGCGCGCCCAGAACCTGCCCGCCGTGCCCGAGCGAGGCCTGGAGGACGTCTTCGGCCAAGGCGGCCTGGTACCCACGGCGACGGAAGAGCGAGCCCGCTACGTCGCGGCGCTCGGCGGCGAGCTGAGCCGCTCGCTCGAGGTGATGGACGGGGTGCTCGCGGCGCGGGTCCACATCGGCCTGCCCGAGGCGCACGACTTCGCCTTGGACGAGGAGCTGCCGCGTCCGCGCGCCTCCGTGCTCTTGCAGCACCGCGTGGGCAACGCACCCGACCGACAGGCCGTGGCCGCCCTGGTCGCCGGGGCCATCGAGCGCATGAACCCTCAGGACGTGGCGGTGGTCTTGGTGCCCGTCGCCGCGCCGACGCCCAGCCCCGCGGCCCTGGTGCAGCTCGGCCCACTGACGGTCACGCGCGGCACCGCACCCACGCTGAAGGCGATCCTCGGCGGTGCCCTGTTCCTGCACCTCCTCCTCGCGATGTTGCTCGTCTTCGTCCTGCTGCGCTCACGTCGCGCGCCCTCGCCCTCGCCCGAGGTCGGCGAGGTCTGAACTCGTCATGATCCGCGTCCAAGACCTGAGCGTCTCCTTCCGCAGCCCTGTCCTCGACGGTGTGAACCTGCACGCACCGCCCGCGTCGATCCTGGCGCTCGTGGGACCGGGCGCCAGCGGCAAGAGCGTGCTGCTCAAGTCCGTCGCCGGCCTGCTGCGCCCCGACCGCGGAGACGTATTCGTGGACGGCGTCTCCCTCGCGGACAAGGACGAGCCGGGCCTGGCGGAGGTGCGCAAGGGCATCGGCATGCTGTTCCAGAACTACGCCCTCTTCGACTACCTCACGGTGGGCGAGAACATCGCCTTTCCCCTGCGTCGGCTCTTCGATCTGCCCGAGGAGGAGGTGCAGGCGCGGGTGAGCGAGCGGCTCGCGCGCGTGTCCCTCCCGGGCTTCGAGCATCGCATCCCACGCAGCCTCTCGGGCGGCCAGAAGAAGCGCGTGGGCATCGCGCGCGCGACCGTCGCGCGAGCACCCATCTTGCTCTACGATGACCCGACCGCGGGCCTCGATCCGGTCACGAGCCAGAAGATCTACGACCTCATCAAAGGTGAACAACGTGAACAGCGGGGCTGCGTGGTGATGATCTCCAGCGATGTGGCGGGCGTGCTCACCATCGCGGACCGCGTGGCCATGCTCCACCGGGGCAAGCTCGTGTTCGAGGGCAGCGCCGACGAAGCCAAGACCAGCGTCGATCCCCTCGTGCGCCAGTTCATCCACGGCCTGGTCGAGGGTCCGCTGTGAGTGGGTCCAGGCTGCTCGCGCTGCCGGCACGCGTCGGCGCGTCGCTGCTGAGCCTCGCGGATCAGATCGGCGGCATGACGCTCCTGCTCAGCCAAGCTCTGAAGCGGCTGGTGCCACCCCGCGTCGATCGCTACGAGCTGGTGAGGAACCTCCACCGCATGGGCGTGCAGTCCGTGCCCATCGTGATGGCGACGGCGGCCTTCACGGGCGCCATCATGGTGATTCAGGCTGCGCCCCTGGTGGAGCGCTTCAACGCCCGAGAATTCGTGGGATGGGGCGCATCCTTCGTCACCTTCCGCGAGGTCGGCCCGCTCTTGATCGCGCTGATGTTCAACGGCCGCGTCGGCGCCAACAACGCGGCGGAGCTCGGCACCATGGTCGTGACGGAGCAGGTGGACGGCCTGCGCGCGCTGGCCATCGATCCCATTGGCTACCTGGTGATGCCGCGCATCATCGCGATGGTCGTGATGATCTTCATGCTCACGATCCTGGGCGACGGTGTGGCGCTGATCGGCAGCATCATCACGGGAGATCTGCTGCTGGACGTGGATCCACGCACCTTCCTGGCCTCGGCCATCCCCATGCTCGGCCCGTGGGATGTGATCGCGGGCCTGATCAAGAGCGCCCTCTTCGGGCTGATGATCGCCGTCACCTCCTGCTACTTCGGGCTCGCCACGCGTGGTGGCGCGCCCGGCGTGGGCCGCTCCGTCAACGCGTCCGTCGTGGCCGCGGCCACTGGCATCTTCGTCGCGGACTACCTCTCGACCTTCGTGCTCGGATGACCGAAGCCAGCGCCACCCTGGTCGACTCCGGGCCGAGCGCCCTCGGACGGCTGATGGCGCCGGTTTCGGCGGGAGTGAACGACATCGCCGGCCTCTTCCGCCTGCTCGGGCGAACGCTGACGTTGATCTCCCAAGGCAAGCGCGAGAAGGGCGCGCTGCTCGAGCAGATGTACATCATCGGCAACCGCTCGCTTGTCTTCATGTGCATCACGATGGGCTTCATCGGCGCCATCATCACCTTTCAGTCGGCCGTGCAGAGTCAGCGCCTGTTGCCCGATCTGACCATGCTCGGCGCGACCTTCATCAAGCTGCTGGTGCGCGACATGGCCGCGTCCCTGGGCGCCATGCCCCTGGCCACGCGTGTGGGCGCGGGCATCGCGGCGGAGATCGGCTCGATGGTGGTCACGGATCAAGTGGACGCGCTGCGCATGTGCGCGGCGGATCCCGTGGACTACCTGGTGGTGCCGCGCTTCATCGCGGCGACCATCATGGGCACGGCCGTGCTGATCATCGCCGGCGCCGTGGCCATCCTGAGCGGCATGGTGATCGCGAACGGCGTCTTCGACGTCAACTTCCACACCTACCTGAACTTCTCCATGGTGACTCTGGGCGACGTCGGCCTCGGGGTCACGAAGATGGTCGCCTTCTGCGCCGCCATCGCCATCATCAGCGCGCAGCGCGGCCTCTCCACCTTCGGCGGCTCCGAGGGCGTGGGCACGGCCACGACCCGCGCCGTGGTCGGCTCGAGCTTCGCCATCATCGTGCTGAACTTCTTCATCAGTGGTCTCGGCTACTTCTTCGTGCCGAGCTGACGCGCGCCCATGCCCATCGTCTTCGAGAACATCCACAAGGCCTTCGGCGACAAGGTGATCCTCGACGGTGTCGACTTCACCATCGAGGATGGCGAGTGCTTCTTCATCGTGGGCGCGTCGGGCGCGGGCAAGAGCGTGATGATCAAGCACCTGATCGGGCTCCTGCGACCGGACCAGGGCGAGATCTATCTGGATGGCGAGGAGGTCTCGCGCCTGAGCGAACACGCGCTCTACCCGGTGCGCAAGAAGTGCGCGATGGTCTTCCAGAACGCGACCCTCTTCGACTCCATGACCTGCGCGGAGAACGTCGCGCTGCCGCTGCGCAAGCATACGGGGCGCTCCCAGCGTGAGTCGCTGGTCGCGGCCAGAGAGCGCCTGGCGCAGGTGCACATGGAGGACTTCGCCGACAGCTACCCGGCGGAGCTCGGAGACGGCATGAAGAAGCGCGTGGCCATCGCCCGAGCGCTCACCCTCGAGCCACGCTACGTGCTCTTCGACGAACCGACGACCTCCCTCGATCCGGTCAGCGCGCGCCGCACGGACGCCGTGATCCGCACGCTCGCCGACGAGCTGGGCGTCACCTGCGTGGTCGTGAGCCACGACTTGGTTTCGATCTTCTCCATCGCGGACCGCATCGCGATGCTCTACAAAGGCCACTTGAGGATGCTAGGCACGCCCACGGAGTTCCAGAACACGAGCGATCCCATCGTTCGCCAGTTCATGCGCGGCGAGGCCGAAGGACCGATGGAGGTATGAAGGGGCTGTCGCTCGAGGTGCGGGTCGGACTCTTGGTGCTCACCGCCTTGGTGCTGCTCGGTGGCTTCGTGTTCATGCTCGGAGGCATCGACTTCGGCGAGGGCTACACCGTCTTCGTCGACTTCAACAACCCGGGCAACATCAAGCCCGGCGCGCCGGTGAACGTGGGCAACGTGCGCATCGGCCGGGTGCAGAACATCGAATACCGCGGCGGACGCATGGATCCGGCCACGGGTCGTAGCGCGCTGATCCGCGTCGAGGTGCGGCTCGACGCCGAATACGGCAACACCATCCACGACGACGCGATGTTCTACGTCACCTCCCAGAGTCTGCTGGGCGAACAGAACATGGCGGTGGATCCGGGCAACCCGGAGCATCCACGGCTGGCGCCGGGCAGCATCGTGGCGGGCGTGGACCCCCCGCGCATGGACCTCGCGCTGGCGCTCGCCTACGAGCTGCTCGACTCGATCTCGCAGCTGATGCGCGAGCATCGCGAAGAGATCAGCCAGTTCATCTCCGGTGCGGCGCACATCGTGGCGGCGCTGGATCGCACGCTGGCCGAGCATCCCGACGCTCTGGGGAACATGCTCGAGGATCTCGAGCAGGCGACCCACGAGGCGAACCTGCTGCTGCACAGCGCCCGCGGCACGCTCGAAGGCCCGGAGGTGCGTCGCAGCCTGCGAAACCTCGACCACTCCCTCGCCTCCGTGGCGCATCAGGTCGACCCGCTCCTGGCCGACGCGCGCAGCATCACCCACAAGGTCGACGAGGGCCTCGACGCCTTCGGGCCCGAGGAGCGACGGAGCCTGAGCTCGGCCCTCAGACGCGCCTCGAGCATCGCCGAGCGCGCCGACTCCACCCTGAGCGACGCCCAGGCCATCACCACGCACATCCGCGAGGGCCACGGCACGGTGGGCGCGCTGTTGATGGACGAAGAGATCTACGACGACATCCAGGAGATGCTGCGCGACCTGAAGCACAACCCCTGGAAGCTGTTCTGGCGCGAGTAGTCGGCGCTCAGCCGGCCGCAGCGGCGTCCATCAGGCCCGAATCGGTGATGCCCGAATCGGTGATGCCCGAATCGACGGGTCCGGAGTCTGCGGGTCCGGAGTCTGCGGGTCCGGAGTCCACCGGTCCGGAGTCCATCCCGGAGTCGACGGGGCCCGAGTCCATGCCGGAGTCGACGGGGCCCGAGTCCATGCCGGAGTCGACGGGGCCCGAGTCCATGCCGGAGTCCATCGCCCCGTCGGCCGGGGGTCCGTCCATCGAGCCGTCCGCCATGGCCATGGCATCCGGCGCGCCGGCCTCGAGGTTGGGCAACATGCCCCCGATCGCGCCCAGGTCGGCCGAGCAGAGGCCCTCGACGCAGGCCAGACCCGGCGCGCATTCGGAGGCCCTGAGGCACGTCTCCCCCGCCGGCCGATTGCTCGGGCCGGCCGCGCAACCCGAGGCCCCGGCCAGCCCGAGCAGCGCCAGAGTGCCCCAAGAGGCCAGGTGACGACGAAAACCCACCGCGGCCTCAGGGCGCCCCGGATGACGACCCTTGGTCGCGTCTTGGATGCATCCACTCATGGCCCTCATGCTAGGTGTCTCCGAACAATTCGTCCATGGCGTCCAAGGAATTGGGGACCCTCGTGTCAGTAAGCCAGGCCCCCTAAAGGCCGCCAACGCTTGGAAATTGCGGCGAAGCTCGCCGCAGCGTGGTGTACGGCACGTTGACAAAACGCTCCCATTCCACTAGATTTTGCGGCTCTTGGGTCTCCCCCCGGCCAAAGATGCGCAGAGTCGACCGAGGCCCAGCCGATCGCCCGAGCGTTTCCAGAGCCTGTTCCTCGAGTCTGCCGCTTTTCCCAAGCCTCCCCACCTACTGTCACGAGTGAGCCCGATGTCCGAACAGAAGGAATCCTCCGTTCTCTTCAACCTCAAGGAGTTGATGAACCTGGAGGAGGATCGCATCCAAAGCGAGGAAGAGGCGCAGCAGCAAGCCCAAGAAGAGGCTCGCGCCCGCGCCGAGGCGGAAGAGCGCCGCAAGCGCGCGGAGGAGGAAGCGCGCATCCAGGCCGAGGCAGATGCCCGCGCGGCGGAAGAGCGCGCCGTCCGCGAGGAGGCCGAGCGCAAGCAGCGAGCCAACGAAGAGGCCGCGCTCCGAGTGCGCCTCGAGGCCGAGGCGAAGGCACGCGCAGAAGAGCATCAGCGGCTGCTCGAGCACGAACAGCAGCTCGCCAAGCACAAGGCGTCCGCGAAGAAGGGCGTGCACCCCGGGATCATCCTCGGCTTGGTCGGCGTGCTCCTGGTCGGAGCCCTGGGCTCGTACTTCGGGGTCGTGAAGCCGGGCATGGAGCGACGCGCCGCGGAGGCTCGAGCCGCCCAGCAGCTCGCCGAGCAGCGGGCCCGTGAAGCGGCGGACGCCCGACGCGCCGCCGAAGAGGCGACCGCGAGTCAGCGCGCCGAGGCGGCCGCACGCATGCGCGCCGAGGCGGCAGCAACCGAAGCGAACGCGGCAGCGGCGCAGGCAGCGAGCTCCCCCTCGCAGAACACCGGCGGCAGCAGCATGCACCACAGACCGCACGGCGGCATGTCGAGCGGCGGCATGTCGAGCGGAGCGTCCGACGATCCCTTGGCGGGTCTCGACGGCATCTGAGGGTTCCATCGTCCCTTCGCGCCCTCGGGTGGGTCGGGCCGTGTCCACGATGCTCGAGATGCCAGGAGCCACGACCCCAATGGTCTCCGTGTCCGCACGCAGCCGCTTGGTGCTGCCCCTGGACGTGCCTGATCTGGCGTCCGCAGCGGGCCTGATCGAACAGCTGAGCGCGGAAGCCGGCGTGTTCAAGGTCGGCCTCGAGCTGTTCACGGCGGCGGGCCCGAGCGCCGTCGAGCGCGTGCACCAGGCGGGCTCGGCCTGCTTCCTCGACCTCAAGCTGCACGACATCCCGAAGACGATGGCGTCGGCCGCGCGCGCCGCCGCCGTCCTGGGCGTCCGCTACCTCACCGTCCACGCCGCAGCCGGCCCACACGCGCTTCGGGCCAGCGCCGAGGCCGTCCGAGGCAGCGAGACGCAGCTCCTGGCCGTCACCGTGCTGACCAGCCTGGACGCGGCCGAGCTCGCCGCCATCGGCCTCTCGGGCACACCCACCGAGGCGGTGACGCGCCTCGCTCGCCTGGCCACGGACGCGGGCATCGACGGCCTCGTCTGCTCGGCCCAGGAGTGCGCGGCGCTGCGTCAGGAGCTCGGCCCGAAGCCGCTCCTGGTCGTGCCCGGCATTCGGCCCGCCGGCGCGGCCCTCGACGATCAGCGGCGCACGGCGACGCCCACGCAGGCCCTCGCGGACGGCGCGGACCTGCTCGTGGTCGGTCGACCCATCCGCGACGCCAACGATCCCATCGCGGCCGCTCGCGCCATCGTGCGAGAGATCGAGCGAGCCGGTTCCGTGTGACGGACAGCCACGTCATCGCGGGTGTCCGCGCGGTCATGGAGGCGCTCTCGCCCGAGGCAGGCAGCGCACCGGAGCGCGTGCTGCTGGCGACCAAGAGCTCGCGCGCGCTCGATGATCTGGAGCAGCGCGCTCGAGCGGCGGGCGTGCCCGTCGAACGCGTGAACATGGCGGAGTTGGGACGAATCGCCCGTGGCTTGCGCCATCAGGGCGTCGTGGCCTTGGCGGCGCCCTACCCCTATCTCCATCTCGAGCAGCTGCTCGAGTGCGAGCGCCCGCCGCTGCTGGTCGCGCTCGACTCGATCACCGATCCCCACAACCTGGGCGCCATCATCCGCAGCTCGGTGGCCTTCGGCGTCGATGGCCTGATCCTGCCCAAGCGGCGCGCGGTCGGCGTCACGCCCACGGTCACGCGTGTCTCCACGGGCGCCACGGCCCACGCCCGCATCGCTCAGGTGACGAACCTCTCGCGCGCGCTGGTCAGCCTGGCGCAACAAGGGCTCTCGATCGTGGGCCTCGCCGGGGAAGGTCAGACCATGCTGGAGGATCTGCCCGAGGCGCCGCGCGGTCGCGTGCTCGTGGTCGGCTCCGAGGGCAGCGGGCTCGGGCGTCTGGTACGAGAGCGTTGTGACGTGCTCGCGCGCATCGACCTGCCGGGCCCCGTCGCCTCCCTGAACGCGTCGGTCGCGGCCGCCATCGCGATCCGCGAGTGCAGTCGCTTGCGCGCCTAGTGTCCGAAGCGAAATAAACTGATCGCCTTCCTGCGTCGAGGCGCCCCGCTCGCAAGGCGCGAGGAGCGAGCATACCGGGGGTATGT
>Ga0100381_1002074_pt1 | contig 18093 bp, 13 predicted proteins | sample CryGeymeta201505_FD_80416 | JGI IMG/M metagenome (GOLD analysis project Ga0100381, IMG submission 80416) | Groundwater microbial communities from Crystal Geyser aquifers in Utah, USA - Crystal Geyser metaG 2015-05 | ecosystem: Environmental > Aquatic > Deep subsurface > Groundwater | place: USA...
AGATCGCCCTGCATCCGCACCGGGCCGTCAATGCGGACGACCGGGCTTTCGCCCTCCGGTTTCTCTTCGTCGCCATCGCTGTTCTCGTCCACAGCGGTGCCCGTAGCATCGGCTACCTTCGTCACCACGGAGCCAACGGGGAACGAGCTTGCGTCGGGGAGATTGCTGTCGAGCAACAGCGCCTTGCGGCTGTTGTCCGCTCCCGCGGCATCGGGCGCAGGCACGTAGACGTTGGTGATCTTTCTGGTCTCGGTGTTCCCGGCGCCATCGTCGACCGTGACGTAATCATCGCTGCCGAACCCGGCTCCTCGGGGCACATAGATCACGTCCCGACGGTTCGACGAAGAAGGGACGCCGGTTGAGGCCACAGCGAGTGTGGTCGCATTATCTCCATCCCAGTCCATGGCGGTGGTGAAGCCGACCGCGTGGGTGGGAGTGGTGCTGCTCAGCGTGTCCGCGGTCGTGTCCCACCCGGTGGCGAACCGCGCGTAGTTCATCAACGGCAGCGCCTTGTAGCCCACCATCTGATAGAAGGCATTGGGGTTGTTAGACGACCTGCCGATAGACGTGATCTTGAGGTGCTTGCTCAGCGGATCGCCGGGCGTGGGGTTGTACTCCACCTTGACCAGGAACGCGCCGCCGTCGAAGTCGCCTTCCCCGCTGTTGGGGTTGGGGTACTTGACGAAGTCTCCAGAGGTCGCCCACCCTCGGGCGCGCTCGACGGGGTCATAGTAGTTGTTGACGGCGAGGACCCGGTCTGCCATGGCCGTGGCGTTGTCGGCCGGTCCATACTGGTCGCCCGGCCGCCAGTCGGCCCCGTCGTCGCTGGTGGTGAGCATGTCGTCCACATACTCAAGCCCGCTCTGCGCCATCTTCTTGGCTGCGAGGATGTCCTCGTAGCGGGCCGTTTGCGACAGGTTGTAGCTGATCAGGGTGATGAAAGCGGCGCCCAACAAGGAGAGGAGGACCATAATCAGCACAGCCAGCAGGAGCGCCTGGCCGCTGGATCGGCGTGTGCGTGCATTGGTTCGGCTGAGGTGAGTACGCATAATCGCAGTTCCCCTCCTTTCCGTTTGCGCGGAGGGCGGGTGTTGGGGCCTACGGGGCTCCCAGTCGGATGACGGCATTCGGCGGTCGGATCACGTTCCTCAGTTGCGCCTGAGGCGCCCGCACGGAACTCCCGCTGTACTCCGAGCGCCGGAGGCGCAGGTTGATAGCGATGCTGTCGGGGTCCCCTGGGCTTGTCGCGAACGAGAGGAGCGAGACGTGGTCGTCTTCGACCGCCGTCACGGCAGTGTGCGTCCAGGGAGCGTCAGTGACGCACGTAACGGGTGCGGTGGCGGCGGCCGCCAAGTCCACCGCCGTCCCCCAGCCGGTGCCCGTGGGGGTGAACTCAACGCGGTACAGCACCAGTGGGTTGAGCTCGGGATCGCTCGGCGTGTACGGGTTCGCCGGGTCGTTCATCACCGCCGGGCGTCGGTAGTAGGTGATCCAGTACGGGAAGTTTCCCGTGTTCAGCGTGGTGGCGTGGTGGTCGGGTCGCAGGGGCAGTTGCACTTGACCTGACGACGTGTCTCGCGCCGGCATCTGAAAGCTGATCCGGTCGTAGCTCTCGTCGATGCGGTCGCCGTCGTAGTCCGCGGCGGTCGGGTAGAGGCGCACCTCAACCGCCTGGGAGAGGTCGCGACTCATCTGCTCCATAGCAAAGCGGACATCGCCCTGCACCTCGCCCTTCGCCTGGCTGATATGGAACAGGTTGAAGGCAGTGAGGGTGGGGATGAAAAGGAACCCCAGCAGAATCAGCAGGATCGTCGCCGTGACAGTGACTTCGATCAAGGTGAAGCCACGTTGATTGCGGATTGCGGATTGCGGATTGCGGATTCCGCATTGCGGATTCCGGATTTCGGATTTCGGATCTGGGGTCCCGTTGGCGAACATGGCTTTCACCTCCTTATTAATTATTGCTGCTGCTGTTACTCCACCGATCCCTGCACGGGCAGGCGCTCCCAGCCCGAGGTCGTCGCCGCCGGGTCGGGCATGGCTACAAAGTCAACCTGACCATCCAGGAACAGGACCAGATCGTAGCCCGCCGGCTTGGCGCGGTCGCGGTGCCAGAGGCACCAAGTCAGGACAGTGTTCTCCTGCGGATGCCAGTCGGGTGACACGCTCGACTCGATGGCGCCGTTCCACAATTGCCGCTGGTAGTCGGCCGAGGTCGATGCCTGGCCTCTGTAGGGTTGGTAGGTGTAGCGACGATCCGTGGTCGTGGCGCCGCTTGGGGTGATGGGATCGAGAACCTGGTAGGAGCAGTAGTTCGGGTTATACCTGAGCGGATTGGCGGAATCCGTCTGCTGTGAGTTGGCCTTGTCCTCCGGGCAATGGAGCGACTTCGCGCCGCTGATGTACCCTGATTCCGGCGCACTGGTGAGCAGGTCGGGGTTGTCGGGGTTGCCGTCGCCGTTCGTGTCGATCAGGTTCTCCGGGTCCTCGCCATAGGTGAACAACGCCCACAGCCCCCAGCCGGTGGTACCAATCCTGGCGGGGTACCTCCCCTCGTCCAGCTTGTACATGCGGAGCGCCTGATGCAGGTTGTGAAGGTTCGTCATGCAGGCGACTCGGCGGTTGCCTGCAGCGGTGCGCTTCAGCGCGCCGGCGGTGATGGTGGCGAGAAACGAGAGAATGGTGATGGCGAAGATCAGCTCGACGAGGGTGAACCCTCGGCGGCGGCTCCGTCTCTTGCTGCGGATCATGGCGAACCTCCTTTCTCCGGCTCAGCCGGCGCGGAGCGGCGTCTGCCGCTCGATCTGCACGGCGCGCCACTTGCCGTCCTCGTTCCAGTAAACGCGGGCGCGAACAGTGGAACCGCGGACGCGGATGATCTCGGTCTGCAGGTTGGCGGCGGCAATGGTCGAATCCACATTGAGCCTGACTTCGTAGGGGAACGCCGCATACGTTGGCGCAGCCGCACGCTCCACCGGGATGCGGTGAAACTCGCCGCGGACCTCCGTCTTGGTCCACGGCGTGGCACCGGTGTTGTAGTAGTTGTAGTCGATCAGGACGCCGCGTCCGGCTGACGCGCGGCGGAACCCCACGAATCGCTGCGGGGCGGTGCCGGCGCCGGACACCCACTGGGCGTCTGCGCGGGCTTGCCAGGCGTCGGCAGCAGCCAATCCGCTGACCGCCGGTCCGTACACGAACGGCGCGCGGTACACCTGCATCGCCCACTCGTCCAGCGTGCGGTAGCTCACGCGGACGCTCTCGCCGGGGACGATGTTCGCGTTCACCGGGTCGATGGTGCCTACATCGTCCTGCCGGTTGGTCGCGTTCCCCGCCACGATGGTCTCAGTCTCGTAGACCGACGTACTCGGGTTCAGCCAAGCGACGTGAATGTCGTTAGCCGGGTCCAGGTTGGTGAACAGTAGCTGGCCTGTGCCAGTGGCGTCCAGGGCAACGCTCTCGTTGATCCACCGCCAGTCGCTGACGGAGTAGTTCACGCACACCTCGGTTCCGGCCGTCAGTCCGCTCAAGACGCCGAAGGCGGCGTCCACCGCCGTTGGGGTGAGAACGTCCTCCAGCACAGCCTTCAGGCTGCCTGGGACGAGCATGCCGTACGCGCTCGGGGTCGGCAAGAGGACGGCAGCCGTAGTGTAGGCCACACGGTAGTTCTCAGAGTAGTAGGTGAGTCCGTTGTCGTCTCGCCAGGCATACGAGACGCGAGAGTAGTCGCCTGTGTTGGCGCCGGGCGCGCTGACTGTCACGCTGGGAGAGGTCAGGATTGGAGCAGTGGCGCTGCCCAACACTTCCTGGTAGACCGTCACGCTTCCGGTCGCCAGCGGCGCGAAGTTCAGCAGGATCAGCCCGCCGGCGTTCACGGTCTGCTTCTCGCCCACGATGACCTTCGCGTCGTTCAGCGCATCCAGAACGTCCGCTCCGCTAATTGGGTCTACAATTGGGTCTACGTCGTCCGGCAGCGTGTCGGGATGGATGTCGTCGGTCGAGTACATCCGCAGCGCGCCGAGCATCGCCAGCCGCGGCTCATACTGGCTGAGGAGGCTCTCCGCCAGCTTCGAAGCCACCGTCCGGTTGTTGGTGGTCTCGGTGGTGCGCATGCCCGCGGGGAAGATCCGGACAATGGCGGTGATGCCCACTAAGAAGAGCCCCATCGCCACGAGGATCTCTACGAGGCCGATGGCTTGCTCGGAGCGAGTTGAGTAACGTTTCATGGCGCTCACCTGCCGGCTGCGGAGGGGCACCCGGTCAGCGTTGTGCCGCTCAGGGCTGGGTGACCCAATCGTACGGCGCCGCTTTGACGTCTGACTTGACGCTGCCGTCCTTGAGCAGAACGATGTCCAGGTCGTCGCCGGTCGGGTCGGAGAGCGTGGAAGCGCGGTGGTAGACGCAGTGGGCGACAACCGTCGTGCCGGGGCAGTTGCGGTTCGAGAGCCGCTTCTCGTTGCTGGTCCAGGTGACCGGCGAGGCGGCCTGTGCGGTGACCAGGTCGATCTCCATGCCGTCGGCGCCGTAGCCCCAGTAGTTCCAGGTAGTCCGGTCGTCGCCCATGTAATCGACCCATTCATAGCTGCTCTGGGTGAGCACGTTCTTGCCGTTGAGCACCTTCCTGGAGATCAACGCGCTCGGCGTCTCCTGGTCGGCAGGGCAACCCGCTTCATCCTTGTTGGTCAGGTATCCGCCGGCAGCAACCTCGAAGAGCGACGCGGCGTGGCGCTTCTTGTCGTTGCGGTACATGGTCTGGGCGATGCCGACCTGCTGCAGGTGCGCCGCGCACTTCACCTTGTCGGCCTTCTCCGCGACGCCGTTGTAGACGGGAACGATGATGGCGGCCAGCACGGCGATGATGCCGATCACAACCAGCATCTCCGTGAGGGTGAAGGCCGATTCACTACCACGTTGTCTTGTCACTGCAACCACCTCCGGGGGGGGCGGATTGTACCCGAAATCGGGGTCCAGAGGGCGCCAGCACCCTCGGGGTCTGGGGGCTGGCGCAGGCCGAGTCAGAGCCACTTAGGCGGAATGTCAGGAATGGCCCGCAAGGAGCCACCACAACACCGAGGGGTCGTAGATCCTCACAAGCGCCGGAGTAAGCCACTGACCGAAGAAGAGAACGGCGAGGGCTCCCCCAGCCAACATGGGGCCGAACGGCAGATAGTCCTTCCCGTGCTTCCGCCTCGCGATCAGCAGTATTATACCGACTGCCGAACCGGCGGTCACCGCGACCAAGAAGAAACTGAGCAGGTGGGCGGTCAACCCCAGGTGAGCGCCGACGGCCGCCGCCAGCTTGACATCCCCGCCCCCCATGCTCTCCTTCCGGAACAGACGGGTGCCGATCCAGCCCACAAGAAGAACCACCCCCCCGGCGAACAGCATCCCGGCAACCGACTGGGGCACGGCTGCCTGGAACTCGTGCCCCGGCCACGGCACCGGGACGCGCAGCATCTGCGTCTGGTGCCGCACCAGGAGGGCGAGATCGTAGCCGACGCCCGCAAGCGCAGCAACCAGAGTCAGCTCATCCGGGATCAACCAGCAGTCGAGGTCGGTGAACACGGCCGCGAGGAGCGCCGCCGTGAGCACCGCATAGGGGAGCAGTTGCCACGTGAACCCGTACCGCCACGCCAACCCGGCGAAGCACAGCCCCGTCAGCAACTCCACCCCGAAATACCGCCAGCTAAACCACTGACCGCAGTAGCGGCACCGGCTCCGCAACACCAACTGGCTGACCAGTGGAACCAAGTCGGTGAGGCGCAGGCGGGTATTGCACCAGGGGCAGTGAGACGCGGGGAACACCACCGACTCGTTCCGGGGGAGCCGGTAGATGCACACATTGAGGAAACTGCCGACGGACGCCCCCACCAAGAAAGCCCAGGAAGCGAAGGCGGGCACGACGAGGCTGGGGGAGAGCATGGGGATTTGCGATTTTGGGTTTGCGATTTTGGATTTGCGATTGGCCCGCACTTCGCCTGCTGATGGGTGTAGAGCGCCCTCAATCCAAAATCGCAAATCGAGAATCCAAAATCGGCTACGACTCACCGCTGAGCTGGTTGATCACGGCGATGAGCGGCAGGAACATGGCGATGACGATGAAGCCGACGATGAAGCCCAGGATGACGATCATGATAGGCTCGAGCGCCGCCGCGAGGCTCTCCAGGGTCGCCTCGACTTCCTGCTCGTAGAAGTCGGCGATCTTGCTGAGCATCTGGTCCAGGGCGCCGGTCTCCTCACCAATGGAGATCATCTGGACCACCATGGGCGGGAACAGCCCGCTCTTCTCCAACGGGTCGCCGATGCGCTCGCCCTCCCGGATGGCGGTGCGGGCGTTCAGGATGGCTTCCTGCAGGATCTCATTGCCGACGGCGCCGGCGACCGTTTCCATGGCCTGGAGAATCGGCACGCCGCTGGTGAGCAGGGTGGACAGCGTCCGGGCAAAGCGGGCGACGCTGATCTTGTGGTTCAGCTTCCCGAACACCGGGACGCGCAGCTTCACCCAGTCCCATTGTCGCTTGCCCATCTTCGTGTTTGTGTAGGCTTTGAACGCCAGCGAGAAGGCGATCACACCGGCCAACACCAGGTACCACCGCTTGAGGAGGAAGTCGCTCATGTGCTTGAGCATGATCGTCATGGCGGGCATCTTGTCTTCGCCGATGCCCAGTTCCTCGAACAGTTGCATGAACTTCGGCAGGATGAACGTCATCAGGAACAGCACAATGCCGGTAGCGACGAACAGAACCAGAACCGGGTAGGTCATGGCGGACTTGATCTTCCGCCGCAGGTTCATGTCGGCCTCAAGGAAGCCGGCGAGCCGCTCCAGGGTCTCGTCCAGCACACCGCCGACCTCGCCGGCGCGGATCAGACCCATGAACAGGTTGCTGAAGACCTTCGGGAACTTCATCAGCGATTTGGACAGCGTCGCGCCGCCCTCGACCTGCGTCTGGATCTCGCGGATGATCTCTTTCAGCTTGACATTGGTGCTCTGGTTCTCCAGCACGGCCAAGCAGCGAACCAGCGACACGCCAGCGTTGATCATGGTGGCGAACTGCCGGCAGAAGATGGTCAGGTCGCCCAGCTTGACCCGACCGAAGGAGATCAGCGGCTTCTTCGCCGGCGCCCCCTCTTTGGCGGCGGCGGCACCCCGGGCGCGCTTGACACCGGTCACCCAATAGCCCTGCTCACGGAGCCGCTTGACGAGAATCTTCTCGTTCTCGGCTTCGCTGGAGGATTTGACGATCTTGCCGGTCTGGTCTTTGGCGACGTAGGTGAAGGTCGGCATAGCACCTCACTCCTTGGCCCGCCACGGGCGGGCATGGTTGGCGGTCGGTTTTGCTTGCCGAGGGCGGCCTCGCCGCCCGTCTCGGCCGGGGAGCCTGCGTCCTTGACGGTCAGCCGACGCCGGGACTGGACATCAGCTTCTTCAGCTCTTCCTGCTGCACGGCGCGGATCATGGCTTCGTCGTACGTGATGAGCCCCTTCTTGTACAGCTCTGCCAGCGCCTGGTCCATCGTCTGCATACCCATCTCGCCGCTGGTCTGGATGATGGAGTTGATCTGATGCGCCTTGGCTTCCCGGACCAGGTTCCGGATGGCGGGCGAGGCGATCATGACCTCGATGGCAGCTACGCGGCCGGGGCTCCCGGCGCGCGGCAGCAACTGCTGCGACAGCACCGCCACCAGGTTGTTGGAGAGCTGCACGCGGATCTGCTCCTGCTGGCTGGAGGGGAACACGTCGATCATGCGGTCGATACTTTCCGCAGCAGTGTTGGTGTGCAACGTGGCGAGCACCAAGTGACCGGTCTCCGCCATGGTGATGGCGATGGCGATGGTGTCCAGGTCTCGCATTTCGCCGCAGAGGATGACGTCCGGGTCTTCTCGCAGGCAGGACCTGAGGGCGTTGGGGAAAGACAGCGTGTCCTGGCCCAGTTCCCGCTGGTTGATGATGCTCTTGCGGTGCGAGTGCAGGTACTCGATGGGGTCTTCCACCGTGATGATGTGCAAGCTGCGCTCGCAGTTCATCATGTGGATCATCGAAGCCAGGGTGGTGGACTTCCCGGAGCCCGTCGGGCCGGTGACCAGCACGAGCCCGCGGGGGCGCGTAGATAGCTCGACGACCACTTTGGGCAGCCCCAAGTCGCTGAGCGTCGGGATCCGCTGCGGAATCAGCCGGAAGGCCGAGGCGACTGTCCCGCGGTCTTTGTAGGCGTTGACGCGGAACCGAGCGAGGTTCTGCAGGGAGTAGGAGAAGTCCAACTCCATGTTGTTCTCAAAGCGCTGGATCTGTTCGTCGGTCAGGATGTCGTAGATCAGCCGCTGAGAGATCTGGGGACTCAAACGCTCGTAGTTGGTCGCCATGAGTGCGCCGTCCAGGCGCAGGGTCGGCGGCACGCCCACAGCCATGTGGAGGTCCGAGGCGTTCTTCTCCACGACGATCTGCAGGATTTCGTCGAGGTGGATGTCTTCCAGGGAGAGTACCTGCGGCTTCTTGGGCTGGGCCGCTTGCGCTTGAGGCTGCGGTCTCCCGAACTGCTGCGGCTGGGGCTGGGTAGCAGACTGCTGCATCCGTGTCCTCCTGGGGCGGGTAACGCTTGTGCGGTTCGCAGGTTTCGCTTGCGTCCAAATACAGAGAGCCCGCGGGCTCGCCCTCGGCGGGCACAACTCGGTGGCTGTGCAGCGGCGGCTGCTCAGTGGCCAGCGGTGAGAACGACGCGCATGATCTCCTCGAGGGTCGTGAGCCCATCGAGGATCTTCGCCAGCCCGTCTTCCTGCAAGGTCTTCATGCCGTTGGCGATGGCGGCTTGCTTGATCTCGGACACCGGGGCACGGCGCACGACGAGGTCGGCGATCTCCGCATTGATCTGCAGCAGCTCGTAGAGGCCGAGGCGTCCCCTGTAGCCGGTGTAGCGACAGTTATCGCAGCCCTTGCCCTTGAACAGTGTGCCTTCTCCGCTCTTCTTCGGGTCGTACCCGAGGATCGAGAGCGCTTCCGGCGTCTCCTGGTGAGGTTCCTTGCAGTTCTCGCACACCTTTCGCGCGAGCCGCTGCGCCATAACGCCGATCACCGAGGCGGAGATCAGGAAGGGCTCCACGCCCATGTCGACCAACCGGGTCACAGCCGAAGCGGCGTCGTTGGTGTGCAGCGTGCTCAGCACCAAGTGACCGGTCAGAGAAGCCTGGATGGCAATCTCGGCGGTCTCCAAGTCGCGGATCTCGCCGACCATGATGATGTCCGGGTCCTGGCGGACGAAGGAGCGGAGGGCGTTGCCGAAGGTGAGCCCCGCCTTGCGGTTCACCGCGACCTGGCTCAGGCCCGGAAGCTGGTACTCGACCGGGTCCTCGATGGTGATGATGTTCTTCTCCACCGAGTTGATGATGTTGAGCACGGAGTACTGCGTGGTCGTCTTCCCGCTCCCGGTGGGACCGGTGGAGAGCACCATGCCGTTCGGCTGCGCGCACAGGACTTCGAGCCCTTTCTGGTCCTCCGGATACAGCCCCAGCTTGTCCAGCCCGATGAGCACGCTGCTCTTGTCCAGGATGCGCATGACGGCCTTCTCGCCGTTGGTGGTCGGGATGGTGGACACCCGCATGTCGTAGTCTTTCTTCTTCAGGCGGATGTGGATACGACCGTCCTGCGGGATACGGCGCTCGGCGATGTTCATCTCCGACATGATCTTCACGCGGGAGAGCAGCGGCGCCTGCACGTACTGAGGCACCTTCATGACCTCGTGGAGCACGCCGTCAACGCGGTACCGGACCCGGGTGTTGCGGCGTTGGGGCTCGATGTGGATGTCGCTGGCGCCGTCGAGAATCGCCTGCTGGAAGATGGCGTTGACGATCTTGATGATGGGCGCCTCGTCCACCAGCTCTTTCACGTCGTCGATGTCGCCGCTGTCTCGCAGCCCGAGGGCGGTGCCTTCCGCTTCGTCGCCGGCGATGTCAACATCGCCTCCACCCATCGCCTTGAGGGCGTTGCCGATACTTGAGTCAAGGCTCTGGGAGTCGCCGCCGCCTCCCTTCCCGGCCAGCATCGGGTTCATGCCGCCCTTCGCGCCTCTGCCGCCGCCCGGAGTGACAGGAATGCGCGAAGTGATCTGCGCCGGTGCCGCCAGAACCGGGCGAACATCGTAGCCGGTCGCCATCCGGAGGTCGTCGATGGCGAACACGTTCTTCGGGTCCGCCATCGCGACAGTGAGTCGCTTGCCGTCGAGCCGAAGGGGCAGCACTTGGTGCTTCTGCATCAGGTCTCCGGGCACCAGCGCCAGGACCTTGTCTTCGACCTTGACGGAGCTGAGGTCTACCGCAGGCACGCCCAGTTGCTTGCTATAGACGTCCAGGAACATGCGCTCCTCGATGAAGCCCAAGTCCACCAGCACTTGGCCCAATGGCTGCGTGGTCTGCTTCTGGACTTCTTCAGCCTCCTTGAGCTGCTCCTCCGTCACCATCCCCTTCTCCAGGAAGATCTCACCGATGGGCTTTTTGGCGATACTCATACTGACCCTTCCTCCTTCATCCGGGGCAGGGAACGTCCGACACGTCGCCCGACTTCGGGGACGGCGGAGCAACTTGGGCATACCGACGAATGCGCCGAGCGGTCTGCGGGTGGAATCTCAGTGCAGGGAGAGGATGGTTGCATTCGCAGACCTGCCGGATGTTGGCTGGTAATTATAGCACATGGCGTGGTGCAGGCAATGCGCCGCGACGGGCCTCCCTGCCGGCCGTTCAGGTCAACGACTCTGTCTCCACCGGGACGCGACGTAGGACTGCGCCGATGAGGCGTTCCAGGAACCGCATCACCTTGGTGGCGATGAAGTCCTTCCGCGTGATCGGGGTGACGAGGACGGTGAATAGCCCGAGTCGGTTGCCGCCCAGTACGTCCGTGAACAACTGGTCGCCTGCCACCGCCACCTGCTCGGCGCTGAGGTTCATCTCGGCCAGGGCCAAGCGGAAAGCGCGTTGGCTGGGCTTGACAGCCTTCGAGACGTACGGGATGCCCAGCGACTCACCGACAAACTGCACGCGGCTGTCGCCTGCGGAGTTCGAGATAATGCAGAGCTGCACTCCGTGCTCCCGGACCGTCTCCAACCAGGCCCGGGTCTCCGGAGTCAGCCGGGTGGTGTTCCACGGAACCAGGGTGTTGTCCAGGTCCAGGATCAGCCCGCGGATGCCTCGCTGGCTCAGCAGCTCCGGACTGAGCTGAGCGAGCGAGTCGACGCGCGCTCGAGGACGCACGTATCGAGCCACAAACTGGAGAATCGCGAAGCTGCTGTCGGCTGCCATAGTTCAGGACTGCGGAGGGGTCTGTTTTGCCGCCCGCCGGAGGGCGCCCTTCGCAGCCTCGTGCGCTGCGAGCGTCTGGCTGAAGACGTGGCTGTGGTCAGGACGCGCCACGAAATACAGGGCTGGGGTCTGGGCCGGCACGAGGACTGCTGCCAGTGCCGAGCCGCCGGGACTGGCGATGGGCCCGGGCGGCAGGCCGGCGTGCAGATAGGTGTTGTACGGCGATTGTACTTTGAGGTCGCGGTAGAGCAGTCGGGCCTTCCGGTGAGGCAAAGCGTACTGCACAGTCGCGCAAGATTCAAGCTTCATCCCCAACTGCAGGCGGTTCAGGAACACCCTCGCCATCAGCGGCTGCTCCCTGGGCAGCTTGGCCTCCCGCTCAACAATGGAGGCCAGCGTGACCACTTCGTGGAGCGTCAGTCGCTGCGCTTTGAGCCGCTTGGCGTCCCCAGCCAGGACCACCTCTTCGAAGCGTTTCAGGAACATCCCGAGCAGCTCGCCCTCCGACACTCCCAGGGGCACCTGATACGTTTCCGGGAAGAGGTGCCCTTCCAGACTGCCGGCGGGCGCCCACGCGGGTCGAGTTGCCAAGGGGTGAGTTCCCGTCGCCAGCGCTCGGAACGTCGCGGCGCGGCCGAACCCGCCCTGCTCAAGGCGCTCGGCGACCTCGGGAATAGTAAGCCCTTCCGGGAGAGTCAACTTGCGGACGTACACCTTGCCCGCGGCGAGCTCTCGGAGGATCGGCACCGCCCCGTCGGCGCGGGTGAACCGGTAGCCGCCGGCCTGCAGCCGGTGATCCAGCTCCAGCTGGCGAGCAGCCAGTTGGAACGCTCGCTCCTCCCGAATGAGGTTCTCGCGGCGCAACTGCCGAGCGATGCTGGCGACGCTGGACTTGGGCGGGATGAGGACATAGTGCGGCGTGCGGTCGCCGGGCACCGGCGGGGCGAGCGCAGACTTCACCTTGCGCTGCGCGACCAGCAGCGCCGCCGCCACAACCACCATGCCGACACCACCGATGAGGAGGACACGTCTCATGTCGCGTTTGAGTCCAAGTAGTGCTGCAGGATGAAGGCTGCCGCCACTTTGTCGACGCGGGTCTTTCGGCCCTGTCGAGACACGTCGCCCGAGAGCAGAGCGCGCCGCGCCTGCTGAGTCGTCAGCCGCTCATCCGCCTCGATTACCGGCACCGAGAGCGCCTCCTGGAGCTTCGCCGCAAAGGTCCGCACCCGCTCCGCCTGCTCGCTCGGCTTGCCGTCGGTCCGCAGGGGCAAGCCTACCACAACCGCCCGCACTTCCCGGTCGGCGACCAACTTGGCGAGCTGAGCGATGTCGGCAGCCTGGTTGGTGCGCTCGAGCGTACCGTGGGGCGAGGCGGCGATCTCCAGCGGATCGGTCAAGGCGAGGCCAATGCGGCGGTCGCCCACGTCGAGTCCTAACAATCGAGCCAACAGATCCTCCGGGAATGCGGAGTGCAGCGGCCAGAGCGCGCGCAGCGAATGGAGGGTCCCCTCAACCTGCAGGGCCCAGTGCCACCGGGGGCGGCTCCTGCGCTTCGAGCAGGACATACGCGAATGCAGCCCCGCACAGGAGAGAGAGCATAGCGACCGAGATGAGCCCGCTATCGTTGAGAACAAACGCGGCCGCCCCCGCCAGCGGGACGGACTGGAACGCTGCTCGGAGTGCCGGGAACCGTTCCCAGACCTCTGCCAAGAGGCCAACGGGTCTGTACACGAAGTACCCGAACAGCGCGAATCCAGTGAGCAGGACATACGACAGCGGAGTCAGGCTCATGAGCCAGAGGTTATGGTGCGCCTTCCGGATCCAGGTGGACCAGAGCGAGCCGACGCCGGAGTGCTGGAGGGTGGACCACACCCCAGCAAGATGCGTCCTGTCTCCAGGGCTCCGCCAGACGTCGGTGGCAATCACCAACAGCGCCACGCCGACCAGCGCCGCTCCCGCAAAGGCCAGTCGGCGCCAGAAAGAGAGCTTCGGGCGGGCCACGGTGAGCGAGGCAAACGTCAGCGTCGCCGCGCACGTCAGTGCCCCGCCGAAGTTGGCGCCATAGGCAGGCAGCCCGACAACCAGCACGGTCGTCGCGAAACACCCAGCGGCCAGCGCCTGCAGCGCCTTGTTCCGCTCCCAGCCCAGGCCCAGCGACAAACCGCCCCCGACGAGCAGTAGGACGCCGGCCAGCACCACGCCCACCTCCGCATTGCCGATCCCGTAGAAGCGGCCGTAGATCGCCCACTGACCCAGCAGCGAGTTGCACATCAGCGCGCCCGAGTTGGCGGCATCTGTCAACAGGGCCCAGGCGACCAACGCCGCCGCCACACACAGCGACCCCAGGTGCCGCCCCCCGTCGACGTAACTGAACGCGCCGATCAGGAGGGAGCCACCCACCAGCCCCGCCGCCAGTAGCAGCCGGTTGTCGGGCGCTACGGGCGAGAGCAACAGCACGGCGAGCGGAAACGAGATCGAGGCCAGCAGCAGCACGCGGGCACGGCCGACGAGGCGCTCGGCAACGCGGCGGCGGAAGAGCAGCACGACAGCCGCGAGCAGGACGGCGCCCAGCCCAAGCGCCACGCCGGCGGGAATGACGGCTGCGTAGCCGCCCATCTGCTTCGCGTTCTGCGCGTCGAGACGAGTGAGGGCGCGCCACGCCGACTGGCTAGGGGTCGCGAGCAGCCTGGCAGGATGGCCCGCCATCATGGCGGGGACCTTCCCGCCGAGGAGGGCGATGATCGTGGGTGCCAGGTCTTCGTTGGACAGGAGCCCCGGGCGGCGGGTCGAGCCGGAGGTGAGCAGACCGGCTTCGCGCCGGGGGCGCACCAAGATCCACGGCGTCAGTCTCAGCTTCGTTGGCTCGAGGTCGGCGGGCACTGTCGAGACGAGGAGAACCGCAGTCTTCCACGGGTTGATCCGGCCGAGCAACTGCGTCAGCGCCGCATCCATGCGCAGCACTGCCAGGCGCCGACCCAACGCCTGCCTCTCGACGGAGACCGACTTCGCCGAGCGCACGCCGGGACCACCGAGGTCGACAGCCACGACTTCGCAGGTGTTCAGCAGGCGCACGAATTCTGCGGCGACAGCCTGTTCCGTCTCTGGGCCAACGCGCGCCAGGGAGCGCTCTACCGTGCCATTCGGGACGAGTCCCAATCGACTCATCAGCAGTGCGGTGGCGTGCCGCCGAGGCTTGCCGCCAACATCCGAGTTCCCGTATGTGCCCGCATGGCACCCATGAGCTGCCAGCCAATCGCCAAGGGCCCCGACCTGCGCCAGCGTGTGGCCGCTGGCGCTCGTCTGGCGCGCTCCGGCAGCGCCGAGGTTCACGACAGAGCCGGCTGGCACCCGCCTCCCGGTCAGCCGCCGGAACTGCTCGCCCGCCTCAGTACCGTGCACCTTCCGTTGCGCGTCGAATGCCTGCGACAGGGCAGGCGTCGCGCTGGCCCGCCGGCCTGCGCCCAAGGTAAGGCAGGCGCTCTGCGGTGTCACCCGGCCGACCACCGTGGGGCTCATCAAGCCGACCGCTCCCTGCCCTTTGACGGCCAGCGCACCGACCCCGGGCAACTCCAGCGCCAGGCTTTGGGGGAAGGGCAGCCGCACGCTGTTCCGACCGCGGCTCGGGCCGGGCAGGAGGTCGGGGAGCGTGAGCCCTTCTGCCAGAAACACAACGACTTTCGCCCGATATGCCGCTGGCGCGCGCGCAGCCTCGGCGCCCGCACTGGGACCGAGAAGCGAAAGCAGCACCACAATCGGCAGGGCCGCCTGTCGTGTCAGGCACAGAGGTCGCCCGAGTCGCGCCCGACTGAGTTCCCTCCGCACAGTTTGGCTCACTCTATCTGTCCTTGGACCAGAGAGGCCACCTGCCCCAACGCCTCCGCCACCTTCGAGGCGTCCTTGCCGCCGGCCTGTGCGAAGTCCGGGCGCCCGCCGCCACCGCCGCCAGCGATTGCCGCCACTTGGCGGAGCAGGTTCCCCATGTGCGCGCCCTTCGCCAGGGCCCCCTTGCTGGCCTTGGCGGCGAACAACACCTTGCCGCCCGTCACCCCGCCGATCACTGCGACGCTGGGGTCTGCCGACCCTGCCAACTGCTCGGTAGCGGCACGCAGCGATTCCGCACGGACCTCGTCCATGCGGGTCACGAGGACCTGGATCCCGCCGACTTCCACTGCGTCGGCCGCCAGGGCTTGTCCCTGGTCTTGCGCGCTCCGCTTCACCAACGCCTGGACCTCCTGCTGAGCCGACTTGAGGTCCGCTTGCAGCTTGTCAATGACCTGTGGAACGCGTTCCGGCTGGGTGCCCAGTGCTCCGGCGACCTGCTTGAGGATCGCTTCGCGTTCGTTCAGGTGCGCGATGGCCGCCGGGCCGGTCAACGCCTCGATTCGGCGCAGGTTGGAGCCGACGCTGCTCTCGCGAAGCAGCTTGCAGACGCCAATGTCGCCCGTCTGCGCCACATGGGTGCCGCCGCACAGCTCCTTGCTGATGGTACCCATCTCCACCAGCCGGACCGTCTGTCCGTACTTCTCGCCGAAGAGCGCCATGGCGCCCGCGGCCTTGGCTTCGCTCAGAGTCGTCTCGCGCGCCGTCACCGGAAGCTGGGCGGCGATCTGTTCATTGACGCACTGCTCGACAGCGGCCAGTTCCTCCTGCGCAGTTGCCTTGAAGTGCGAGAAATCGAAGCGAAATCGGTCGGCGTCCACCGCCGAACCGGCCTGAGCCACGTGCTCTCCCACCACCGTCCGCAGAGCCGCTTGGAGCAAGTGGGTGGCCGAGTGGGCCCGCCGGATGGCGTTGCGGCGGGATTCGTCTACGCACGCCTGCACGGCTGTGCCCAGAGTCAGGCCGGCCGCGTTCTCCACCCAGTGGACAATGGCCTCGTGCGACTTCGTCGTGCTCAGGACAGCCACTTCGCCGCCGGCGTGGTTGAACACTCCGGTGTCACCCACCTGGCCGCCGCACTCGGCGTAGAACGGCGTCCGGTCCAACACTACGCCCGACCCGGACTCCGAGTCGTACACCGCCAGGACAGTGCCGTCGGCACGGCAGGTCTCGTAGCCGACAAACTCGCTTCTCTCGCGGGCGTGCACGTCTCCCGTCTGCCAGCCCTGGGCGAAGGAGCTGCCCGCCCGGGCGCGTTCGCGCTGGGCTTCGAGCTCCGCGGCGAACCCGTCGAGGTCGGCCGAGAAGTTGCGTTCCGCGGCGACCTCGGCAGTGAGTTCCGCGGGGAACCCGAACGTATCGTACAGCCGGAAGACCTGGGCACCCGGAATCCGCGTCTCCCCCTTCTTCTGCAACCCGGCCAGCACGTCTTCCAGCAGCGCCAGTCCCTGTTCGAGGGTCTCCTGGAACCGCTCCTCTTCGAGCTGCACGTACTGCTCCGTCGTCTGGCGGTTGGTCGCGAGTTCGGGGTAGGCGTCGCCCATCACGTCGATGACCGTGGGGATCAACTTGCTGAGGAAAGGCTCCTCGATTCCGAGCAACCGGCCGCGGAGGGCGGCTCGGCGGAGAAACCGCCGCTGCACGTAGCCGCGGCCTTCGTTGGACGGCCGGATGCCGTCGGTCATCATGAAGACGACCGCGCGGAGGTGGTCGGCGATGATGCGCATGGCGATGTCGGTCTCAGGCGCGCTGCCATAGCCGCCGAACGAAGCGCCGGTCTCCTTCGCCACCGCTTCGAGCCGCTGCAGCAGTGGCCAGAACACATCGCCCTCGAAGATCGTTTGCTTCCCCTGAAGCACCGCGGCGACACGCTCAAATCCCATCCCGGTGTCGATGCCGGGGCTGGGCAGCGCAATCAGTTCGCCGCCTTCCTGCTGGTCGAACTGCTGGAACACGAGGTTCCACAGCTCGCCGAACCGGTCACAGTCGCACCCCGGCCGGCAGTCGGGTTTACCGCAGCCGTACTCCGGGCCGCGGTCCAGGAAGATCTCCGAATCGGGTCCGCACGGCCCCGTCTTGCCCACCGGCCCCCACCAGTTGTCCTTCTTGCCGAACCGGAAGATCCGGTCGGGCGCGACGCCGATGCGGTTCTGCCACAGGTCGTGGGCTTCGTCGTCATCGAGGTACACCGAGAACCACAGCACCTCCCGCGGGAGCGCCAGCACCTCCGTCACGTACTCCCAAGCCCACTCGATGGCACCCTGCTTGAAGTAGTCACCGAACGAGAAGTTGCCCAGCATCTCGAAGAACGTGCAGTGCCGCGAAGTGTGCCCAACCTCCTCGATATCGTCGGCGCGGCACGCTTTCTGGCAGGTCGTCACTCGCCGGCACGGCGGCTCCTCCTGCCCCATGAAGTAGGGAACGAAGGGTTGCATCCCCGCCGACGTCAACAACGTCGTCGGGTCCTCCGGAACCAGCGAGCCGCTGGGGAGAATCAGGTGGCCTTTGGATTCGAAGAACTTCAGGAAGCTCTCGCGTAGTTCGGTACCAGTCATCTTGCTCCATGCACTCCGGGGGAACCACGCATTTTACTGCGGCCCGAGCGAGGGGACAACCCGGCTCCGGCGTTTCCCGCCCAAGCGCGTCCTCGGGATTGGCTACTCCGCGGAGCCTCACGAGCCTCAGGGTCGCCTTCTGCTCTCTGGGCAGACACCGGGGAGTGCCCCCTCGTGCGTGCACCGACGGCCGATTGCCCAAGGAGCACCCCCGGGGGCCGCCCTGCACCGGCGTGCCAGATCCTGACTGCCCGCGAAGTGGTGATGCCTCGCTCGGCGCAGGTCTGGGGTGCCCGCTGCGGGCCACCGCGCCGCCCGCCGGACCGCATGGTCTCCCGGTCTTCGGGAGACCTTCCGTCGAAGGGGCGTCGCGGTCGGCG
>Ga0100381_1002095_pt1 | contig 18003 bp, 14 predicted proteins | sample CryGeymeta201505_FD_80416 | JGI IMG/M metagenome (GOLD analysis project Ga0100381, IMG submission 80416) | Groundwater microbial communities from Crystal Geyser aquifers in Utah, USA - Crystal Geyser metaG 2015-05 | ecosystem: Environmental > Aquatic > Deep subsurface > Groundwater | place: USA...
TGGAAAAATAGTGTAGCCTAACACTGTAATAGAATAAGTTCCAGCTGTGGCAGCAGAAAAATTAACCGAATCACCTATAAAAGTGTCTAATCTCACGGTGTCGCTCCACACATAAAGGTTATGACCACTGGCTTTTAACCAGATCGACTCATTTATACAAGCCTCGTTAGACTCAGTAGTAACCGTTAAAACCTGCGACTTGGCAGTAAAACCGATTAGTAAGAAAAGGATCAAGTAACTAATTCTATTCATAGTTGGATATTTGCTGTAAAATCGCAAATCTACTGGTAAAAGCAACATGCGACAAACCGAAATCTAAACCAAGTAGACGAATCAATCAACCAACTGGCATGGAACTGAATGTTTTTAATGATGAGCACTTTATGAAATTGGCTTTGCAAGAGGCACAAATGGCTTTTGAAAAAGGCGAAGTGCCTATTGGAGCGGTCATTGTTTCAAACAAAAAAATCATTGCGCGTGGGCACAATTTAACGGAGCAACTCAACGATGTTACGGCTCATGCCGAAATGCTTGCTATCACGGCTGCGGCCAATCATCTTGGCGGTAAATACTTAGAAAAATGCACACTTTATGTGACATTAGAACCCTGCCCAATGTGCGCTGGTGCATTGTATTGGAGCCACATAGGCAAAGTGGTTTTTGGTGCAACAGACGAAAAAAGAGGTTTTAGAAGTAGAAATGCAGAAATGCTTCACCCAAAAACAGAAATGATTGAAGGTGTTTTGGCCGAGCAAGCCAAGGAGCTTTTGCAACGATTTTTTCAAGAACGTAGAAAGAAATAGAATCTCAATCAGAAACGTTAAAAGCCTCTTAACAGTCAAAACCTTTTTGCAAACCAAGATGTTACCTTTGCCACAAATTCAATATAACTATGTATCCAGAAGAAATCGTAGCTCCAATGAAATCAGAACTAACAGATGTTGGTTTTGAGCAGCTTACAACTGCAGAGGCGGTAGATAACTTGATGAATAAAGCAAGCGGCACGGCACTTATAATGGTAAATAGTGTTTGCGGTTGTGCAGCAGCAAACGCGCGCCCAGCAGTGCGCATGGCAATTGGCAACACTAAAACTCCAGCTACGCTTGCTACAGTATTTGCAGGTGTAGATGGCGAAGCCACAGCACAAGCTCGTAAGTATTTCTTGCCTTATCCACCATCATCTCCATCTATCGCACTTATGAAAGATGGTAAATTGGTTCACTTTATTGAGCGCCATCACATTGAAGGTCGCCCAGCAGAGTTAATCGCAGAAAATCTAAAAGCTGCTTTTGATGAATATTGCTAAACGCAACAAATTACTGTAAGAAAAACCCCGAAGGCATCAATCACGCTTTCGGGGTTTTGTTTTTTAAAAGTCTTGGGTCTTGAATCTAAGGTCTAAAATCTCTTGTCTATTTATCCAAAACCTTAGGCACTTTGAAATAGTCACTGTCTTTTGATGGTGCGTTTTTCAATGCCTGCGCTTGACTAAGCTCCTCGCCTATTTCGTCCTTTCTTAGCACAAGCGGCTCATTGGTCATATATACCAACGGCTCTACTCCTTCTGTATCCAATTCGTTGAGCTTATCTACAAAATTGAGCATGCGTTCAAGGTCTTGTTTTATCTCAGCCTTACGTTCACCTTCAAAGTTTAAACGCGCCAAATCGGCCAATTTATCGATGGTTTTATCTGTTATTTCCATAAAGCTCAATCAATGGTTTGTTGATGATTTCAAAGGTATCTTGTTTCATTTGAACTGCGCCTTTTTCAGCGTAATCCTTTGGGTAAAGCGGTGCATGAATGATCACCTTACTCGGTCCAGGTCCGCCTTTTACGCGCAGTGCTGCTCCAGCTTGTAGTCTTCTCCAATTGGTAGTAAACGTTACCGGTACAATTGGATAACCCGTTTCTATTGCTAACAAAAACGCACCGCTTTTCAGCGATTTCATCTTAGGTGCATTTGAAGGAATGGTTCCTTCTGGAAAAATAACCACACTGTGTCCTAATTTCAATTCTGTTTTTGCACGCTCAATCGCTTTTAATGCTTGTGAACTATTACCTCTATCTACAGAAATATTCATGCCTTTGGTGAAGAAAATGTTGAACATAGGCCAACTGTTCAATTCCATTTTCCCCATAAAAACAAAGTACTTTTTAAATACTCTGTACATAGTAATAATGTCGAGGTAAGAACTGTGGTTTGGACAAATTATAAATGGACCTTTTGGCAAGTCTGCACGTCTTTCAATCTGCATCCAAACACCTGGAACAGAAATTAACGTGAAAGCCCAAGCTCGCATTAGTTTAAACGCTTTTGGAAAACGCCTTTTGTCGCTGAATAAATAGTTGAACAGTGGATACAGCAATGTCAGGCTAATGATAAAATAGGAAAGGAAAAACACTTTCCACAATACTCTGAATGGCTGTAAAATGTAGTACATCGCGGGCAAAAATAACGCTATTTAGTAGCGGTGAACTTAACACACAACAGCTTTGGTTGTAACAAAGAAAACTAAAGCACACTTTTGTACCCTGTTTTACAGCTCAAAGCACTTTTAGAACGGGCTCTTTGAGCCACCTTTTATAAAACCATGTCAAGAATACTTACTGGAATACAAGCCACTGGAACTCCGCACCTAGGAAACATTTTAGGGGCAATGCAGCCTGCAATTAAAATGGCGAATGACCCAGAAAACGAAGCTTTTCTTTTTATTGCAAACATGCACTCGCTAACCGCGGTAAAAGATGGAGATGTAATCAAAGAAAATACTTACAGTGTGGCCGCGGCCTGGTTGGCATTTGGTCTCGACACCGAAAAAAACACGTTCTATCGCCAAAGTGACGTGCCAGAAGTTGCAGAATTAATGTGGTATTTAAGCTGCTTCACTCCTTTTCCAATGCTTGGCAATGCGCACAGTTTTAAAGATAAAAGCGAGAATTTGGCTGATGTGAACGCTGGCCTTTTCACGTATCCTGTGCTCATGGCAGCAGACATTTTATTATATGATGCCAACTTTGTTCCTGTAGGAAAAGATCAGATGCAACACCTTGAAATGACGCGCGATATAGCGGGCGCATTCAACAGAAAATGTGGTGAATTACTAGTAGTTCCAGAAGGTTTGTATGACTCAAAAGTGATGATTGTGCCAGGAACCGATGGTCGTAAAATGAGCAAAAGCTACAACAACTTTATCAATATCTTTTTGCCTGAAAAAGAGTTGAAAAAACAAGTGATGGGCATTGTTACGGACAGCACACCTTTAGAAGCTCCGAAAAACCCTGACACTGATAATGTTTTCGCCCTGTACAAATTGCTTGCTGATGAAGCACAAACAGAAGTACTTCGCAAAAAATACCTTGCCGGGAACTTTGGTTACGGTCATGCTAAGAAGGAGTTGCTTGACCTGATTTTGAGCCACTTCGCAACTCAGCGTGAAGATTATAACAGATTAATGAGCGACAAAGGTGCATTGGATTCTGAATTGGCACATGGCGCAGAAAAAGCGCGTGAAGTAGGCCAAAAAACACTTTTTAGAGTAAGAGAAACACTTGGTTTCTAGGATTGTTAATCCTCTATTCGCTGCAAATACTTTTCGTAAAGTGCAGTTTGGCTATTGTTCAAATCAATGATTTTACCCTCGATAAACGACAAAATAATCTGATTGCTACGCATGTCAAGCGCATCGCCATCACACAAGAAAAACGTAGCTCTTTTTCCTGACTGAAGCGAACCGTATTGCTGGTCTATTCCCATCAGCTTTGCTGGAGTAAGTGTAATGGCTTCGATGGCTTTTTCATATTCCAAACCATAATGAACAGCCGTGCCCACTTGAAATGGCAAGTTTCTAGAAATCATGGCTTCCATATCGCCATTCATGGCAAACGCAATTTGAACTCCGGCAGCGCTGAGTTTACCGGCCAATGAATATGGCGCATCAATTGGATCATCTTCGTGTTCAGGTAAAGAATGCACGCGATTTATAATCACAGGCACTTTGTTTTCTTTCAGTTCCGTTGTTACTAAATGTGCTTCTTCACCACCCACAATGGCGTAATTTTTAACGCCCGAAGCGCGCAAAAACTGAATCACATCTAACATGTCTTTTGCCCAAGAAACGCGCACATACAATCGTTTCGAACCTTGAAAAAGACCGTTCATTGCTTCAAATCGTAAGTTTTGGTTTGTTTTAGTTTCCAAGCCGTAATAAGCCTTAGCTTCTGCAAAATATTGGGCTATTTCAGTGATTTGATCATCATACTTTTTATTGATCTCGCCCGCTCCTGGTTCTACCCACCAACCTGTGTATCTGTAGCGCGAAGGCCAATTCAAATAAATGCCTTCATCAGTCTTTACTGCTGCTTCGGTCCAGTTCCAACCATCAAAATGCACTGCGCTAGATGCGCCAGAAATCAAACCACCTTTTGGTGCAATTTGGCTCATCAATACCCCGTTTGGGCGCATGGTTGCAATGATTTTACTTTCCGTATTAAAGGCGGGTAATGCACGCACATTCGGATTAAATGTTCCGATCTCGTCAAAGTCGCGTGTAGCTTTTACAGCATCTATTTCAGTGAGCCCAAGTCTGCTATCCATTACAATAAAACCTGGATAAAGATGCTTTCCAGAAGCGTCAATGATAGAGTCAAACTCTGCTGGGTTGATCCGTGCAGTGTTAGCATCAGTAACAAAAAGCAGCTCTTTGCCTTGAACGGCAACATAGGCATTGTCAATTTTTTCACCGTTGCCAATATGAGCGGTTGCGTAACGAATCAAAATCTTTTTGTCCGTAGCTTTTCCTGGTGTTGGTGCTTGCGCAAAAAGGTTGAAACTAAAAAAGCAAAGCAGTACTTGTAGTGTTATAATCTTCTTCATCTTTATTCCTCCCAATAGTTTTCAAGCAATGTGTCGCATTCATAATGTCGCTCTTCCTTGGCTTTTGGTTTTTGCTTGGCGCTGCTTTTATCTATTAGCATCAAGGCTATTATTCTTGAGCGTTCGCGACTAATCATATCACGCTGAGCTTCGGCTTTTGAAGCATCGTAATACACCACACCATTAATCATTGTTTTTTCTGGATGCGCATAAACACTGAGCGGATGATCGCTCCAAATAACCAAGTTGGCTTCTTTGCCCACTTCAATGCTTCCCATTCTATCTTCGAGATGTAGCATTTTGGCTGGGTTTATGGTAATCATATTCAAAGCATCAATTTCGGAAACACCACCATATTTCATAGTTTTAGCAGCTTCTTGATTTAGTCTTCGGCCCATTTCGGCATCGTCTGAATTGATGCCCACGTTTACACCAGCTTTTTGCATGAGCGCAGCATTGTAAGGAATAGCGTCATTCACCTCAAATTTGTATGCCCACCAATCTGCAAATGTGCTGCCGTTGGCGCCATGCGCAGCCATTTCATTGGCTACTTTATAGCCTTCTAAAATGTGCGTAAAAGTGTTGACTCTAAACCCAAGACTGTCTGCCAAATTCATCAACATCAAAATCTCAGATTGAACATAGCTATGGCATGTGATATAGCGTGTATCGTTCAATATCTCAAGAAGTGCGTCTAGTTCTAAGTCTATTCTTTTGCTCGCTTGGCGCGGATTTTCATCTCCGCTTTTTCTCTTGGTGTCTTCTGCTAAACTTTTTGGTGCGCCATATTCGCGTGCTCTTATAAATGCATCGGCAAAGGATTGTTCCACGCCCATTCTTGTTTCTGGAAAACGATCGCCTTTTCGGTTTGAATTGCTGCGTTTTACGTTTTCGCCTAGAGCGAATTTTATAAAACCTGGCGCATTATCAATCAGCATTTCGTCAGCGCTTTGGCCCCATTTCAATTCAATCAATGCACTTTGACCACCTATTGGGTTTGCCGAGCCGTGCAGCAATTGTGCTGCGGTAACTCCGCCCGCCAGTTGACGATAAATGTTAATATTCCAAGGGTCAATGGCATCCGCAATTCTGACCTCAGCACTAGATGATTGCCCCCACTCATTTGCTCCACCAAAAATGCCAATGTGGCTGTGCTCGTCAATAATACCCGGAGTTACGTGCTTGCCATTTGCGTTGATTCGAACCAACTCGGTTGGATACATTTGGTCTTTGCCAATGGATTTGATCTTGCCATCAACCACATAGATGTCGGCATTCTCAAGCAATCCATCTGGGCCGCATGTCCACACTTTAGCATTGGTAATAACAAACGTGTTTTTCATGTTTTGATCTATCACACCATAAGCCATGTTGGGTTTCATGAGCATTGGTGGCTTCACTTCTGCCTTCTCTTCATTTGCTTTCTTATCAATCGCCTGGCTTTTACGATCTTTCACTGCAGCCCAACTGACCCATGCACCTGTGTTGTCTTGGCCTTTTCCATCCCAAACAGTTCCTTTCAAACTCAATTTTCCACTGAGTTGAAACAACAACGTTGAGTTGCTATCATTACTCATCAACACAATGGTAATTAAGTCGTTATCTATTTCAATTGTTGTTTTTACTTTGGTTTCAGTGCCTTTGTATTTGGTAGAAGCCTTTACCGCTTTGTCAGAAACTTCAGTGATTTTCAAATCATAATTTTGACCGTTCACCACCAAGTTGTAATCGCCAATTAAGGATTGATCTGGAATGGGCTTGTTGAGCACCAACTGGCCTTTGTTCCAATGCTGCGCAATGGCAAAACCATCTTCATCAAAACGTTTGTTCGAAATAAAAAAGTTAGCCAACTTGCCCGCTTTCAAGTCGCCAATAGATTCAGAGACTTTAAGCATTTGTGCGGGCGTTGTGGTAAGTGCAGCCAACGCCTTGTCGTGATCAAAACCACTTTCGGTTACTTGTTTTAAATTGGCTAAAAACTCTTTAGCCGAACCAATTGTATCTCGCGAAAGCGAAATAGCAACCCCATTTTGATCTAAAAAGTATGGGTTGAATGGAGCCGTTTCCCAATGCTTTAACTGCTCAAGCGAAAGCATTCGTGCCTCGTACGGATCTTTTATATCATATGCCTTTGGAAAAGAAATAGGCACGATCATGTTGCGGCCTTCAAGCTGGCTTCTATCTAGCAAATATTCCTTACCCGTTCCTTTTACAATAAATGTTCTTCCAAACTCTTGTTCTAAACCACTCACGTTGCGCAGCGTGAGCGGATTTGAAAGTTCGAAAATGCAATTGGCCGAAACCTGCTTTTTCATTTCCGCGAAAGCGATCGTGTTTTCTTTGGTTTTTGAAGTATTGCCTTCATACCAATTGGCATCATAAAAAGATTGACGCAAAAGCGCAACCGCACCAATGTGTGAGGTTGGATAATCGATGTTGCTTGTGCCTTTTGCAAAAGAAAAATGCGCAGTGCTTTTAGCAGAAACAAGCGCAGTGTTTGCCTGATCTATTCCTAACATGATCAATTGGCCATAACCGCGCATGATTCCATCTCGGTGATGCAGGTTTGCCACACCAAATCCAGAAGCCAACCAGTCATTTTTTGTTTTTTCGTCAAGCGGAAAATCAGCTAAGTATTGGTGCTCAGGATGAATGCTCGGGTTCCAGTGCGTGTGCGGAACCATTTCCTTTTTCGCACCTTTTTTAGATTGGTTAAATCCTGCGTAAGCATCAATGAAGCTTGGATAGATGTATAAACCTTCGCAGTTTTTAACCACCGTTCCAGCTGGAATTTGCACCTCAGCACCAGCGGCAACCACTTTACCTTCTTTGATCAAAAGCGTGCCTTTGGCGATGTATTCAGTAGCCGATTTGTAAATGTGCGCATTGGTAAAGGCATAGTAAATGGGTTTTATATTGTAAACACCATTCACCGGAAAGGTTTCTTGCGCTAAAAGCGTGAACGAAAAAACGCACGCTGCAAAAAGCGAAAAAATAGATTTCATCATAAGCAGTCAAAGTTATTATCGCAAGATGAGCAAACACCGAGGTATAAAAATGCTTTATACAGGCCGGTGTTAATAGCTGAGCATTAAAACAAGTTGATACCGATGTATGTTTGTGTGACATTTAACTTTGCCCAAAATCTAAGAAAACATGTACACTGGTTTAAATCATCTTCACAGCAGCTTTCGTTACCTCGTTTTATTGTTCTTGATTTTAGCTGTTGCTGACGCAGCAATGGCCGTAACCAGTGGAAAAGGCTTCACCAAAAAGAGCAAATTGTTTTCTCTACTAGGCTTGATTTTTAGCCACATTCAATTGGTGGTAGGCTTGGTGATGTACTTCATAAGCCCTTGGTTTAGCGCTCTTACTAGCAATGCTAAAGAAGTGATGGCAAATTCACAGGCACGTTTTTTTGCTGTGGAACATATCAGTATGATGATCATTGCAATAGCACTAATTACAGTGGGTTATAGCCGTGCAAAAAGACAAGAAGACGACAAGCGCAAATCAAAAACCATTTTGATTTTTTACGGAATAGGCTTGGTGCTCATTTTCGCAATGATTCCTTGGCCATTTTTAAAAGAATTTGGAACTTGGTTTTAACCAATCTTCTTCCTCAAATTTTCTTCTCACCAAGGTCATCTTTGATGGTCTTTATAAAAAACGGCTTTCGCAATTTAAATCGGAAGCCAGTTTTCATTTGCATTTTATTTATTTCTAATTCTATTCTATGGAATTAATCGTAACCAAAGAAGCCACTCTTAGAGCGGTTTTGGTAGGTGTCGCCACAAAAGACCAAACTGCCGAACAACTCAAAGAATACTTAGCCGAACTTGAATTTTTGGCGCATACAGGCGGTTTTGAAACCATCAGGTATTTTAAGCAACACCTAGAACAACCTCACCCAAAAACATTTGTAGGTACAGGTAAGCTAGAAGAAGTGCGCCAATATGTAGAAGCAAACAACATTGATGTTGTCATTTTTGATGACGACCTCACCCCTTCGCAACTGCGAAACATAGAGCGTGAATTGCAAAAAACAATCTATGATCGAAGCTTACTTATTCTTGACATTTTTCAGATGCGAGCGCAAACATCTCAAGCAAAAACACAGGTAGAACTTGCGCGCTACGAGTATCTTTTGCCTCGCTTAACGCGAATGTGGACACACCTTGAACGCCAGCGTGGTGGCACAGCAACACGAGGTGGCGCTGGTGAAAAGGAAATTGAAACGGATAAGCGTATGATCCGCGATCGTATTTCTCTTTTAAAAGAAAAGCTGAAAAAGATTGACAAGCAAATGGCCACTCAGCGCAAAAGCCGTGGCAGCATGATTCGTGTGTCTTTGGTGGGTTACACCAACGTGGGCAAGTCTACGCTGATGAACATGATTTCGAAAAGTGATGTATTTGCCGAAAACAAACTTTTTGCAACGCTTGATACCACTGTGCGCAAAGTAGTGATTGACAACTTGCCATTTTTAATTGCAGATACGGTCGGGTTTATTCGCAAGCTACCACACCAATTGGTAGAATCGTTTAAATCTACACTAGACGAAGTACGCGAAAGCGATATTTTGCTTCATGTGGTAGATATTTCGCACCCGCAATTTGAAGATCAAATTAGAACGGTAGAAGCTACGCTAGCCGAAATTAAAGCGGTAGATAAACCAACCATTTTAGTGTTTAATAAAATTGATCAATATCCAGAGCCGCCAGAAGAAGAATGGAAATGGGATGGCGAAATACACCCAGCCATGAAGCTTGGCGACTTGGAAAAAACATGGATGGCACGTCAAGACCATCAAACCATTTTTATCTCTGCTCAAGAAAAAACGAATGTGGAAGAGTTCAAAAAAGTGCTTTATGCCAAAGTGAAAGAACTACACGCCATTCGCTATCCATACAACAACTACTTGTATCCTATGCCTGAGGATCAGGAGTAGACGATAGACTTTAAAACAAAAAGCCCAATAGAAAACTGATTCTATTGGGCCTTTGCATTTATTAAAAGTTCTCTTAAGACTTCACAGCCATTTCAGCTATTACGTTTATGGCTTCGTCTAGATAGATGTCTTTATTCAATTTCTTGATCCATTTTTCATTGATATCGAGCTTCACGGTATCTCCTTCAAAAGCATCGATATCCACTTTAAGATTGTGAATTTTCAAATCATCAATCGGCTTCATTAAGTTTTCATATTTCTCTGCTGCTTTGTCCAGCTCTTTTTGATATGCCACAAACTTGTCGAAGTTTAGGTTTACGAGGGTTTCATTGCGCTGAGACTTTAATCGCTTTGCATTTTCATCAATCAGCTGCATGGTTTCATCTTTTTTGATGCGTTTTTCGCTACTTGCAATGATTTTGCTTTCGTTGTAGCTTGGCTTCCAAGGTGTGTAAATAGCTGGCGCTATTTCGTCCCAAGGCATTACAAAGTCTTGCTCCTTCTCACCTAAGTCTATGTAGTTGTATTGATCTGGAATCAAAATATCTGGAACAACACCTTTCAATTGTGTTGCATCTCCGTTGATTCTATAAAACTTTTGCGTAGTCACCTTTACTGCACCTAGCGGACGATATTCGCGTTCTGAGGCCTCCAACCTTTGATCTAAATCATAAAAACGCTGTACGGTTCCTTTTCCAAAAGAAGAGCTTGCACCAAGAATAATTCCACGATCGTAATCTTGAATAGCTGCAGCTAAAATCTCCGAAGCTGAAGCGCTAAAGTGATTGGTCATCACTACAAGTGGCCCATCGTAAGTAACCGCGTTGTTTCTATCGCTCATTACTTCTGCCTTAGAGTAGCGGCCTTTTACTTGCACCACAGGTCCTGTTTTGATAAAATGGCCAGTCATGTCAATGGCATCTTTCAAAGAACCACCGCCATTTCCTCTCAGATCTAGCACTACCCCATCAATGCCTTCTGCCTTTAGTTTTTCAAGCTCTAAACGAACATCTTCTGCGGAAGCTCTTCCTCCATTGCGGTTAAAATCTGCATAAAATTTAGGCAATCGGATGTAGCCCACTTTCTTACCCAATTCGTTTTCAACGATAACAGATTTGGCATAAGTTTCTTCCAAAAGCACAATGTCTCTGGTGATAGCAATGTCTTGAATAGAACCATTCAATTTTTTCACGGTAAGTGTAACAACGGTTCCTTTTTTGCCTCGAATCAGCTTCACAGCATCATCAAGGCGCATGTCGGTTACATCCACTGGATCTTCTTTTTCCTGCGCTACTTTCATGATTAAGTCGCCCTCTTCTAGGTCGCCTTGACGGTATGATGGACTACCAGGAACAATGTTTTCAACTTTTATGTAACCGTCTTTTTCACGAAGTTGAGCGCCAATTCCTTCCAACTGCCCACTCATCGAAATATCAAAATTCTCCTTGTCTTTTGGTGGAAAAAAACCTGTGTGTGGTCCGTAAACATTTACAATCGAGTTGATATAAACTTCTTTCTGATCTTCACGCTCCCATTTGCTCATGCGCTCAAAAAAGCGGTCGTTGCTTTTTAGTAAAAACTCACGTGAAGATTTCTCAAGCTCGTCAAACGTTTTCAGTGTTACTGTATCATTATCAGCATGTGCCTTTTCTTGCTTTTCCATGTCTTCGGTAATTCTTGCCAAAGTCTGGTACTTCAAAAGCTTGCGCCAAAGCTCTTTTAGATCGTTTCTAGTTGTAGCAAACTCACGTTTTTCTTCATCCAATTCTATTTCTTCATCTACTTGATAATCGAAAGGCTGCGCAAGAAGTTCGCGGTAATAGCCTTGAGCTTCTTTCATGCGTTCTTGCAACACTTCGTAGCTTAAGTCGAAGAAATTGAATGTGCCGGCATTAGTTTCGTCATCAATTCTAGTTTCGTACATCTTAAAAGCTTCAACATCAGAAGCTAAAAGGAATCTTTTATTGAAATCCATGCGCTCTAAATACAATCTGAAAGCATCTTTGCTAAACTCATCATCTATTTGCTTTGGTAAAAAATGCTGAGCGTTTAGGCTTTCCATCAACGACCGCATTAAAACTTGGTCTTTTTGAACAGAAACAGTATCAGCGGGTAAATAGGTAGAACTGCTGGTTTCGTAAAGGATATAAGAGCATAAAGAAACAGCCGCAACAGCTGCGTATATGATTTGAAGTACTCTTAATTTCATGATATATCTGGTATTAGCATCACCATACAAAACAAACTATATGCCGATGTTTCATCAAATGTAACATTGCAGGTAGTATTTTTAGACTCTTACTTGTGAAAAGAACCTAATGATTATGCGGAACTTATACTTGTCTGCATTGGCGCTTAGCCTTTGCATATCCTCACTTACAGCACAAAACAATGTTGATTTTGAAAAAACACTTGACCTGCGAAACGGTCAGTTTGTGATCAACCGCGCTGAGAATAACGCGCTTACAAAAAGTGAAGTAATGGACTGGCCATCGTTTCAAAACCAACATTATGGGGTGGTTTTGTTAGATCAGAATATCAGTTTAGCAAAACAAGAATATTTTAAAACCCAAGGAATTTCTTTTCTTGAATCTTTTAAAAAAGGATTTTATCTGCTCAGTATTAATGCAAATGTTTCAGAAACTGTTTTATCTCAACTGAACATTATTGGTCAAGATGGTTGGGCCAATAAATTCAAAGCCATTGATGATTTAAGTATTGTTCCTAATAGAGCAAGAATCAACCATCAAACTGTGCTCGTGAACCTTCATTCTTTTAAAAATATTAGCACAGAAGACTTCCTTTCTAGCTTGACTGAAAAAAACTTGGCTATAGTTGACAATCGCACAACATATCAGTTTGTTACAATTGAAACAAGTCTCGAAAAAATAGCTCAAATTAAAGAAATTACTTCCGTTCAATACATTGATTGGGCTTATGATTATGGCGAACCTGAGAACTATACTGGAAGAACAGCACATAGAGTAAATATGCTTTCTACAGAAAACACCAATGGAATTGGATACGAAGGTCAAGGTGTGGCTGTGATGCTGCAAGATGATGGTAGCATTGGGCCACACATAGATAGACACAATCGCGAAACACAGTTTTGGGTTGGTAGTGAAGGCGATCATGGTGATCATGTGAGTGGAACCATTTTGGGTGCTGGCAATATTGACCCGCGCGGCCAAGGACAAGCACCACAAGCTGATTTGTTTGTATATAAAGCAGCACCAGAATACCAAGGTTTTGATAGCATCATGCAGCATTACTACGATTATGATGTTGTGATTACTTCTACTTCCTACAGCAATGGTTGCAATGCTGGCTATACGGCATTAGCTAGAACCATGGACGATCAAATTCAGCAAAGACCGTCACTCATGCATGTGTTTTCGGCTGGAAACAGCGGCACTTCAAATTGCGGTTATGGTGCTGGCAGCTTTTGGGGAAATATTACTGGTGGCCACAAAGTGGGTAAAAACGTAATTACTGTTGCCAACTTAGACGAAAACGACATTATTGCCAACTCAAGTAGCCGCGGTCCTGCTCATGATGGGCGAATAAAGCCTGATATCAGTGCAAAAGGTTCTTCGGTGTATTCTACCATCGAAAACTATGACTATGGTGTTAAGTCAGGCACTTCCATGTCTTGTCCTGGAGTTTCAGGAAGTTTGGCTGTTTTGTATAGTGCATTTGAAGGTATAAATGGCATAAAACCCGAAGCAGGATTAATGAAAGCAATTGTGCTCAATACTGCCGATGACATTGGCGTGGTTGGACCAGATTTTATTCATGGCTGGGGCCGAATTAATGTTGCAAAAGCATACGAAGACATCGAAAATGCAAGCTATTTAGAGGGAACTGTTGCTGATGGCGATTCGGTTGAATTTTCGCTCAACATTCCTGCAGGGCTTCATCAAGCTAAAATCATGCTCTATTGGACAGATCCAGAGGCATCAACTGGAGCTAGTACAGCACTAATCAACGATTTAGATTTTACAATAATTGATGCTAATAGCTCATTACTTCTTCCATTAGTACTTGACCCAACACCAAATGCTGCCACATTGGGCAATGCTGCCGTTCCTGGAACTGATCATTTAAATAATGTTGAACAAATTGTTATTGATCAACCAACTAATGGTGTGTACACTTTAAAGATTAAAGGTTTTGATGTTTCTCAAGGCCCGCAAAAGTTCTTTATTTCTTGTCGTTTTGAAGAAGCTAAAATTTCACTCACATATCCCATTGGTAGTGAGCATTTTGTACCATTCAGTTCAGAAAAGCTCCGTTGGGATGTGTCTCCAGATACAGGTACAGTAATAGCGGAATACTCAACAGATAATGGTGCCACTTGGAATTTGATCAACAACGCTGCTGCATCACAGAAATACATCAATTGGAACATCCCAAACATTACGACAGGTGAAGTAAAAGTTAGATTAAGCTACAGTGGACAAGCAGTTGAATCAGAAGCTCTTTCGATCATTGCAACACCAAATGGATTGAATGCATTATTCGTTTGCCCTGATTCTATTGGGCTCACTTGGAACAATGCCAACGGAGCAACAAGCTATAATGTGTATCGCTTGGGCAACAAATACATGGATTCGATCGGCATTAGCCAAACAAACACTTTCGTAGAATATGGCGTGAATCCATATAGCGACTTTTTATGGTATTCTGTCAGCAGCAATGGCCCTAATAGTGCCGAAGGACAAAGAGCTTATGCGTATCAAATTCAACCAGGATTATTCAATTGTATTATTCCAGTTGACGCTGAATTATCAGATATTTCACCAGATAATGGCAGCTTAAGCGATTGTCACGGTGATAGTGTTGAGGTCAGTTTCAAAGTTTTCAATAATGGAACAATTCCAATTACATCAATAAGCGCATGGTTTGATTTGAGTGGCGCTTCAAGCACACAAAACTTTACACTTCAGTTATCACCAAATACTGATACGCTGCTAGTGTTCGATCAAAAAGCATCTGTTCAGGCAGGGAATAACCTAACTGTTTGGATAAATACACCATCTGATGGCAATCATTACAACGATACTGCAAACATTAGCTTTCAGTCTCTTGCTTCTACCACAATGTCGCAAGCGATTTGGACAGAAGACTTCGAAAACTTTACAAACTGCAGCACTGAGTCTAGTTGTGGCGAAGTTGTTTGCAATCTAATAAATGGTTGGCACAATGAAGAAAACTACCTTTTTGACGATGCAGATTGGCGCACAAACAATGGTGGCACACCATCTGACTTTACTGGGCCAACTGCCGATCATACTAGCGGAACATCAACCGGAAAATATCTTTATGTTGAAGCCAGCGGAACTTGTACAGATGCGGTTTCAACGCTTTTGAGTCCGTGCATAGAACTTGCCGCAGGTGGAAAACCTGAACTTGTATTTTGGTATAGCATGCGTGGGGCAGATATGGGCTCTTTGCATGTAGATGTTTTTGACGGTAGCTCTTGGTCAACAGATGTGATGCTGCCTATAGTTGGCGATCAAAGCAATAGCTGGGTAGAGAAGATTATAGATTTAAGCGATTTTACAGGTAAAACCATCAACCTTCGGTTTAGAGCAATCACGGGCAATGGATACCGAAGCGATTTTGCAATTGATGATATCGGTATAAGACAACCTCCTATTGCCAACTTTACTGCGCAAGTGCAAGGCAATGGCAATAGTGTTTCGCTTACAGATTTAAGTTCATATGCTGATAATATGGTTTTTGATTTGGGCGATGGAACCATACTAGGCGCGGTACCAGCATCTCACACTTACAATCAAGTTACTGTTTACTCGATCACTCAAGAAGTTTACAATGCAGCGGGTGCCGATACAATGACGCTCGAATTGAACACTTTAGGAATAGATGGGGAAGAAAATCATATTCAGATTACAACTTACCCCGTTCCTACAAGAGAAAACATCACTGTTGAGTTGCCTATTACACACAAATTCAAAGAATTAACCTTAATTTCTGTTGATGGCACAATCATTGAAACAGTTAGCACAACCCATAAAAACAAGATTCTAATTGATTTAAGTAAATACGCAGCAGGCGTTTATTTTATTGACTTAAAAGGTGATGAAACAGCGCGTTTACAGTTTATCAAGATTGATTGATGAAAAACTAAAACAACACTGCACGTGTTGACAATCAATAGAATCATTTAATTTGACAAACCCAATTTTCACCTATGAAAAGTAGTCTGATCGTTTTCCTAGCCATTTTTTGTCTTTCTACAGGAAGTTTACAAGCTCAGTACACCTATGACGGTGTAACGCTGCCAGCAACTTTAAGCTATGGCTCTATTTCACTTGAATTAAATGGGGCCGGATTAAGAGAAAAATACTTCTTAGACCTTTATTTAGGTGGTTTGTATGTTCAAACGAAGAGCAGAAATGCCAAAGAGATTATAAGTGCTGATAAGCCCATGGCGATTAGATTGCATATTATTTCGAGCATAATTGACAGTAAAAAAATGATTTCAGCTGTAGATGAAGGCATGGAAAAATCTACCAATGGAAATGAAACACAATTCGCTTCAGAAATTGCATCATTCAAAAAAACGTTTGATGAAGCAATTAAGGTTGGGGATATTTACGATCTGGTTTATGTGCCAAATACAGGAGTAGAGATATATAAAAACGGAGCAAAATCTAACACAATCAAAGGGTTAGCGTTTAAAAAAGCGCTGTTCGGCATTTGGTTGTGTGATGATCCAGCAGATGAAGATTTAAAAGAAGGAATGTTAAAAGGATAAAGACCACTTAAAATTATGAAAACCACAATCGCAATTATTAGTACTCTTTTTGTGTTGCTTGGCAACACTCTGTTAGCTCAAAATGAAGCCGGAATTGCTTATGACAAAGATCAAAAAGTAATTTTTATTGAAAGCTTTCCAGCAACTCAATATCGTCACATGGGCACAGTTACTTGCTCAGCTTTTAGTCCGGACGGAGTAGACAAGTTGATCGAACACATGATGAAACAAGCAACAAAACAATTAGAAGGTGTTGAGTATGATGCGATGATTTTCCGACAAGGATCAGGATTGTGCAAAGCAGATATCGTTCAGTATTATCGTGACCCAAAGGCCAAGAAAAGTAGATCAAGAAAAGGGGAAGAAAATGAAGTTTCTGCGGAGTATAAACTTTCAAAAGCAAATGCGAGAGGCGAGGTTTTACTTTTTGTAAAGAACAGCCCAACTGCACCAAACACACTATTAGGCAAGATTGAGTTGCCAGTAACTTTCAAATCGTCTGATCTAGAAGAATACATTGATGAGATGATGAAAGTGGCCAAAAAAACCTACCCAAAATTTGATGCCATCGTATTTATTGAAGGCACTAATTTGATGAAAGCCAACGTTATTAATTTCAAATAACAACCTTTAGTCAAGAATTAGCGTCTTGACTTTACACTGAAGAAAATGATCGTTTCTGATGAAATAATAAATGGCTGCCTCAAGCAGAATCGCACAGCGCAGAAGAAGGTTTATGAAACCTTCTATCCTGTGATGCTTGCTATTGTGAGGCGCTATATTAGAGACGAAGAAGAAGCCCTTGATGTTGTAAATCAGGGTTTTGTCAAAATATTCCAGAAAATAGACCAGTATCATTTCGAAAATTCTTTCGAAGGCTGGTGCAAAAGAATCTTCATCAACACATCGTTAGATCATCTAAGGTCTACCAAGCGATACAGAGACTTATTTAGTTTTGAGGCAATCATGCCATCTCATCAGGTTTTTAATGATGGCGTCAACTCTCTCTCTGTTTCTGAATTGATGAAGCTTATTGACACTATTTCTCCAATTAGCAAGCTGGTTTTCAACCTTTTTGCAATTGATGGCTATAGTCACAAAGAAATTTCTGAAGAATTAGGAATTTCTGTAGGCACTTCTAAATGGCATTTATCTTCAGCTAGAAAACAAATACAAGCAAAGCTAAAGCTAGCCTACCCCGAAGTGAGTGTACTCTATGGCTAATTTCAACGAAATAGACGACCTTTTTAAGAACCGATTCGAAGGATACAAAGATCATTCTGTAAATCCTTCTGAGCAATGGGCTGCGTTTGAGCATCAATTAAATGCCGGTTCTTATGCAACTAAAACCTCCGCTGGATTTTCAAGCATCAAAATGATTTCTATGGCAGCAA
>Ga0100381_1002128_pt1 | contig 17872 bp, 19 predicted proteins | sample CryGeymeta201505_FD_80416 | JGI IMG/M metagenome (GOLD analysis project Ga0100381, IMG submission 80416) | Groundwater microbial communities from Crystal Geyser aquifers in Utah, USA - Crystal Geyser metaG 2015-05 | ecosystem: Environmental > Aquatic > Deep subsurface > Groundwater | place: USA...
GCCCGTACCGCGCGACCGAGGGAGCGAGGAGGAACGCCGCTCAGCGGCCGTGGCTGGACTCGCAGGTCACTGTCGCGGCCGGAGCAGCCGAAAGGTCATCGCCGCGACGCGATCCACGATTGCGAGCGCGTCTCCGGCTGAATTGGCGGCGACGTAGCCCCAGCTGCGCGCGATGCGCAGGCACGCTCGTGTCTCGTAGGCCGAGCCGAGCGCGGACTCGTACCGAAGCCGCCGATTGCCTCCGTGATGTCCGGCGGACTCGGCCAAATTCAGCGTGACGCACTGCGCCGCTCGTCGCCGCTGATGCGCGAGGGATCGATCGTCTTTGGCCACGCCTCTTAGCAGCGGCGCGATGCGGTCGAGCATCTCATGCCAGCGCTCCAGCGCGAGAAGGGGTTGGTTCGCTCGCGGCTGAAGGGGTCTGCGGGCCCAGCCGAATCTGTAAGCCATGTCCTGTCCGGTTCCCGGCCTTGGACGGACACGGTCGCGGACACGGGTCCAGAGACGGGCACCGGCACGGACACTGTCGCGGACCCGGCCGCGGCCTCGGTGGTCGTCACCTTCCAGGGCCTCTCCTCACAATCGCACTTGTGACCAATTTTTGGGGCTCGTCCCCCGCCACGGCCTGGGCCGCTACTGCTCGGGACCGAGGATCGACGCGGGCGCCGCCATGGCGTGGTAGCCGTGATCGACGTGCAGGGTCGTGCCGGTGATGGCGTCGGCCAGGGGCGAGGCGAGGAAGGCCGCGGCGTTGCCCACGTCTTCGGCCTTCAGGAGCTCCGGGCGAGCCGAGTTCTCCTTGTAGTAGTCGACCATGGCCTGGATGCGGCCGATGGCGCTGGCCGCGCGTGACGCGTAGGGCCCGGCGCTGATGGCGTTGACGCGATGGCCCCACTTGCGACCGGCCTCGAAAGCCAAGAGACGCGTGTCGGACTCGAGCGCCGCCTTGGCCGAGCTCATGCCGCCGCCATAGCCCGGCACGACGCGCTCTGCGGCCAGGTAGCTGAGGCACAGGAAGCTGCCACCGGGGCGCATGATGGGTCCGAAGCGCTGCACCAAGGACACGAAGGAGTAAGCGCTCGCGCCGATGGCGGCGAGGTAGCCGTGGCGGCTCGTCTCGAGCAGCGCGTTCTTCACCTCGGGCCCATTGGCGAGGCTGTGGACCACGATGTCCATGCAGGGCGAGCCGAAGTCCGCGACGAGGCTGGCAGCGGCGCCGGCGATGCTGAAGTCCCCTCGGTCGCGGTAGCGCTTGCTCTCACGCAGCTCCGCGCTCGCGTCCCCGAGCACGTCGTACTCGGCGTCGAGGGGCAAGATGCGCTCGAACTCGAACTTCTCACCGTTCGCGAGCTGACGCGACTCGTCGAGCTTGCCGCGACGCAAGAGCGTCTCGAAGATGTTCAGGGCCGGAGGCCAGGTGCCGACCGAGACGCTGGCGCCCGCTTCGGCCAGGGCCTTCGCGATCGCGAAGCCGAAGCCGCCGTCGTCCGCCACACCCGCCACGAAGGCGCGCTTACCCGAGAGATCGATGCCGAGGGTCATGGCCGCGAAGGCTTGTCGCGTTCAGGCGTGCGGTCAAGCCCGAGAATGCGGCCGCCTCCGCTGAGGCTCAGCCCAGGGTGGCGGCGTAGGCCTCGGGGTCGAAGCCCACCAGCACGCGATCACCCGCGACCAAGAGCGGGCGCTTGATGAGCTTGCCGTCCGCCGCCAGGGCCGCGAGGCACTCGTCGTCGCTCATGTCGGCGAGCTTGTCCTTGAAGCCACCCTGGCGATAGCTCTGGCCCGACGTGTTGAAGAGCTTCTTCAGCGGCAGGCCCGAGGCCTTCCAGACGCGCTTCAGCTCCGCCTTGGACGGCGGCGCCTCGACGATGGGCACGGACTCGTACGCGACGCCGTGCTGCTTCAGCCACGTCAGGGCCTTCCGGCAGGTGCTGCACCCGGCGTATTGATAGACGCGAGTCGCGCTCGCTCCCGACGCGCGGCTCATTCGTTCCAGGCGCTGAGCGTGCGCAGATCGCGCACGTCGTAGTGTTCGGCCCGTAGGATCGTCGCGGCGGTGCGGCTGCGGGAACCGGAGGCACAGTAGGTGATGACCACGCGATGCCGCGGCACCTCGGCGAGCCGCGATTCGAGCTCCGAGACGGGGATGTTGGTCGCGCCCTCGGCGTGACCGTCCTGGAACTCACCGGGCGTGCGCACGTCGAGCAAGAACGCTCCGGCCGCCACGAGCTGATGCGCCTCGGCGCCGTGAATCGGCGGCGGGACGGCGCCGCTGACGCCTCGGGAGCCGCTGGCGTAGGGCGCGGAAGAACTGGGCTGATCACAGGCGGCGGCGAATGCCGCCAGGGCGAACGAGAGCACAGGGACACTCACGGTCGCGAATCGATTCTTCATGGGATCTCCGTCGATGGCGCCGCGGCGGCGCTCGGAAGGGTCTGACGCGCGGGACTACCTGGGGCGCTTCTTCTCGGCCTGCTTGCGCAGCTGACGCTCGAGGATGTGGAACGCCTCGCCCACCGTCTTGAGGATGGCGTCACCGGGATCTTCCTGGCGAGCCTGCGCCTCCAGGCGCGTGCCCCGGGTCGTCACATGCAAGCGCACGCCATGATGCAAGCGATCCTCCATATCCACCACCGCGTGCAAGTCGGCGATGTTCTCGTCGAAATGATGCAGATGGGAGGCACGCTCCTCGATCAGCGCGCGCACAGCGGGCGATGCATCCATGTCGCGGAAGGTCACTCGAACGTTCTGAGTCATTGAGCCTCCTAGGCACTTCTGAAGTAAGCACTCCGCCAGGCGAAGGCAACTTGACGACGAGTCGCGAGCAGCGGGCTGCTAGGGCTTGGGCGGAACCCAGGCCGTGGCGGCGAGCTCGCCCTGCTCCACGCCCAGCCAGATGCGCAGCTGCTCCAGCAGGAAGTCGGTGCCTTCGCGACTCGAGAGGTCGACGCGGTAGGTGTTGATGTAGCGCACGCTCTCCGCGAGCCAGAGATCCCAAGCCTGCTTCGAGACCTTCTCGAAGATGAACTGGCCGAATTGAGTCGGGAACGGGGCCTTCTCCAAGCCAGGGAGGTCTTGGTCGAGCTTGACGCAATGGACCATGCGGGGGCTGTCAGAATCGCTCATCATTCTCCTCGGGCCAGTGCGGCGACGGCTCGACCGGCGGGCCGGAGTCTAGGGTCGCCGACCCAGATGTAAAGCCCCGCTCAGCCTCGCCAAGCAGCGCGTTACTCGAGCGTGACGGGGGCGATGGCCGCGAGGCCCGTGGGCAGCGCGCCGGAGGCCATGGCCACGAGCGTGACGACCCATGGGTCGGTGCCGTCGGCCGTGCCCTGGCTGAGCGAGAAGACGCTGAGGGTGGCGCTGCCCGGCTCGAAGGATTGCAGAGCAATGGCCGGCAGCATGCCTCCGGCGGTCGCGCCGTCGAAGTCGCAGCGCAGGTTGGTCGACGCCGTGCTCGGTACCGGAGCCGTCTGGTTGAGGTTCACGGCGACGACACCGTTCGTGGTCCCGGTCCAGCCCACGTCGACTCCAGAGAGGCGCATGAGGGTGGCCGTGCCGGAGCTGAGGTCCGGGGTGTCGAGCTGCACGCTCGTGGGCGCGGGCAGGGCCTGCATGAAGCGGGGCACGCCGGGTGTGGTGCCGAAGGCCCGGAAGTTCACGGAGGCGGAGCCGTCCGCCCACAGCACGGACGCGGCGCTGAAGGGCGGGTAGGTTCCGTCCGCCGCGGGTGCGAGGGTCGCCGTGGGGCCGCCGGCCACGACCACGATCACGCCCGCGTTGGCGATCGGCGGAGGTGGACCAGCGTCCGAGCCCGCGTCCAGGGGCGTGCCGGCGTCCGTGCCCGCGTCCGTGCCCGCGTCTCCCGTTCCGCCGTCCATGACCGGGGGCGTGGTGTCGGGACACTCGGTCAGGATGCATCCGCCGATCGTGCGCTGCGTGCACGGGCTGTCTGCCGGGACCTCCTGGAAGGCCGCCGTGACGACGGTGCGCGCGACGGGGCCGGCGCCGAAGTTCACCTGGTCGCTGAGCGCGAGGACCTGGCCAGTGGGAGTCGGTCCCGAATCGATGGGCCCCGAATCGCGCGGCCCCGTGTCGCCGGGTGAACCGTCGGTCGGTGCCCCATCCGCGCTGCCGTCGACGAGCCCCGCGTCGAGCGGCCCGAGGGGCACGCAGCGTCGATCCACGCAGCGCTGATCGATGCGGCAGTGCGTGTCGACCACGCATTGCGGACCGCCGCCACAGGCGCCGAGCGCGAGCGCGAGGCAGGAGAGGGCCAGCAGGCGGAGGGCGAGCCGACGAGGAAGGCGAGATCGGAAGTCAGTCACGAGCCCTACTCTACTCAACCAGGGGCCGGGGGGACAATCGCGGAGTCCCACCACGACGGATCACGCGCCGGACGCGTCGACGCCCCGCCGGAAGGACCGACGGGGCGCGGCGTACGATGCACTCAGCGCAAGCGCCTGGCGCGCGTGCTCGACATCTCTGTGAAGCCGATCTTGTAGCTGGAGTTCTGGCCCTGCTGATAGCTGCCGACCCAGATGCGGTAGGTGCCCGCGGTGATGGGCGTGGCGATGATCGGATCGCGCCCCTCGCTGTCGTCGTCGCAGTAGAGCGTGCCGTCGGGTCCCTGCATGACCAGGGTGGTGTCCTGCCTCGAGTGCACGAGCACGCGGAAGCTCGGCATATCCGTGCGCGCGACGAAGAGGTGGTCGGGCGTCTGCGCGACCCAGCCGCGGCAGGCGGGGTTCCAGTCGGCGGCCGAGAGACTGCCGCCCGAGGTGCCGTTCGCGACGGAGGGGTCGGGCATGAAGCCGGTGCTCAGCGTCGTGGTTCCGAAGTTGCTGGCGGTGTCGTTGGGCGCGAAGCTCGGACCGCCGCGACCCAGACCGGCGCCGCCGCCGGCGCCACCGCCGCCGCCGCCACCGAGGCTCGCCGTGTGGACGCTCCCCAACTCAGAGAAGCCGATGGTGTAGGGAGCGTTCTGCCCCTGCTGATAGCTGCCGACCCAGATCTTGTAGACTCCGGGGGGGAAGCCGCCTGCGACCAGGGGGTTCCGGCCTTCGCCGGTCGCGTCGTCGTTGCACAGGTAGCTGCCGTCGGGCCGCTGCACGACCAGGGTCGTGTCCGCCGCACCGCCGCTGACCATGACGCGCAGGTTGTTGAACAGCGTCGTGGCCACCAAGAGGTGGTCAGGCGTGCTCGCGACCCAGCCCCGGCAGGTCGGGTTCAGCGTCTGTGCGTTGATGGATCCCCCGGAGGTGCCGGTCTCCGTGTGCGGATCGGGCATGAAGCCGCTGGCCAGGGAGACCGTGCCGAAGTTGGATGGACCGGCAGCCTGCTGCGGGGCGACGATCCCCTGTGCCACGGGCTGTCCCGGTGCCACGGGCTGTCCGGGTGCCACGGGCCCGCCGGCTGCGTTCGGCGGCGGTGGGGGCGGCGGCGGTGCTCCGTTTCCGCAGCCCACGACCATGGCGAGCGGCAACAGCCCAATCAGAAGTCCTCTTCCACGATTTTCCATAGACCCTCCTAAGGTGACGCGCGGAGTCCGCGCGATCGGAAATTCCCGTCGATCGTCATCTGCCCGGGGCAGACCCGACCACGCGCAGCAGACCGCGCAGCATCTGGTACGTCAAGCCCCAGATGATCTTCCCTCCGACCGCAAAGGCGGGCAGATCGTAGTGCTGACCTTCGTGCTCATAAGGACGAACGGAGTCGCGCTCGCCCCGCAGCATCGGACCGAGGGAGGCCCAGAAGAGCTCCGCCACCTCCTCGTTGGGCGCGAGGTCCGGGACCACCGACAGCCCGTAGACGAAGGGACTGATGGCCATGCCCGTGCGCCGACCCCGTGCGATGGCCGGCAGCTCGTCGAGTGCGCCCAGGAAGCGCGCCTGACGGGAGAGCGCCAAGCCGACCTCCTCCAGAGCCTCGCGCTCCGCCGTGGCCCGCAGGCTCGGGTCGCTCGGATCCTGGTGTCCGCCGGGGAAGGAGATGTGCCCGGACCAGGGATCGCGCGGCGACTCGGCCCGTCGCATCAACAGCACTTCGGCGCCCGCCGTGGCAGGCCGGAGCACGATGGCGACCGCCGCTCGGCGCTCCGCCGGTGCAGCGAGCTGCGGTTGACGCCGAGAAAGCGCCTCCGCGACAGCGTCTAGCGTGGGCACCGCATGCAAGTAGACACCGAGGGGACGCAGGTCAACCACGCCCGCCCGAGGGGCTCATTCCTCCTTGTAGCGGCTGAGGATCAGATCGAGCAGCGGGCCGATGCCCTCGTGCCGCGAGAGCGCCACCGACTCCACGTCCGACGCGAGCAGATGCGGCGCCAGAGCTTCGCCGAAGGACTGGTCTTCGCCCCAGATCACCACCAGGACTTGGTCCGGCAGATCCTTCAGGGCGGACGCCAGATCGGCCTGGCTGATCTCGGGCGGGGACACGCAGTCGACCAGGGCGAGCAGCGGCGCCTCCGAGAAGGTGGTGCGGCGGATCTCGTGCACCGTGGTGGCGAGGGTCGTGTGCAGACGCGCGGCGCCCAGCGAGGCCTCGAGGCGTGCCGAGAAGGTGCTGCGACCCGAGATGATCAGCACGGAGACCGGCTCGCGCCAGACGATGGGCATGGTGATGGTGATGCTCGGCTCGCCGTCCAGCTCGACGTCGATGTCGAGCGGGATGTCGGTGCCGGTGCGATCGCCGTTCACCAGCACGCGGTCGAGGCGCTTCATCAGCTCGCCGGTCACGACATCGCCGACGCGACGCTCCAGGATCTCCCGCAGCGGGCCATGACAGAGGTCGAGCACATCCTGAAGGTTGCTCGGGACCCCACCCTGCCAGCGTGAGAGCGCCGCGAACATCGCAGCCGTGGCCACCTCCGGCGGCAGCGCTCCCTCCAGCACCTCGCGCACGACATGGACCTCTTCGCGGACGGTCGACTTCATCATCAGGAGGACTATGCCAGAAGGCGGGCACCGGGCGGAAGCGCCATGGCTGATGACGGGCCCTCGGGCCTCGTCGGCCGGCTCCCGTGGCTCCGGCGTGGGGCATCTGTTAGCGTCCCGGCGCCATGATTCCTCGCTACTCCCGAGCGCGCTTCCGAGAGCTCTTCTCGGACGCGCACAAGTACCGTCTTTGGTTCGATGTGGAGCTGGCCGCGTGCCGCGCCATGGAGCACGCGGGGCTCGTCCCCGAGGGCAGCGCCGACGCCGTCGCACCCACGCGAGACAGGCTGGACCCAGCGCGCATCGACGAGATCGAACGCGAGACGCGCCACGACGTGATCGCGTTCTTGACCCACGTCGAGGAGCTGGCGGGCGAACCGGCGCGCTGGCTGCACCGCGGCATGACCTCGAGCGACGTGCTCGACACGTCGCTCGCGTTGACCTTGGTCGAGGCGACCGATCTGCTGCTCGAGGGTGTCGACGCACTGCTCTCGGCTCTGGCGGCGCGCGTGGAGGAGCATCGCAAGACGCCCGCCATCGGCCGCTCCCACGGCATCCACGCCGAACCCGTCAGCTTCGGGCTCATCCTGGCCGGCCACTACGCCGAGCTCGCGCGTGGACGACGCAGGCTGGCGACGGCGCGCGCGGAGATCGCCGTGGGCAAGATCGCCGGCGCCGTGGGCAGCTACGCGCACCTCACGCCGGAGATCGAGGCCGAGGCCCTGACCAGCCTGGGCCTGCGCGGCGAGACCGTGGCCACGCAGATCGTGGCGCGCGACCGGCACGCCGCCTGGCTCAGCAGCCTCGGGCTCCTGGCCGCGGGCATCGAGCGCTTCGCCACCAACGTGCGTCACTGGCAGCGCACGGAGGTCGGTGAGGCCGAGGAGCGCTTCAGCAAGGGCCAGAAGGGCTCGAGCGCCATGCCCCACAAGCGCAACCCCGTGTTGACGGAGAACCTCTGCGGTCTCGCGCGTGTGGTGCGAGCGGCCGTCACGCCTGGCCTGGAAGACGTCGCCCTGTGGCACGAGCGCGACATCAGCCACTCCAGCGTGGAGCGCATGTTCTTGCCCGACGCCGCGGCCACGCTCGACTTCATGCTCGAGCGCACACGCAGCGTGGTCGAGGGCCTGGTCGTCTATCCCGAGCGGCTGAAGGCGAACCTCGATCGCACCGGCGCCGTCTGGGCCAGCGAGGGCGTGCTCCTGGCGCTGGTCGGCCACGGCCTCGGACGCCAAGCCGCCTATGTGCTGGTGCAACGCAACGCGATGAAGGCCTTCCACGGCGAAGGCGATTTCCGCGAGCTCTTGGCGGCGGACGCGGAGGTGGGCGCGAAGCTCGATCTGGGTGAACTCGACGCCTGCTTCGACCTCGACCACGCGCTCGCCCATGTGGACACCATCATCGATCGCGCCTTGGCGGAACATCAGGAGGTACTGGCATGAGTGTGGACGCCGCGACCTTGAGGATCGGACTCGAGCGACCTCTCCTCGGCACGAATTTTACCGACGCGGGCGAACGCTACGAAGGCAAAGTGCGCGACAACTACAGCGCGAAGGGCCGACGCATCATCGTGGTCACGGACCGCATCAGCGCCTTCGATCGCGTGCTCGGCACCCTGCCCTTCAAAGGTCAGGTGTTGAACGGCCTCGCCGCCTGGTGGTTCGAGGAGACGAAGGGGATCGTCCCCAACCACGTGCTCGAGGTGCCCGACCCCAACGTGATGGTGGCCGTGGAGTGCGAGCCCTTGCCGGTCGAGATGGTGATGCGCGCCTACGCGACGGGCGTGACCTCCACCAGCCTCTGGACGCACTACGAGGCGGGAGAGCGCGTCTTCTGCGGGCATCGACTGCCGGACGGCTTGCGCCGACACGAGCGCCTGCCCGAGGCCATCCTGACCCCGAGCACGAAGGCCGCCCACGGAGATCACGACGTCTCGGCTTCGCGCGAAGAGATCCTTGCGGCGGGCCGCCTGAGCGCGCGCGACTTCGACGCCGCCGCGGAGATGGCCGCCACGCTCTTCGCCTACGGCCAGAAGGTCTGCGCGGACCGCGGGCTCATCCTGGTCGACACCAAATACGAATTCGGGCGCACGGCGGACGGGGACATCGTGGTGATCGACGAGATCCACACGCCCGACTCCTCGCGCTTCTGGTACGCCGAGAGCTACGCAGAGCGCTTCGAGGCCGGCGAGAACCCCGAGTCCTTCGACAAGGAGTACGTCAGGCGCTGGCTGGCCCAGGAGGGCTACCGCGGCGACGGACCGCCGCCGACGATTGTCGACGAGGTGCGCATGGAGGCGTCGCGCCGCTACATCGAGGCCTGCGACGCCATCCGCGGAGAGGCCTTCGTGCCGGACACGCAGGAGCCCGTGGCACGCATCCGAAAGAACCTCGGCCTGAGCTGACGGGCTAGGCCGTGGGCTGGGCGCCGGACTTGGCCCGCTCCGAGTAGAGCGCAGCGATCACGTCCGCGTACTTCTCGTGGATGGGCCCACGCTTGAGCTTCATGGTCGGCGTGAGCTCCCCGCCGTCGACGCTGAACTCGACCGGCAAGAGCACGAACTTCTTGATCGTCTGGTAGCGCGCGACCTGCGCGTTGCAGCGCGTCTCGATCTGGCCCTCCAGCCAGCGATGGACCTTCTCGGAGCTGGCCAGCGCCTCGATCTCGCCGGACTCGCCAGCGGCGCCGCGAACCGCTTCGAGGTTCTCGGGATCGAGCGTCACGAGCGCACACAGGTAGGGCTTGCGGTCGCCGACCACCACGCATTGGGCGACGCCGTCGATGCCCTTGACGTAGTTCTCCATCTCCACGGGCGCGACGTTCTTGCCGCCCGCCGTGATCAGAAGCTCCTTCTTGCGGCCGGTGATGCGCAGGTTCCCCTCGTCGTCGAGGCTGCCGAGGTCGCCGGTCAACAGCCAACCGTCCTCGCCGTAGAGCTCTGCGGTCTCCTCGGCCATGTGCAGATAGCCACGGGTCATGTTGCGACCCCGCAGGCAGACTTCGCCATCCTCGGCGATGCGGACCTCCACACCCTCGAGGGCCGTGCCCACCGCACCGAAGCGAGGCCGCTTGGGATCCGTCAGCGTCGAGACGCCGCTCGTCTCGCTCATGCCGTAGGCCTCGAAGATCGTGATGCCGATGGAGGCGAAGAACTCCTGCGTGCTGACGGCGATGGGCGCGGCGCCCGTGACCGCGACCTCCAGGCGATCGAGGCCGAGGGCCATCTTGATCTTGTCGATCACGAGCGCGCGCGCGACCTTGCGGCCGAGACCGACGCGCACCTCGCCGCGCTCGACGTCCTCACGGAAGGCGGCGAACTCGGTGTCACGCGCCCAGGCCGCGAGCTTGCCCTTGACGCCCTTGGCCTCGGCCAGCTTGCCCGAGAGCGCCCCCTCGAACTTCTCCCACACGCGAGGAACGCCCAGGAAGATCGTCGGTCGCGCGGCGACGAGGTGCTCCTTGAGATCCGCGATGTCGGAGCAGAAGTAGACCTGACCGCGGGTGATGATGCTGTTCACGTTGGTGATCAGCTGTTCCGCCTGATGGCAGAGCGGCAGGTAGCTGACGGCGTGATACTCGATGATGTGATCCTGAAAGCGCGGAAAGCGCTCGAGCGCGGCGCGACCGACCATCAGCTGGCCCGCGTGATCGAGCATCACGCCCTTGGGCACACCCGTGGTGCCCGAGGTGTAGATGAGCAGGCAGGTCTCGTCGTCCGTGAGCTCGTCGAGGCGCTGCGTGAGCGCTTCCTCGCTCTGCTCGGCGCCGAGCTTGCGCAGCGCGGAGAGGGACATGACGCGCTCGTCGTCGTGCTCGACCTCGTCGAAGGTGATCAGATGCTCGAGCCGCGGGAAGAGGCCCTCGGCTTCCGCCGCGAGGTACTTCTCGAGCTGCTCCTCGCCATCCGCGATCACGATCTTCGCGCGCGAGTTCTTGACGATGTAGGCGAGCTGCTCGGGCGTGTTGGTGACGTAGATGGGCGCCGGCACACCGCGCGCGGCCTGGATGCCGAACTCGCAGATCACCCAGGCCGGGCAGTTGCGACCGACGATGGCGACGCACTCACCGGGCTCGTGTCCGAGGGCGATCAACGCTCGAGCGACGTCGGAGAGCGCCGCGAAGTACTCGCTCCAGGAGAGGCTCCGCCAGCGGCCATCGACCCGCTCGTGGAGCGCGGGCTGGCCAGGGTGACTCTCCGCCCAGCGGGCGATGGTGTGGACCAAGGTGTGGGGCTGATTCATGGCGGCAGGAGCCTGACACGCAGGTTCGAAGCGCAGCAAGCCCCTGGGGTGAGCGTCCGGCATGGCCCAGCTTCACACAGGAGGTGGGAGCAACGATGGCCGGCGCAGACCCACGAGTCGACCGCCCACACCGGCCAAGAGCGCGGCGGCCTCGCCGAACATGGCCGCATCGGCGCCGCTCGCGTTTCCGTCGAGGGATCGTCGATAGACGCCCTGAGCGATGGAGGCGAGGCGGAAGAGCCCGAAGGCCTCGAAGAAGGGCAGGTCCCGCACCTCACGACCCGAGAGCGCGGCGTAGCGCGCCACCAGCACCTCCTCGGTTGGGATGCCCTCGGCCGCGAGGTCCATGCCCAACAGCCCCCCGATGCGCGGCAGGACGACGTGGTAGAGCATGCCGACGTAGCCCAGATCGGCCAGAGGATGGCCCAGGGTCGAGAGCTCCCAATCGAGCAGCGCGATGCAGCGCGGCTCGGTGGGATGAAAGACCAGATTGTCGAGGCGGAAGTCGCCGTGGGCGATCACGGGCGCGTCGACGTCCGGGGGCATGTGCTCCGGGAGCCAGGCCATCAGGCGCTCCATGGCGGGCACCTCGGTCGTGCGCGCTGCCTCGTACTGGCGCGTCCAGCGCGAGACCTGACGCGCGACGTAACCCGTCGGTCGACCGAAGTCCGCGAGTCCGACCTCTTCGGGGCGCACGGCGTGCAGGGCCGCGAGCACGCGCATGAGCTCTTCGTAGATGGCGGAGCGCTCGAGCGCGTGCAGATCCGGCAGGCGCACGTCCCGGAAGATGCGTCCCTCGACGTACTCCATGAGATAGAAGGCGCTGCCCAGGATCTCCGGGTCGTCCTCCGCGGCGAGCACGCGCGGCACGGGCACGTCCGTCGACGCCAGCGCCTCGAGGATGCGGGACTCGCGCAGCACGTCGTGGGCCGAAGGCAGCAGCTTGCCGGGGGGCTTCTTGCGCAAGACCACAGCGCGATCGCCATCCGAGAGCCAGTAGGTCGGGTTCGATTGACCTCCGCGCAGGCGCAACAGCTCGAAGTGGTGACCGAAGTCGGGCAGGGTTCGGGCGAGCCACTCGTGCAGCCGCGCGCGGTCGAGGGCCATGACGCCTTCGGGCTCTCGAGCGCCAGAAGGTGGCGAAGGGGGCTGGGTCATCTCGACCGAGAGCGTATCATGCGCGGCGGCGCGGATGAGCAACGCGAGGAGCTGACGAATGAAGCGAGCGAACAAGAGCCCGGAGCAACAGGCGGTACTGGTAAAGGCGGTGCGCGACTTCCTCGAGCAGAAGGTCTACCCGCTCGAGCCACGCTTCGGCCGCGAGGGCTTCGCCGCCATCGAGCCCGAGCTCGAGGCCTTGCGCGCCGAGCTGCGCGAGCGTGGGTTGTGGGCGCCGCAGGTGCCCGAGAACCTGGGCGGCATGGGCCTGAGCTTCCTCGACCACGCGCGCCTCAGCCGCGAGATGGGCAAGAGCCCGCTCGGGCACTACGTCTTCGGTTGCCCGGCGCCCGACTCGGGAAACGTCGAGCTCTTGCTCGAGTTCGGCAACGATGAGCAGAAGCGCCTCTTCCTCGAGCCTCTGGCGCGGGGTGAGGTGCGCTCTTGCTTCTCCATGACCGAGCCCGACCGCGCAGGCTCGAACCCGGCATGGATGGAGACGACGGCACGCCTCGAGGACGGGGAGTGGGTGATCGACGGCCGCAAGTGGTTCACCACCTCGGCCGACGGCGCGGCCTTCGCCATCGTCATGGCCGTGACCGATCCCGACGCCTCCACCTATGCGCGCGCGTCCATGATCCTGGTGCCCACGAACACGCCCGGCTTCATCCACGATCGGCTGATCTCCGTGATGGGTCACACCGGCAGCGGCTGGGCCAGCCACTCGGAGATCGTGTACGAGAACTGCCGCGTGCCCGAGGCGAACCTGCTGGGACCGCGCGGAGGCGGCTTCTTGCTCGCCCAATCGCGCCTGGGCCCCGGGCGCATCCACCACGCCATGCGCTGGTGTGGCATCGCCGAGCGCGCCTTCGAGTTGATGTGCAAGCGCGCCGTCGAGCGCGAGGTCGCGCCGGGCAGACCACTGGGCACGCGTCAGGCGGTGCAGCACTTCATCGCCGAGTGCCGGGCCAAGATCGACGCCGCCGTACTCCTCGTGGAGAACGCCGCGCGGCGCATCGACGCGGACGGCGCCGCGGCGGCGCGCACGGAGATCGCCTGCGTGAAGTTCTTCGTCGCCGATGTGCTGACCGAGGTGCTCGACCGCGCGATCCAGGTGCACGGCGCCCTCGGCGTCACCGACGACACGCCCCTGGCCGCCTTCTACCGCCACGAGCGAGCGGCGCACATCTACGACGGCCCGGACGAGGTGCACAAGTCGGCCGTCGCTCGCTGGATCCTGCGCGGCTACGGGCTGGAGCTGAGCTCCCAGTCGAAGTAGGCGCGCCACTCGACGGCTTTACATCGCGCGCCCGCGTCCAACACTGCGCCCGCCATGGACTCCGTGCTCGCCTTCGCTTTCTACGGTGTGATGTTCGCCTCGCTGGCGTACTTCCTCCACCGCATCGCCTGGCTCTCGCGCTATCGCGCCCTGTCGCGACGCATGGTCGCGGACGCCTTGCGTGCGCTGTCGGAGCGTGAAGCCAAGAGCCTGGGGGAGTTCGAGCAGAGCGCCGACGCCTCGTGGTCCGCGGCCGACGCGGCGAAGCTCGTCGCCAAGGAGCCGCCCGACGTCTACGTGCGCAGGATCGAGGCGAACCTCGAGGAGGTGCGCGAGCTGCTGACCACGAGCGAACACGAGGCGACGTCCTCCTTCGTGGCCGCGGTGTCCAAGGGCGAGCAGCCGGAGAAGCCGCTCTTGCTCCTCAGGGTGCCGCGCCTGGAAGAGAAGGCGGAGAAGATCCACCTCACCTTCGACTTCCCGAAGCCGCGCCCGCTGGTGGCGCCGGCCGAGGATCTCTACGCGCTGGAGCTGCGCTCGCGCTACGGCCTCTTGCCGCGCGCGCTGGCCTTCTTCCTCGGCGCCGCGGACGTCGTCTACTCCACCCATCACGTCGCGCGCATGGGTCAGAGCGGCCACGTGCCCACGGGCTTGATCCTGCGCCGCCTCTCGCTGGTGGCCGTGGTGCTCGGCGCCGTCTTGCTCGACATCGCGCTGGGCGCGCGGCCATGGCTGATCGAGGTCGCCGCGACGCAGCTCGCAGGATTTCACGTCCCGGCGGCGCTCCCCTTCGCCTCCGCGATCCAGGGCCACCTCGCGACTCTCGTCGGACTCGGCGTCTGGCTCGCGGCCTACGGCGCGCTCTACTTCGGGCTCTACCTCTTCCTGCGCCGACGCTCGCACGCCCACCTCCGTCAGCTCACGCGCATGCGCGCCGAGCGCCTGTTGCAAGTGGAGGCGATGGAGAACGCGCGACGCCAGGAGCTCGCGACCTGGGCCACGGCCTACGGCGCGACGCTGGACGGACACGTGCACACCAGCGTGCTCCTGGCCGAGATGCTGACCGGGCGCGCCATCCAGCGCCTGAGGCGTAGGCTCGCCCCCGAGGCGTTGTTGACGCTGGCCGAGCGCGTCGCCGAAGCGCTCTTCACGCGCTTGCCCGAATCTCGCCACGACCTCGGTGGCGGTGAGCCCAGCCGAGAGCCGAGCTTGGCCCACAGCCTCTGGCCGCGCGCCGACGAGATGCGCCAGGGCGTGCGCGTGGCGCAATACCGCGAGGCCTTTCGCCAGCTCAGTCGCGCCGCCACGAAGCTTCGCGGCGAGCTGCCCGACCCAACCCTGGCGCGCGAGCTGTGGACCGCCACCCACCGCTTCGCCACCTTCTTCGAGGCCATGCTGCCCGATGGCACGGCGAAGCAGCTGCGCGCGGCCTACGACGCGACCCTCTCGACCCTGACGAAGGACACCGAGGCCGACCTCGCCGATCTCGACCTCCGTCTGTCCGAGCTCGCGGCCAGCCTGCGTCAACGCCTCGAGGTCGTGCCCGAGCTGGTCGAGAGCCGCATCGAGCTCGCGCAACAAGCGGGCGACGCCGACGTCGCGCGCCTCGCCGCCGAAGTCCTGCGCGTACGCGAAGCCGCCCGCCTCGAGGCCATGGCCTTCGAGATCTGAGCGCGGGCAGGAAGGCCGCTTCGACCACCGCCCCTCGGATGGGCTCCCCGAGGACGAGACCCCTGGTCCACGGTCTTGGCTCCCGTCGCTCGATTCGAGTGCGTGAAGAGCAGGAGCTGGTGGCCCGGCCGCAGCACCTCCGGATCCTCTACGCCGTTGCCCTCCTCCGCCGCCTGAACCATAAGGCGGCATGCGCTACTCCAAGGCCTTCATCCCCACGCTCGAGGAAGTCCCCAAGGACGCCACGACGCCCTCGCACGTGCTGCTGCTGCGCGGCGGCTTCGTGCGCATGGTCGGCGCCGGCATCTACGAAATGCTGCCGCTCGGCCGACGCGTGCTGAGCAAGATCGAGCGCACGGTGCGGCGCGAGATGGACGACGCGGGCGCGCAAGAGGTGCTGATGCCCGCGCTCTTGCCGGCGGAGTATTTCCAGGAGACGGGGCGCTACGACAGCTTCGGCGGCGCGCTCTTCCGCCTGAAGGATCGCAAGGGCGCCGAGTACAACCTCGGGCCCACGCACGAGGAGATCATCACGGACATGGTGCGCCGTGACGTGAAGAGCTACCGGCAGCTGCCGCTGAACCTCTATCAGATCCAGATGAAGTTCCGCGACGAGCCGCGCCCGCGCGCCGGCATCTTGCGCTGCCGCGAGTTCTTGATGAAGGACGCCTACTCCTTCGACGTCGACGAGGCGCACGCGCTCGAGAGCTACGCTGTCATGCGCGAGGCCTACCACCGCATCTTCAAGCAGCTCGGCCTCGACTACCGCGTGGTGGCCGCCGACAGCGGCGCCATGGGCGGCTCCACCAGCGCCGAGTTCCAGGTGTTGGTGCAGACGGGCGAGGACTCCCTCGTGGTCTGCTCGAGCTGCGACTACGCCGCCAACGTCGAAGTGGCCGAGACCACGCTGCCCACGGATGCTTCGAGCGCGGACGAGACGCCCGACGCGACGAAGGTCCACACGCCCGGGGTGGGCAGCATCGCCGACGTGGTCGCCTTCCTGACCCCGACGCTGCCCGGCATCAGCCCGGCGCGCATGCTCAAGAGTCTGCTCTACACGGCCGACGAGCGCGTCGTGATGGCCGTCGTGCGCGGCGACGACGACGTGAACGAGATCCGCTTGGCGCGCGCGCTGGGCGTGTCCGAGGTCGTGCTCGCGAGCGCGGAGGACGTGCGAAAGGCCACCGGAGCTCAGGTCGGCTTCGCCGGACCCGTGGGCTTCGAGGGCGAGATCGTGCTCGACCCCGCCGCCGCAGCCGTCGCGGACGCCGTCATCGGCGCGAACGAGACCGACCACCACCTCGCCCATGTGCGCCACGGCCGCGACTTCGAAGGCCGCGTCGCGAGCATCCGCATGGTGAAGGAGGGCGACCCTTGCCCGAGCTGCGGCGCCGAGCTTCGAAGCTTCCGCGGCATCGAGGGCGGACACGTCTTCGTGCTCGGCACCCACTACTCGGCCAAGATGGGCGCGACCTTCCTGGACCCCGAGGGGGAAGAGAAGCCCCTCGTCATGGGTTGCTACGGCATCGGCGTGTCACGTCTGATGGCCGCCGCCATCGAACAACACCACGACGACGACGGTATCCTCTGGCCCATGTCCATCGCGCCCTATCAGGTCATCCTCACCCCCCTCGGCAAGGAAGCCGGCCCGCTTCAGGCAGCCGAGTCGCTCTACGATGAGCTGCGCGCCCTGGGTGTGGAGGCGCTGCTCGACGATCGCGCCGAGCGCCCGGGCGTGAAATTCAAGGACGCCGATCTGCTGGGCATCCCGCTACGCGTCACCATCGGACAGCGTGGGCTCGACGCCGGCATGCTCGAGCTGAAGCGCCGCGACGCGAAGGAAGCGGAGAAGGTCCCCCTCGCGGAGACGGCCGCGCGCGTGGCGACGTGGGTGACGGGGCTGGGCGGAGAACTCTCTCCGCGGAGGGCGCGCGCATGAGCGAGGAAGAGACGAAGCCTGCGAACGAGACGAAGCCCGCGGAGGCGAACGACCGCCCCCTGCCCGTAGCGCGCAATCTCGTGCTGTTGGTGGCGTTCCTCGGCCTGGTCGCCATCGGGGTCTTCACCGTGCTGCTCCCCAGCCTGGAAGACGCGCCGGCCGAACGCACGGGCGCGGCGGATGGAGGTGTGCCCACGACACCGACTGCGCCGACGACACCGGCTGCGACGCCCAACGCACCTGCCGCGTCGCCGAACTGACATCCAGCCCCAACTCTGCACACCTGAGGCGAATCATTCGGGCCCCTCGTGCGTCCAATGGTAGGAAGCGTCGGTGGCTTTTTTGCCGATGCTGGAGAGATCAGTCATCCTGAGAACGATGTGAAGCAGACGCTCGGCGCGACGATTCTTGCCCTCGGTGCCGTCCTGGGTGTCCAGACCGCGGCGCGCGCCCAAGCTCCTGTCTGCGCTCCTGTCTGCGCTCCGGCCTTCGCCTCGGCGCCGCCGCTGGCCAGCTTCCCGGCGAGAGAGCGCCTCTACTCCATCGCCCCGAGTCCCTTGCCCATGCGCGAGACGGCCCCCGCGTGCAGCGCTGCCGGGCTGGGCCTCTCGCCCGGCCCCTGGGAACGCCGCGACCCCACGCTGACCGCGGC
>Ga0100381_1002148_pt1 | contig 17786 bp, 9 predicted proteins | sample CryGeymeta201505_FD_80416 | JGI IMG/M metagenome (GOLD analysis project Ga0100381, IMG submission 80416) | Groundwater microbial communities from Crystal Geyser aquifers in Utah, USA - Crystal Geyser metaG 2015-05 | ecosystem: Environmental > Aquatic > Deep subsurface > Groundwater | place: USA...
ACTCCTCCGAGAATCCTACGGGAATCTCGGAGAGTTTTTTTTAATTTTAGAGAGGGACTCGATGGTTATAGGTTTTAGGTGATAGGTTATAAAAAAATGAAAATTAACTTTTAGATTGCTTCGTTGCACTCGCAATTACAGGTATGGGAAATGTGCCAAACCAAAAACGACCAAATGCAATTTGCAAATGGTCGTTTCTTTTCTCTCTAAACCTCTATTGGTCTAACAATCTATTGGTCTCTCCCTCCTATGGATCTACATAAATCAAGCCGTCATAGTAGACCCATGGATCGTCCTCAGTATATCTGGAATCATTAGGTCTATCCAAATCACATTCGTCATTAATGCCCACTGTACTAATAGTGCCATCTCCATCATAACATTCATCACTACCAGAATCAGTTCCTGTGTCTACGTTAGGACAACTACCCGTACACCAACCCCAATTATCTCTAACATGCACCCGTGGCTGATAGACACACTGGTCATCTTCAATACACGGACTGTTTGTCAGATTATCGCCACTATATTCACAGGCATCCCCTGTATCCAAATCATTATCACTACATCTGTAAGTATGAGCGTAAGTGAAGTAATTAGGGTCGCAACTGTCGGCTGTAAATCCCCATTCGCACGAATCTTCAGAAGTTACCCAACTTTCATCCAAATCATCAGTACAAATATCGCACTTGGACACCGAGGCGGAGAAGACGCCCTCAGAATCTTTTTGCAGTCCTCGGTGATTCTTATAATAGTTCTCTGAATCTTCTGAACCCGACTGCTCACCGTCTCCCCAATCAACAATTACCCGACGGATAGGTAGTTGATTTGTGTTGGCCGCGGCAAAGAATTTTAGAGTGGCACGGAAAAATCCATCGGTACTTTCCTGAGTGCCATCATTAGCATTATTCAATGTTAAGGCATCTTCTTCTCCTTCGGCACAGTACCTGCTACCACAGTTTTCAGTGTCCACCGCCCAAACTGTTGGCGGAGTGCCTTCGGTAGCGCGGACATCGGTAGCATCATAATTTATTTCATATGAGCCACTGTAAGTGTCATAAAAACCGTTTGTAAACTTACCCGAATCATCGGCATTCCATGAGAACACGTCTGTTACTACTGCAAACAATGCATTCAATCTACTTAATACTGTGGTGATAGTATCCGTTGTTACTAAATTAGTTGAATTCCAGTACCCCACACTCCACTCTAAATATTCGCGTGCCTGAATATAACTTCCATCATTACCAAAACCAGGTGATGCACCAGAGCGAGAGGCGCAGTCTGTCTCTTGACCAATTCCATCTATTGGCAAAGTGCTATATCCATACCCATCTGTACAAGATGGTATGATAGCTGGCAATTCCCAATCCATACTTGGGCTCACGCCAAGATCGGAAAATATTTGCCTAAAGTAGTATGAGAGCTCACTACTTGAATCAATATCAGGGCCCACACCAAATGGTTTAGATTCTGTTGTTTGATCGTATGTATAATTTCCAGCATCGATTGAGTAAGCACTTGCCTCATTAAAAAGGCGATTGGTCCATGGAGCCGAAATTTCAGCGCCATCCTCTGAACTTACTTTTATAACGCTGTCGCAAGCCGGGTAAACACTCCAGGCCAATGTAAGTCCAATTGAGTCTGTTGACCCGGCAACATACCCTTCAGAAACCGTGTAGTGACCACCGGTAAAATCAAAATCTGTTATATTCTCAACGGAAACTCCGTATCTAATACAATCTCCATACTCATCCTCTGCTTCACTATAATCGTCTAAATCATATTCCGTTCCGTGGTTTGATTCACTTAAACCAGTTAATTTACTGCATTTATCACCAATGTCATCACCTTCAGTATGGAAAGAATCATTTGGAATACAGATATACATACTTACACAGCTTCCTGAAGACTTACCTAGCTCACCAATCGCCCAATATTCTTCTGGGCAATCGATAAAATTCTGACATTCTTTAGCATCAAATGATCCGCCAAGCAATGCACCTTGATTTGAATAAGTACGCACTTCCGAACAATAATACGCATCTTCAAAATAGCCGGCATTTTTATATTTAGCGTACAAATCAGTCGCACCGGCGATTTGATCAACCGGGAACCAAGTTAAACATGCCCCGGTGTATTGATCGCCATTAATGTTAAGCCCAGTGTCGCGCTCCAAACAATAACCTTCCAGACCAATAATTTTATCTACTTTATTAATTGGTTCACAAGTACCGGTATATGTTTCGGTTGTCTCGCTGTAATATCTACAATCGTCATCGTCTCCACAAATAGCGCCGGCAACCGGACTGTCAGCCGAACAAATTCCACCAATATCACCAACATCGGAGCTATAGGCAATGTATTGCTCAGTACCGCCTACATTGGCAATCTTTTTGTAAGAACATTCACAGGTCTCGCCCGGCGCACAAACGCTGGCCTGACCAAATCCGGAAACAGTACTATATGGCAAAGTACCGCCGAAAACATTGTCTGTTCCAACTATTACATCATCAGTAGTAATAATATAATTTTCGTCTGAACCACCTTCGGAGAATAAACGCAGATCATCTTCAGTTGTTTTTGTTTCAGCGTCTTTTCCTGATTCCGTTGCGTCTCCCTCCGTACCGAACTTAAGGTATTGCCACTCTTTAACAATATCAACCGGGAATGGGCTGTTGATTTCAGGTTGAGCCCGACAAACCGCTCCTTCGCTTGATTCATCGCCAAATTGATTTCCATCAAGCGCCAAGAAACAACTACCGCCAAAACAACTACCATCTTTTACCGCCTCCGATGGCACACAGGTTTCTCCACTATCACAAGTATATTCAAGAGCAACATCGCCTTCGTCACAGTAACCGTTATTTGAAACGCAAACTCCGGCTAAACATTCTTCGCTGCTATCGCAATCATCGTCGCTTGAGCAAGAATCTTCCGTAAACTCGTAACAAACACCGGTCACACAATCACCGCCTGCATCGCAATTTTCATCGCTAGCACAAGCCGCACCGTTGTCATCACAATAACCAATTGTACAATCAGTAGCATAAGCGCCATCGCACTCTCCGGCTATATAACCTAAACTATATTCTTCCGATTGTTCGGTCACGCAAGTTCCGCCACCACAGTCTAAACTACTTTCACACGCAACACCGTGATAACTTGAATCTGTGTTTTCCATGTTACAGAAACCGGCCGGTGGTGCAGTATTAATTTGGCTTAAATGCTGAACAGGAAAAATATTAGGCACTGAGTAACCCGAATACTCCTCTCCATACCAAGTGACATCGCGGGAAACATATTTTTCAGAATCAAGTACTACTGCTGGGTCTTGGGCATCCCAACCAGAACAGAAAGACGGATGTCCTTGAGCAGAATATTCCGTACACAAATCTACTCCGTCACAAATCGTCTTGTATTGACCGGAGCCTTCGTCCCAAATTGTATAGGAGCTGGAACAGGCTAACCATTCGCTACATTCACGGTCGCGACTTACTTTAAGAATTGTATTTGTGTCATTTTCTAATCGTGGTGTGTCTGAAACAGTATTGTAACCGGTTCCGGTTACCCATTTAACTTCTTCAGTACAATCGGCACTAACTAAGTCACCGGTATCACTTTCGTATTTTGGACAATCAGAATCTGTGTAACAAGAACCACCATAAGAAGCCCACTGGTCAAAATCATCTTCGGTAATACTAAAGATATCAAATGATGAATCCAGATCGTAATTTCGATAAACACAGCGTCTGGCGCACAAATCAACTTCCTCCCCGTTTACAGTAAATTTACCCGCATCTTCATCACTACAATCAATTGGATCAACAAGGGCAAATGGCTCGTCTCCACGGAACAAATCAGCGTGAACACTGGTTATATAAGTAGTGCTCGCATTGTAATCAAGTGATGTGTCCCCGGCGTCATTGAACAAGGCACAGCCTTCTTTTTGGCTGACCTGGCCGTCACATCTTTGTGATGATAACAATGTGTTTTCATCTAGATTTTCATTATCGAGGAAGAAATATTGTTCGCCGTCAGCTGTTTGATAAAATTCATTGTCATCAAAATCAAGTGGATCTTGATATTCGGTACAGCCGTCATATTCTCCGCTACAAGTACCAACCCAACCGGTATAATCTTCGTCACCGTTTCGCCAAATTCCACTTAAATCCCCACCGACTAAATAAGAACCGGTGTTGACAACACACTCGGTGCCGGCGCCCTCAATTGCACAATCGGCATCGGTTGAGCAATAAACATCTTCATTTTCTGCACAATATCCGGTTCCATAACAGAACTCGCTTGTTCCATCTTGGAACCAACCATCATATGTTTGTGAGCCAATAGTAATGTCTGTCTTGTATTCACAAACATGTCCGCCCGGATCCTTGAAATACCAAGTTCCTTCATTATTTGAGTCCCAGGCTTTGCAGAAAAGTTCATCATGAGCGCAAAGGATATCAGCATAATCATCTGGAGAATTTAATAACCAAACTGATTCCCAAGAGGCAATGGCGGAGTGGTCGTCACTAAATGTTGGCCTGCCCAATTCCTCACAGCCCGCTCCTGCTGATGTACATTCGTAACTTGAAGAAGCGATCATGTACAAATCCTGATCGGCTGCCACAACAGTTGCGTCCGGTCCGTAATCAATATGGTAAAGAGTTTTTTGTGAAAAATCACTTCCGGATTCAATCACATTTTCCGGCAAAGACCAGCTGTCCATATCAAACTGACAATTGTTCTCACCGGAAATAATTGTGCAGAGTGCATCGCTGGTTTCATCGAAAGTTGCGCCGTCTGAGCTTGTTAACAGATAGCAAGTTGTTGTTGAAGTGGCAGTATCCGGTGTGCTCCAAGTTGATCCTCCGGTTGAGTCAATATTGTAACAAGTGGCGTTATAAACACTTACAAATGCTGACTGTGACTGATTAGTTTTATAGAAAGCATCACAGCCAACCTTGTCTTCATCACAAAGTGAGCTGAATGATTTTAGATAGGCAGTTTTGCCATCTTGGTCCGTATACTCCTGGCAACCAAGATGATATTGATCGTCCGTTTCCCCTTCTAAGTTTCGGTCACAAATTGCTGGCGTATTCCATGATTCTTTAATAACAGTGATGTCGTCCTCGCCTTCACGCAAAACAACATTGTCAATGTAGAAAGTTTCACTACTTGAGTCCGGAGTAAAGACCAAAACTGTTCCCTCTCCAAAATTTGGATAGTCGTTTGCATTCATGTCAAGCGGACCTAGGCTGTATTCCTGCCAGTCGGCCTCAAGCCCGACATCGCCAAAATCGACTTCTATACTTGGACTTGAATTGTTAGCATTGATATCAAAACCAACTGAGATATCAGTGTCACCCTTTGCCCAGAAACTTAAAGTATAAGTTTTATTTGTAAATAATTCGCTCTCCAGAGTTCCGCAATAGCTGTTACCATCAGTGACGGTACACTTGCCTCCCAATGTTCCGGTTCCACTTGCACAGCCACTAGAGTCTGAACATACTTCTTCATATAAGAAAGTCCAAACAGACTTACCGTCTGATTTAAGCGAATGACCGTCAGTGGCAATTGACTCATTACTTAATTCAACATCAGTAGCACTTGATGTGTCCCAATTATCTAAAGAGCCATATTCGAAAGTGTCACGCAAAGCTACGCGGCTGTTTGCGCTGCGGCCACCGGTATATTTCCTACAACCACTCTCGCTACTATCGCAAGTAGTGCTTTCTTCGCTATATCCGTAGTATCTGCAAAAACCATTAGCTGAATCAAAATATCCACCTGAATTAGTACAGGTCTCATTTTGGGCTGTGGAATCTTTCCCAACAATGTCTGTTTTACGATATGAAACACAGGCATTATTAACGGCTACAGTTTTTGACCATTCACGGTAATGAATGTTTCCGTCAGTGTCATAAAATTCTCGACAGTCTGGATTATCTAAAATATCACTGTGCTGGTCGCAATCTTCTGAATCTGAATCCAGAACGCCACTGCCAGTTGAGTCGTCGTCACAAGCAATTCCATCTTCTGTTGAATACCAATTTGTACAAGGCGCAACGCTAGCGTCGATATCTTCTTCTGAGATACTGGAATATGCGTAGAAATATGGAGAATAAGAAATTCCAGAAACATCAGATTCAAGCAGGTTCCAAGTTTTTAGCTGATAACCTTCTTCGTCTGAACCCTCCCAAGTATAGAAGATAGCAGCGTTATCATTGTTAGTATTAGCGTCAGCCTGATCTTCTGTTAAACAGGCTCGCAAATAAGTAAAGTATTCTTTTTCTTCTGTAGTTAAATTAGTAAACTCGTCACAGCCAACCGCCTCTTCGCTACACTCATCGGCAGTTGATGGAATAAAGTAAATCGGGAAAGAACCATCCGGCTCATAAAGCGTATCTTCCTGTCGGAATGTGTCATAACCGGTACAAACAGATGGACATTGATCGAGCTCGGTTACAACTGCAGAAACTGAAGGATTACCATTTACCGGTGTATAGAGCGAACAACCTGCGTCTTGGGCGCTACACATCGGGGCATAATCGTCGCACTCCGCCGGGTCATCATCTCCCCCGGTACAGCCAAGATAGCTTGGAGCAATCTTATAATATTCGTAGCTTAATGAACTATTGTTATAAGCATAATGGAAAGTTGATGATTCTTCTGCTTGCTCGAGCTGAACATCATCTACCCAAACATCACCACCGTAAATGTCGATAATTGCATAAATCTGTTCGGCAGAATCAGCTAGCGTTGGTGTGGTAAATGTACAATCAAATCTTTCGTAATCAGTATTGCTTGGGTTAGTTGTTATTTGGAAGGAATTACCAGTCTGAGTGCAGGTGCCTGATGTATAACTGACCGCTGAAACATCCAAATCATTGCCATCGGCATCTCCAAAAAAGATTGCAACTGTTGCGGTTGCGGCGGCGCTACCTTGTTTGGCATATGCGGACAAAGTGTAAAAACGATTTTGTTGCAAAGTAGCGTATTGATAAAACACGCCCGAGCTACCAGAGTTTATTGCCGCGCTACCGCTTCGACCTTCATCATTTTCCGTATCATACTCAGCATTTATTGAAAGCCAGGAATCTGGCGATTCGCTTGAATCAGCGTCTGTTTCAAAACTTGGATTAGCTAAAATATTTAAACTTAAGTCACTATCACGAGCAATAACTTGCTGGCAGCCACCGTCTGCCTCATCGCATTCTTCAACCTGGCCGTTAAAATAAATTCGCTCTTTGTAAGCACCGGCTGCTTCATCAGCAACTTCAACAACCGGAATACTTGGCCAATCAAAAGTGGCATCACTTCCCTCTTCTTTAACTGTTGAATACCACAAACAATCTAGATTACTTTCGTCGCAATCGCCGTAATCCAAGGTATTTGTAAGATAATCAACTTCTGAGTATTCCTCGGTACTATGTGGATTCGCATTAACAAAAGCCATGCAACTTGCATATTGCTCCGGACATTCATCACCTCGGAACTTCCAGACATTTTTCTCACGAACACAATATCCATAACCACCGGTACAATTACCGTCTTCGTCTTCGGTAATACAACTTTGAATATCAACACACTCTTCTGCGCGCTGGTCAGTGTTAGCAGCTGACAAAAGCTGGCCGTAAGCTAATGTTCGACATTGGGTTTCCGGGAATTTAAACACCCAGTTTGGATCAATTAAATGGCACCAAGGGTGTGAGTCATCTATTTCGTTATCCCTATTACAATTATTAAAACCTATTATTACCTCGCTTAAAGTAACCGGATTTGTTTCAGAGTTAGAGTCTGATTCTGCAGCCAGCTCCCAACCAATTGAAATGATTCGAGCTTTGCGGAGTTTAACAATATTAGAATGACAAAAACCATAAGTGTAGCATTTTGAATCCTGATTTCGAGCTCCGTCAGACGAAGGAATAAGTGGCCAATCGCCATCAATATAGCCTTCGTCGATTGCCTCTTGGATTGTCATTGGACTACCTGTATTTGCCCGAGCAACAGCTGACGCAAAAGATGAGTCTATGGCGCAGCTAAACAAACTTCGAGAACTTCCACGGAAAGTACTGGCGCAACTTGATAATTCTGAAAGCAAATTATAATCAGTCACCTGCAGTGGCCTAAACGCACTAAGTGATGAATACTTATCAATTATTCTACTTCTAGAATATGTTGAGATAGAATCTTCGTTAAATGGATCAAAGTTTGCGTCATCGAAAGCAATATCTTTAAACAACCCTGATTGAATATTTTGTAAAAACTCAGACAATAATGTGTTAGAAAACACAGAAGCAACGCTTGTTCCAACAGCTAAAAGCGTGTCTGTGCTTCCTAAAGTCTGCAAAGCAATTTTAGTTGATATTTCGCCAGACGACTCAAGCTTTGAGCGCAATTCAGATTGAACCAAAGAAGCTGGCGTCTCTATATTGTCAGTTATATAATCAACAACTGGCGTAAAACCATTATTTTTTAGTAAGTCTTCAAGCATTACCTGACTTTCAGCCTGAGCCTGGGTCACAGCGCTATATTGAATTTGCGCTCCTGAAGAAATTTCGTTTACCCTTGGATCAAATCCCTGTGATAAAACTGATAACACTGCATTTGTTTTTTCTTCAGCTGGTACATCTGATGATTGCAATGCTGCCAAATAACCTTCCCAGTTATCTTTAGCTGAAGAATACTCAGAACTGATTATCGGACTCTGGACTGTGGCGCGAAGACCAAAACGCAATGCCTGCAAAAGCTCTGGATCAGATGGAACATAAACATTAAAAGTAGACAAAAATCCATTATCAATATTCTCAAAATCAATTTTATTATAAAGTTCGGCTACTACATTCATCGCCATGTCCTGCAAATAATCTTTTGGCGCTCTTACTTCAAATAGTGGCTCATCTGCGTTCCCACCAGATGCTACCCAAATAGCAGCATCGCGAGCAGCGCTATTGGCAATCTGCGTAACTAGGTTAATCAACATTGTTGATATCGAACCGATTAAAGCACTCTTTATCGCCTGTTTTGCATTTGCAGCCACTTCCTGCAAAACCGACCGGGTTAAGAGTGATGGATCTGTAACAACCATTTGAGCGTGGGCTGCTCGCGGAACTATCAAACCTAAATTTACAACAAAGACTACCGCGATAATTAGTCCGCCTATTTTATGCAAAAAATGCCTCTTCATATTATTGAAGTGATGTTTCAATTAAACTATCTAGCTGGCCAGTTGATGTTAAATCAGCAATAACAGCATCAAATAATGTTTTTACTTCTTCGTCTGTTAGCGTACTAACAAGCGTTTCGTCTGCTCCAGAATCAATTAGAAGTTGTCTTATTTCTGTTACAGATAAATTGGAGATTGCTGATTCGATTTGAGAAATGGTTGTATCTGTGTTGGACACGCTTGTATCATCAACATCTGAAATTCCAAAATCAAGCGTAGTGCCAACCGCTATATCATCGGCCGTATTGCAATCCGCTCCAGCAGCGCAAGTTGGGTCACTACTAGTTGCAATCTCTGTGGCATCGTTATAACCATCGCCGTCTGTGTCTTGAAGGTATGGACTGGTTTTATAAACATAAAGTTCGTCGTAATCTGAAAGTGTGTCTTTGTCTGTATCTGAGTTTTGTTGTTCTAAAAGATCGAGCCACTCTTGCTCATCGCTAGTCAAATACATTGGCCCGCTATAATCAATTGCGAAAGGATCAGTTAAATGTCTACCTACATAAACCAACCCCAGCAAAGCTGCGATTGCTCCCGCCCCTATAACCAAAACAAATCCCGCTCTCTGTTCTCGCGTGAAGGAGGGCTTTGTTTTTCGGATATACACCCGATTGTTATCTTGCTCATCCATTGCGGATATTATAGCAAACTTTGTAAAGTCACCCAATCTATTACCCCCAGTTCCTGTGCACGAGATTTTTCTGACAATTTTAAACTTAAAAGTATTTCTTTAATTTTTGCAGACGGAGCAATCCTGACCGTTGCTAAATTTTTGTGTAATTGTTTTCGACGCGCTAAAAATCCAAGTTTAGCCAGTTTAATTATTGCTTCCGGATTTTCACATTTTTTTTCAAAATCTAATACCAATACCGAGGATGTAACTGCCGGCGGTGGTACGAAAGACTCCGCTTTTACATCAAAAATTATTTTTGGATCTGTATAAATTTGCACAGCAACCGATAAAAGACTCATGTCTCCGGGGAGCGCCACCATACGCTCTGCTACTTCTTTTTGAACCATCACGACCATTTTGCCGGGTGGATTTTTTGCCGATAACGCTTTCATGATAATTGCGTTACCAGCGTTGTATGGAAGATTACTAATAAATTTCCACGGCCTATTTTTTGTTATTTCATCATAATCAACCTGAGCTGCATCTTTTTGAATAATTTGAGCTTGAGAATAATTCTTTTCAAGATTGGGAATTAAATCCCTATCAGCCTCAATCAGCACTAATTTTGTATTCCCCCTTTCACTCTCACATAGCCGGGGGGAGCGACAAATTATTTCTTTTGTTAAAAATCCGGCACCGGGACCAACTTCAATTACCAAATCCCCTTCTTTAATTTCTGCAGCATCAATAATTTTTTTCGCAATACTTTCATCCTTCAAAAAATGTTGGCCAAAAGATTTTTTCATATTTTGATTTCTCCTTGACGAATCACCTGAACTTTTTCTCCTTCTACTTTTACATTAGTTGAAGGCAAATGCTTTTCAAGGTCGCCGGCATCGATTAATAAATCAGCATCGAGCTCGACTGCGTCAGCACTATATACCTCTGGTTCGCCGGAAAAATTAGCACTCGAAGACACAATCGGCCCGCCAAAACGACCAATAAGCTCGGACACAATTGGATTTGATGAAACGCGCAGGGATTGAGTTCCGCCTTGCGAACACTGTTTTGCAAGGCGCGATCTTCTGGCAATCGGTGCAATTATGTTCACCGGTCCCGGCCAATATTTATCCATAAGCGCGCGAGCTTTTGCTGAAACCTGAATATATTCCTGGACATAAACAATATCCGGAATTAAAACGGTAGTACCTTTTGAATGTGGTCGGCCCTTAAGTCCAAACAAACGCGCCACTGCTTCTTCATTTGTGGCATCACAACCAACGCCATATGAAGTTTCCGTTGGATAAACAATAATCTGACCTTTTTCTAAAGCCTCAACTGCTTCGTCGATATCTTCAGGTTTGATTTTTTTCATACATGTCGGACCGGCATATTGGCAGGCCCCTATGTTATTTATTATCTTTATACCACTTTACTGTTCCGGCTACCCCATCTGTCAAATTTACTTCCGGCTTCCAGCTAAGTTCATTTCTTAATTTACCGGCATCAAGGACAATGTGTTTAAGAGCGTCTTGTTGATTTTCGTTTCTTTCAAAATTAGCATCAGCGTCAATTTCAGATTTAATTAAATCAAAAATCTGTTGAGTTGATGTTTCAATTCCGGTACCTAAATTAAATACGCCGGTTGTATTTGACTCCGCGCCCAGAATTAAAGCATTAACTACATCGGCTACATAAATATAATCACGAGTAGTTTGGCCGTCGTTATTAATTACGACCGGCTCGCCTGAAATTAATCTCGATGAAAAAATTCCAATCACACCTGACTCGGCACTGGAATCTTGGCGCGGTCCGTAAATATTCGCTGCCCTGAAAGCTATGAATGGAATTTCGCGTATATTTTGATAAAAACGAAAATAATTTTCACCTACTAACTTTGTAATTCCATAAGGAGTTTCTGGCGCTGGTATCATATCTTCTGTGATTGGGAGTGATGATTGATTACCGTAAGTCGCGCAAGAAGACATAAAGACAACTTTTGCTTTACTAGTTTTTCTATTTGCCTCACAAACATTTAAAAGTCCAATAACATTGTCTTGCGCGTTTTGAATCGGCATATCTACCGATTCTCTATCATGCAAATGTGCAGCGAGATGAAAAACAATTTCCGGCTGATACTTTTCAAAAACACCAAGTACGCCATCATCTTGAATGTTCATATTAATATACTCAACTTTTTCATTTTTATTTGTTTGTTTTGGATCAACCTTGTCGATAACAACAACATTTGCCCCACGCTCAACCAGCGCATCTGCCAAATGCGAGCCAACAAATCCAGACCCGCCTGTTATTAAAATTTTTCGTGTATTCATATAAGTTGATTAGTTCTTAACCTGACTGCGCAAATATGCTTCCATAAATTTTTCCAGGTCACCACCTAAAACCGCCTGGGTGTCTTGTGTTTCAAAATTAGTTCGGTGATCCTTAACCATTTGATAAGGATGCAGAACATAACTACGAATTTGGTTTCCCCACTGCGGACTTTTGTGTTTTCCTTTTAATTCGTCTAACTCTTCGGTTCGCTCTTCTTGCATTCTTTGGAACAATCTTGATTTTAGCACACGCATTGCAGTTTCTCTATTCTGGAGTTGAGACCTTTCATTCTGGCAACTAACTACTGTGTTTGTTGGAATATGAGTGATCCTAACCGCAGAGTAAGTCGTGTTTACTGATTGACCGCCGCTACCCGATGACATAAAGGTATCAATGCGAAGATCTTTTGGATCAATATTAATTTTTTTGTCAGATAGATCATCTAGTTCCGGCATTACTTCAACCAGAGCAAAAGAAGTATGGCGCATTTTTTCTCCGTCAAATGGCGAAATGCGCACCAGCCGATGTACCCCAGCTTCAGATTTTAAATATCCGTAAGCCAATCGTCCGCGAACGATAAAAGTAATACTCTTATAACCCGCTTCCTCGCCCGGTGACTCTTCTAAAATCTCCAGCTTCCAACCACTAGACTCAACAAAACGCGTAAACATTCTCATTAGCATCCCCGCCCAATCCATTGCGTCCGTTCCCCCAGCGCCAGCGTGAATTGAAACCAAGGCGTTATTTAAATCATGCTCGCCTGAAAGCAAAGTTTGCAGTTCAAGCGCATTATATTTTTTTTGAACTTCTTCTAATTTTAAAGACAAATCTTTTAAAACTAATTCATCAGCCTCTAAACTTGCCATTTCTTCTATTCCTTCAATCTCTTCTACTTCCTTTTTTAAATCTTCCCAAACTTCAACCTGACTTTTTGCGTCGGACGCTTTTTGTGACACTTCGCGCGCCCGATCTTGATCATTCCAAAAATCAGGAGCTGACATTTGTTTTTCCAAATCACTGATTAAAATTTTAGTATTATCTAAATCTAAAAGATTCCAGGCAGCCTCCACCTTTTCTCTTAACTCCTGAATATCTTTTTGCATTACAGACATATTATTCCGATAGGTTTTCAAGATCGGCGTTACTAATTCCGAGACTTAAATATCTCATAATTTCATAGGCTGAGTCCCCATCTTTAATATATATTCGGTAACAGTTATCCGGATGAACATACCAAGCTTCACCTTTTTCTTCGACCTGCAATAAAATCCGTCCGCGTACCTGATTTGCTAATGGATACTGTGTGCAAACATCAGAAACAGTTAATACCTCATCCTTATCAATTACCGTGGGAATTAATTCTAAATCTTCATTTGTGATTCCAAGCCCCAGGAGTCGCATTACCTCATATGCGGCCGCGCCATTTTTTAAATAATATCTATTCATTGTGGAAGCATCCAAATACCAAGCCTCCCCGTGATTTTCAACTTGAAGAAGTATGTAACCAGCCAAACGCTCAACCGTCTCTCCAAAAACAGTAACAGCTAATTGAGTTAAATCAATTTCTTCAACATCTGAAGATGGTGACACAGTTTCTATCGATTCAATATCCATTTCCTCTTCAAAATCTGATAAATTTATAATTTCAAATTCGTCTGTATGTTCAAAATAATTAAAAATTTGAATAGAGTAAACTCCACTTGGAACATTTTCAGGAATAGTTATTTGTAGCAACTCGGGAGTAAAAACAACGACATTCTCATTTAAAGAAATAACTGACTGGCTATTTACTAATTTGAATTTAATTCTTGGATTGAAATGTTCACCGCTGATTGCAATAATGTCACCGGTATTTATAGTATCAAACTCAATCTCGTCCATTGACACTCTAAGAGAAGTCATGACAACTGTTGTTCCATTCAACAAACCATTATCAGCCGTTGAAACAAAAGCATCAATAATTTCCATTACTGATCGATACGATTTTAAATAACGCGCAAACGCGCCGACACCAGCTGTCTGACCAATTGCCAAAGGCAAGCCGCTAATCCTTTCAAAACAATCTTCCTGACGAGCGCACTGGGCCACTTTAGCGGCAAAAATATCTGCAGAAGGCGCTAAAACATCAACACAGGCACTATCATTATTTTCGTAATCATCAACACTACCAACGCCTATCACCATATTAAACCCATCAACATCGTTGCAACCCGGAGACATTGGCACTTCAACTCCTTCAGAGTCAACCTCCGGTTTAATACCCGCCACAATCAAGACATCATTATTGTAAGCGTATTTAATTGCATCATCATAAGCATCGGTGTAATCCATCACTCCTTCTACAGTTCCAAGTGTTAAAGCAATAACATCGGCGCCATTATCTACTGCGTAATAAATAGCGTCTGTGATATATTCTTCGTAACAAGTGCTAGTATCACAAACAACTAAACTCATTATTTCTGCTTTTGGAGTAATTCCAATTGTACCTTTTACATCTCGTGTAGCCGCAATTATCCCGGCAACAGCCGTATCATAAGAACCATAAGTTTTAATTTCAGCTGTAGCATCAATAAAATTCCAGCCAGTAATTACATTGCTCCAATAATCAATATGGTCTGTTTGTACGCCGTCCCCAATGAGTGCCACAACCAACCTCTCACCAGCGTCTGTATTATCGTATGGGTAAATATCAATTTCCGACAAATAATCCTGCTCAAAATAATAAGTATCCGACCAAGTGCGAGCAAATGCACTTAACGGGGAAAAAAATAGACTAAAAATGATAATTGCCAAAACAGATTTCATATAATCAAAGACAGGGTTACTATGCCCTGTCTTATTGATTTTTTCAAGCTTTCAAACCTTTAAATTTTTTGCGTATTTGCCCAAGTATGGCATTTCCCATTTTTCACCTGCTAGTGCTTTCAATAGCCCAATAATCGCAAAAACAAGAAGCAAAGCATACATCACAAGCACAGTTAGCCAACCTATAATTGGAATCCAGCCGACGACTGCTGACACAAACATTGCGATTGACTCAGCGATAAACAAAACCAGTCCTTGTTTGGCATGGAATTGAGCAAACTTAGAATCACGAGCCAAAATAAGTGGAACAAAGCACAAGATGCTAATGTAGCCAATCGCAGCCAGTACTTTGCTTTCGTCTAAATTTTCGATGACACCATCGATGTCTGTCTTTTTTTCTTCAGGCATATTGTTTGGGAATTAGCTTTTAGCTTATAGCGGGATAGCTTTTAGAGAATTCGAGTTTTGATATATATATGATTCTACCAATATCAAGTTCATTTTTCAAGAGTATCATAGCAAAAATAGGGATTTTTTCCAGCTTACTTTAATCTATTACAATATTACATGCCTTGAATAATTCATTGTATGTATCGGCTACGCCATAAAACTCAAATTCAATCTCAGTTTTTTCCGGCAATCTACTTCTGAGCAAATTCCATGATCGCCAGTCATTCGTACGCTCAGCTGTTTTATTACTCATATAAACAAGCCATTCATTTTTAAAATTAGCTATTTGCTGACGCAATAGAATATCTTCAGATAATTCTAAATCTAAATGAGAAACATCAGAAAAGAAGATTTGTAAATCATCTTCGTATTGATTAAATCTGATATGAGGACAATAATCTTCAATCGAAGTATCCATCAGTCCAATATCAACCTGCCCACTAGTAAGCACATAATCCATTAAAGGATAGGCCTCTGCACTAAGGTCGTAAAAAAGTGGAAACGCGTCCATTGCCTCGCCGCTTGCCTCCGCTCTGGAAATATTAAGCCTGACAGACAGCGCGTCTGGTGTAAGAATTACAAACGCCAAAATACACATTCCTAAAATAATTGCCGATTGGCGCACAAACATTGACTGGTCAAACCGTTTCCAAATATGAGCCACCAGCCAAATAAGCAATAGCCCGACAGTAATGAAAAACCAAAAGCCAAAAAGTCTAGCCGGTGTAAATCCATACTGCTCCACATAAAGCGACAGACGCATCCAAGCTGAAACCGATAAAACTAAAGTTTCAACAAGAAGTATCACCTCGGCCAAGTGGAGTTTATTTGATGCATGCTTTGGGCCATGAAAATAGCGTAGTGAAAGAATGAGTAAAATAACTAGCACCGAGACAAAAGCCAGCTCACCGAATCCTTTAACCGCATACTCTGAATAAGTAATTTCAGGAATTGCATTAAAAGCTGATTGCCCACCAAACAAATAAACAGCTTGAAAAATCAAAAATCCTAAAAACAATATATTGCTAGCAATAAGCACCACCAAACTTTCAATGGCAATATTTTTTGAGTAAGAAACAGGTAGCATAAAATCAAATCTTTTCCAAAACAGTGCTGCTAGAATCAACAAAAAGCTGATGCTGAAAAATCCGATTATCAGCACATTGGGAATGACATTCAAAACATTAAGTTGATCTGATAACCAAGTTAAAAATCCATCAGTTTTATATTGAAGTACCAAATCAGATCTAAGAAACAGTGCCCCGAAAATTAGGACAACTGGAATTGCAATAATAATTCCACGAAGCAAAGCGGCATTTCGGTTTTTTATAGTAGTAAAAGATAGGTTGGCTAAAACATCAAAACGAAGCGCAATCAATTTAAGAGAGTGAACGATTGAGTCCAAAATAAACTGAAAAGGATGTTGATACTTAAGGCTGTGACCGGCAAAAGAAAAAATCAAAATTACATTTGATAAAACAAATCCTAAAAACGCCAAAGTCATGCCAATATCTGAAGTCCAAATGGCAAAAGTGATTGCAAAAAGTACTGCAAAAACCGTAGCCACATGAGCATCAGCGTTGATATCGATTTTTGTTTTATGAGCGTAAAAGTAAAGAACGGTTAAAAAAATGACTTCCAAAAGAAGTACATTTATTCCTGGGTAAAAAACATGGTAAAGCAAAGCGTCAAAGAGTACGCCCATTCCAAGAGCAGTAAGTACGATTTTGGCAGGTAATTGCATATATTTGGTTGATCAATCGGTCAATAACTAATTTCCTAAAGTATGCGTTAAAAAGAGAAAAATGGCAAAAAATAAGGCGAATGCTGTACAGATGCTTGACAAAACTGCCAAAATATGATATTCTTTCCTGTTCTAAAAAATGAACAATTTTTCGACCGGCACACACTTTGTGCGTTCCGAATCGAGGAATGGTTCAGTTAGTTCGCGTTGGTCGGTGGTCATCCTCCGCAAACTACGAACTCTCCTCCTCTTCTTAGGCGCCGGGCTGTTGACTTATTGCACTTGCATTTGTCAGCCCGGCGCTATTTAATTTCTATTTTTTTTGATTAATTATTTATTTTCCAGTTTAACTTTTCTAGCTTCTCTTTTGTCTGACGCGCGGATTCTATAATCAACTTGTCTGGTCCATTTAGGTTTCACTAACTTGCTCTTCACCAAACGGATAATAATCCAGAGCTGTTGTCCAAGCATCAGATGAGTCTGTTGTAACCGCTACGCTGCCAAGATGATCGACATGAATCCATTCATACTCGGTTGAAGTTCCATCGTCTTTGGCTTCGAAAACAGGATTACCTAAAAGCGAAATGTGCCATTCTTTGGTGCCGTCGGAG
>Ga0100381_1002151_pt1 | contig 17779 bp, 11 predicted proteins | sample CryGeymeta201505_FD_80416 | JGI IMG/M metagenome (GOLD analysis project Ga0100381, IMG submission 80416) | Groundwater microbial communities from Crystal Geyser aquifers in Utah, USA - Crystal Geyser metaG 2015-05 | ecosystem: Environmental > Aquatic > Deep subsurface > Groundwater | place: USA...
CCGTGTCGTCCTCGCCGCAATCGACCCCGGTCCAGCGCGGGATGCCGGGAGGCGTCGGTGCGCCGGCCGCAGCCGCGGGCGCGCTGGCGCAGGCGCCGCCGGCCGGTCCAGGCGTGCAGGAGAGGCCCGCCACGCAGCCGTCACTCGAGTCGCAGCTCGCGCCGATGTCGCCGCTGCCGCCCGCGGCGCACACGCCGCTCAGGCCCGAGATGGTGCACACGAGCCCCGTCGCGCAGTCGCCCACGGTTCCACAGCCCTCACCCTCGGCCGCGCCACCCGCGGTCGAGCAGGTGCGATCGGCGGCGCAGTACAGACCGTCGACGCAGTCCCCCGTCAGCTCGCAAGCCCCGCCCGCTGCCGTGGAGTGATTGGGTCCGCAGACCGAGTCCTGGCAGCCGAGTCCGACGCGACATGGGTTGGTCGAATCGCAGGCTTCGCCCACGCCACCGAAGTGCGTGGGGCCCGCGTCCGGAGGGTTCCCGCCGTCGAAGAAGGCGCAGCCCGCGGCGGGTAGAAGCAAGAAGACAGGCAGAACGCGAAGCAAACGAAGCATGGACTCTCCAGGGCGGGTATCCCAAGGGGGGCAGTGAAGCTACGATCATAGGCCGTCGCCCGACTCCGAGCCAACCTCGGTGCGGTGAAAGCGAAAGGCCCCCTCGTGCGTCTTCCCTTCATGAAGTCCCTGCCCGGCCTCGCGTTCACGCTCTGCGCGCTTCAGGCGTGGGCGACGCCCGCTGCCGCTCAGCCCGTGCACGTGGACCTGGGCGCCGAGGCGGCGATGCAGACTTTCTCGCACTATCAGGGCGGGACGACGACCTTCGGGGGCGGCGCGATGACGGTGGAGACCGAGGGCTTCGAGGAGTGGGCCTTCGGAGGCGCGCTCTGGAACCGCTGGCGGTCGCGGGTCGAGCGCAGCCGAGGCTGGGCCGTGGAAGCGCGCGTACGCGTGAATCACGCAGGTCGCAGCGGCTGTGACGGAAGCGTCGGGGTGTGGATCCACGACGGCTCACGCATCGTGAAGCTGGCCCTGGGCGCGGAGTCGGTGGGGCTGAGCTACCCTGTGGGGGACATGCTGCCCGCGACCACCACGGACGGCTTTCACGTCTACCGCGTCGAGGCCAAAGACGACTGGATTCGGGTCAGGCAGGACGGTCGCGAGCTGCTCTTCGTGCGCGGTCCCCAGGTGTTGACGGGCGGCGGAAGTGACACCTTGATGTTCGGTGACCTCGGCGGCTGTGGCCACTCGAGCGCCGACTGGGATTGGATCGCCTACGACACCTCGCCCCAACTCGAGCAGCCGCCCTGCGACGATTGCGTGCGCGGTGGCGATCCGCTCTTGGTCGAGATGCGTCGCCGGCTCGCGCCCGCGCTGCCCGCTCAGGCCCGCGGTCGGATGGCGCAAATCGAGCTCGCAGGCACGGACAGCGGAGACTCCGCCTGCGCCGCACGCTTCGCCGCGGATCTGTGGGTGCGGACGCTGCTGCCCAGGCTCTACGACGCCTCGAACGATCCGGAGCACGCTCAGGCCTTCCGAGCCTTGCCCTCGCTCCAGACCCGTGAGGGACTGCGCGCCGCGTTGACGCTGATGCAGCGTACCCACGCGGCTCCCGCACAGCTGCGGCTGCCGGGCTGCGATCCCGTGCCCGGAGGCGGCCCCAACCAATGCCAACAGAACAGGGACCGGCGACCCCGGCCCATCACCTACGACACCGTCGGCCAGACCATCCACGCCCTGACCACGCTGTCGAGGTCGCCCCAAGGGCCGAGCGCCGCAGCCGAGTCCTTGCGCCAGCTCGCTCAGGCCATGGTCACGGCGCAGCAGGTCGCCCCCGTCCATCGCGGCACCGTGTGGCTCTATCGGCGGCTGGTGCAGTCCGAGCGCGCCGGCGTGTGTGGCTCCAATCGCTGAGGGCTCAGCTCCCGGTGGGAGCGCCGACCAGCAGCGGTGCGGGATCGAGGCGATGGCCCGACTGCCAGAGCTCGAAGGAGAGGGGGCGCGTGCCGAAGTGGCCCAACCACGCGCCACGGAGGACGTCGTCGCCGGCGGCCAAGGCAGCCTCATCGAGCCCCGTGTACAGGCTGATCCAGCCGTTCGGGTGCAGGATGGCGAGGGAGATGCCCGCGCTGCCTCGCCGTTCGCCGACGAAGATCACGCGGCCGTCCGCGCTGGCTCGCGCCGGGGAGTCGGCCTCGCCCTCGATACGCAGGCGAGAATTGTTGGCGTGCATCGGGCGGCCTCCGCGTGCGGGCCAGAGCACGGTGCGAAACTGCCGGCCCGCGACGTCCTGCAGTTGGGCGTCGTCGGCACCGCGACGCAGCAACGCGTGCAACTGCGCGGCGCTGACGCCCTGCGGTGCGTCGTCGGCCGAGGCAGGTGCCTCGTCGTGAGCGACGACGTCTTCATCCTCTTGCGCCGCCACGGCGCTGTCGGCGGCCTCTTGCTCGTCCGCGGCCTCTTGCTCGCTGGCCGGTGACGTCCTGCCGTGGGCGCGCGCTACCGCGATTTCGTCCGCGTGGTGCGCGCTCGGCTCGCCGTCGCGTGGTGGCCGCTGATGGTCCTGGCCCACGGTCAGATAGTCCGTGGGGGTGAAGGCGTCGCCACGCTCGCGCCGCGCGACCAAGGCGCGATAGGCGTCGATCCAGGGCTGGCCCTCGAACTTGTGCAGCGGGTCGACCGGGCGACCGTGAACGTGCAGTTCGAAGTGCACGTGCGGGCCGTGGCTGATGCCGGTGCTGCCGACGAAGGCGATGCGCTCGCCCGCGTGCACGCGCCAGCCGGGTTGGACCGTGGTGCGGAAGCTGTGCGCGTAGAGGGTGACCCACCCTCCAGGGTGAATCAGGATCACGCAGTTGCCGTAGCCTCGGATGCCGTTGTCGCTGTAGGCGACGATGCCGTCGGCGGCCGCGCGCACCACGGAGCCCTCTTCGGCGACGACGTCCACGCCGTCGTGTCGAAGGTCGGGACGCGTGTGACGCACGAAGCCGAAGCCGCGGCCGAAGCGACCGTTCTCGACCGGCCAGGTCAGATGGGCGGGGGCTCGGTCGCCGCCCGCGGCCTGGACCCAGCGCGCCTCCGCAGGAGCGATCAGCAGCCGATGCCCGACAGGCTCGGTGCCGAGCCCGAGGGCGCGGGCGCGCACCTCCGAGGCTCCCCGCGGCCGGGGCACACGGCGAGGACCGTTGCTGTAGCGCGAGTAGTCGAAGTCGTGCGGCGCGTCGGCGTGGTCGGCAGGCGACGCATCGTCCGCTTCCCGCAGATGGCTGTCATCCGCGTGGGCCGTCGCGCACAGGGCCACAGCGGCCAGCATCACGGTGAAGGTCGAGACATGGGACACTCCTTTCCCATCGCGTCTTTTCTCCAGAGTGGTCAACTTCTAGGCAGAGACGCGCACGCGGATTGACCGCGAGGTCGCCGATCTCGCACCATGGCCCGATGGAAGAGCACGCAGGGCCCATGGTGCCGCTGGCTTCTCGCCCGCCGACGCCAACGGGGCTCGGTCCGCTGCGCACGGCGCTCGAGGGGCTAGGGGACGCATTCGTGCGTTTGGCCGAGGACTTCGCGGGCGAGGATCTCGACACGCGTATCCAGGGCATTCGCCTCCACCCCAACGAGGTGGGCTTCGATCCCTTCGGCTTCGATCCCGCCGCGACGCGCTACGCCCTGGCCGTGGCCGCGCTGCTCCACCGTCGCTACTTCCGCACCAAGGTCACGGGCATCGAGAACATCCCCGAGGGCCGCGTGATGTTGATCTCCAATCACTCGGGACAGATCCCCCTGGATGGCGTCGTGATCGGCGCGGCCATGATGCTCGACGCGGATCCGCCGCGCTTCCCCCGCAGCATGGTGGAGAAGTGGACCGCCGAGCTGCCTCTGGTCTCGGTCTTCTTCCCGCGGGTGGGCCAGGTGCTGGGTTCGCCCGCCAACGCGCGCGCTCTGCTCGAGCAGGAAGAGGCGCTGCTGGTCTTCCCCGAAGGCTCCCGCGGCATCTCCAAGACCTTCGACAAGCGCTACCAGCTCTCCGACTTCGGTCTGGGCTTCATGCGCCTGGCGCTGGAGACGCACACGCCCATCGTGCCGATCTCGGTGGTGGGCGCCGAGGAGCAGTACATCTCCATCGGCAACATCGCGCCCCTGGCCAAGCTCCTGGGCATGCCGGCGTTCCCGATCATCCCGCAGCTCTTCTTCGGCATGCTCGCGCCCTGGCCGACCCGCTATCACATCCACTTCGGCGAATGCCTGCATTTTCGCGGGGATCCGGACGAGGACGACGCCGTGATCGGCGACAAGGTGTGGCAGGTTCGGACGCGGATTCAGGCCATGATCAACGACGCGTTGGCGACACGCGAGGGCGTCTTCCGCTGACGGTCTCGTCCGCGCGTCGTGCCCACGACGTGCGCCAGAACCCGCGTGGCCCACGCCGAGGCCGACCTCCGCGAGGGCCACTTCGCCCACGCTTCCGACTACCCCTTGACCTTCGCCTCGCTTTGGGGTGGTTTGTCGCCATGCAGTCCACGCAGCCCCCCCGCCGCTCTCCTCTTCCCCGCCGCTCTCCTCTTCGGCAGGCCCTCGCTGTCGCCTCGGCCTTGTCGCTCAGCGCGGCCTGCGGCGGCGCTACCGCGGGAGGCTTGCCCGACGAGACCCGCGACATGACCGCGAGTCACGCCGCGACCCGCGACATCAGCGGCACTCGCGCGGTCGACGCACGCGTCGCGGGGAGCGAGTGGACGTGGGTCGAGGCGTCATGCACCGAGGGGCCTCTGGACCTGGCGTCCCGTGGCTTCCACTCGCGCCTGCGCGTGAAGGCGGACGCGGATGGTCTCTTGCTCTCGTACGATCATCAGCTCGCAGACACCTGCGCGCAGACGGTGATGCAGCGCGCGCGGCCGGGGCAGGGGCAGGACGCAGCCTGGGCCATGAGCGAGGTCGCGCGCATCGCCGAGCCCGCGACGCCTGCGTGCATGGGACAGGCCGACGAAGATCGCCCTGGAGACGTGCGCATGCGCGGGGAGTTGCTGGAGGTCTCGGTCCAGCGCTCGCAATGGTGCAACGGCCTCGAGGTGAAGATGCTCTGGGCACCGGCGGTGCCCACCCCGCTCACGGACCAAGAGGTCGTGCGTCACTACCTGGCGCATTTTCAGCGGCGAGACGCTAGCGCCGTGGCGGCGCTCTTCGCCGAGTCGGGATCCCTCGTCGAGCCCTTCGACCTGACGGCGGAGGGCGGTCCCACGCGGCTCGAGGGCCGACCGGCCGTGGAGCAGTGGTACGCGGACGCCTTCGCCAACACGCCCTGGCTCGCGCTCTCGATCGACTCGCTCGAACCGGGCGCGGTCGAAGGGCAGCGCATCGCGGACTTCCAGTACATGGATCCACGGCTCGAGCAGCCCTTCCGGGCGCGCAACACCTTCACGCTCGCGGGCGGGGAGATCTTCGAGGCGCAGTTCGCCATCACCGCTTCGGATGCGGCGCCCCAATGACACGCGTTGCGTTTCGGGCCCGGAATCGTCGATAATCGCGCCGTGGCGGATGAAGAGGAGCGGGGAGCCCGACAGGCAGCTTTGCGACCGAAGGCTCGGCGGAGCCGCGCCGAGGCGTCATCGCCGGCAGGCGACGTCGACGCGGTGGAGGCCACGCCGAAGAGCGCAGGCAGCAAGGCAGCCCGCAAAGCCGAGTCCACACCCGCGAGCGAGGAGCGCCCGACCGCACGCCGTCACCGGCTGAAGCCAACCGCGTCGTCGGCGGAGGGGAGCGTGAGCCGTCCGGGAGCGCGTCGGCCTCGTCCGAAGAAGGCGACTCCCGATCCTGTCGCGGCGATGCCCGCGGGCGCGGCCGCCCAGAGCGCGCCTGCGAAGAAGCCATCCCCCGTCGCCAAGCCGCCCGCCGCCAAGAGGGCCGCGACGAAGGCCAGCGCGACGAAGCCCAGCGCCCCGGCGGAGGCTGCGGCGTCCACGCCCGCCGCCTCGACCAAGGGCAACGCGACCAAGCAGCCCGCGGCCACGAAGAAGGGCAACGGTCGCGCCTCGGCGTCCGGCGCCTCGTTCGTGGAGGGCGACGCGCCCGCGGAAGGCGTCGTGCTGATCACGGGCATCTGCGGCCGTCTCGGCAAGCTGCTCGCTCGCACCTTGCATCGCGAGACTCAGGTCGAGGGCGTGGACCGTCGGCCCTTCCCCGACTGTCCGAAGGACATCGTCCATCACCCCTTCGACCTGCGACGCAAGAAGGTCAGGGACGTGTTCCGCGGCGGCCGCATCCGCGCCGTCGTGCACCTCGGCGCGCTGCACGATCCACGCAAGAGCTTGAAGGAGCGCCACAACTGGAACGTGGTCGCCTTCCAGAAGCTGCTCGACTACGTGGAGCAGTACGAGGTGCCGAAGCTGGTCGTGCTCTCGAGCGCGAACGTCTACGGGCCGCAGCCGGACAACCCCCAGTTCCTCACGGAGGAGTCGCCGCTGCTTGGCTCTCGAGCCTTCGGTGGCATCCGCGATCTGGTCGAGATGGAGATGCTCGCCCAGAGCTTCTTCTGGCGCCGTCCGTCGACGGAGACGGTCGTGCTGCGGCCGGTGCACATCCTCGGGCGCGTGCACAACGCGGCCAGCAACTACCTGCGGCTCGAGCGGCCGATGACGATCTTCGGCTTCGATCCCATGGTGCAGGTGATCCACGAGCGCGACGTGGTGGACGCCATTCGCCTCGCGCTCGCTCCCGGCGTGAGCGGCATCTTCAACATCAAAGGGCGCGGCGAGCTTCCGCTCTCGCGCATCCTGCGCAAGCTCGGCCGCCGTCCACGGCCGGTGCCGGGGCCCCTCGCCACGGCGGCGCTGGACCGCCTCTGGCGCTATCGGCTCACGTCCTTCCCGACGCCCGAGCTCGACCACATTCGCTACATCTGCATGGTCGACGACTCGCGCGCCCGCGAGGTGCTCGGCTTCCGACCGTCGCGCAGCCTCGAAGAGACGATCCACGCGCCCATGGCCTTGCGCTGAAGAGAGTCCTTGGCTGACGAGCGCTGTCCGCTCGGCCCACGAGCTCAGCGCAGGACGCGCCCGTAGATGTCGCCGTTGGCGCCGCTGCGGTGATCGACCCAGACCGCACGCACGGCGCCACCACTGACGGCGACGTCCGGCTCCACGCTGTCGCTCGAACCCGGGATCCCGGTCGAGTCGAGACGCACGTCGTTCGGCTGCCAGTTGGCGCCGCCGTCCAGGGAGTAGTTCGCGTAGATGTCGAGCATCCCGCTGCGGTCATCGCTGAACACGGCACCGATCAGTGCGCCTTCGGCCGCGAGGCGTAGCTCGTAGCTGCCGCTCGCGCCCTCGGCCGTGCCAGTGTCGAGGCGCGCCGCCGCGCCGAAGCTCAGGCCCGCGTCCACGCTTCGACGCGCGAAGACGTCGGGGAAGCCGAAGCGGTAGTCCACGAAGCCCACCACCACGGCGCCAGGCAAGGGCGCCAGCACGGTGGGTTCGACCGTGTCGTGGGCCAGGCTGTCGTCGTCCACGTCCACGGCGCTCGCGAGGAAGGTCGCGCCCGCGTCGGTGCTGCGGTTGAAGTAGACGTCGAAGGAAGCGCCAGAGCGATCGTCGACCCAAGCGACGTAGACGTTGTCCGCCTCCGCGGCCACGCTGGGCGCGAAGCCGCTCGATGCACCCGCTGCGTCGCCGACGTCCACGCGCTTGTCCGTGGCGCCGAAGGTGGCGCCGTTGTTGACCGAGCGCGACAGGTAGATGTCGAGTCCGCCGTTGCGGTTGTCGCGCCAGACGACGTAGACGCGCGATCCGCTCGCGGCCACGACCGGAGTCGCCGCCACGTAGCCCGGCACCGTCACGTCGTTGCCGTGATCGATGCGCACGGGCGCGCTGAAGGTGGCGCCCGAATCGCTGGAGCGCGTCAGGTAGATGTGGCGATTGCGCACCGAGGTGAAGACCTCGTACACGACGTAGACGTAGCTGCCGCTGGTGGCGAGCTCGATGTTGAAGGAGTCGATGTTCTGACCGGGGTTCAGGCGCGTGTTGGCGCCGAAGGAGGCACCCGTGTTCGTCGAGCGCGTGCTGTAGACCTCGCGGTAGTTGGTGCCGCCGCGGAAGTCGGCCCACACGCCGGTCAGGATCGAGGTGCTGCTCACGGCCAGGCGAGGCCCGATGGCGGGGCCGTTGGTGACGTCGAGCTGCAGAGGTGCCGCGAAGGCGTCCGTGGCGTCGTCGTAGCGGGCGTAGAAGATGTGCGCCCCGCCCGGTCCGCGTTGGTCCATCCAGGCGGCGTAGGCGCGCGTGCTGCCGTTGCCCTCGATCACGGGCTGCACGGAGTTCTCGGCGCCCGCCGCGTCACCCGTGTCCACGCGAAGATCCGTCGCCGTACGAAGGCTCAGGCAGCCCTCGTCGGTCGCGCCGTCGCAGTCGTTGTTCATGCCGTCGCAGAGGGTCTCGGTCGTCTGATAGGTCGCCGGCAGGCTACCCCGAAAACCCGACGCGCCCGTGCAGACGGGCGTGCGTCCCGCGCACACGCCGCGCGTGTCGGCGCAGCTCGCGGGCGTGCCGACAGGCGGCGTCGGCGAGTCGTCGACGGTGCCATCGCAGTCGTCGTCGATGCCGTTGCAGGTCTCCATGGTCGGACCGCGGTAGGCGCCTCCGCACACCAGAGCGCCACCCGTGCACACCACGCCGCCGAAGACGCAGGCGCCGACGTTGGTCGCGCCGCAGCGCACCCCCACGCCGGGGATGGGTGCCGCCACGGTGGACTCGTCGACCATGCCGTCACAGTCGTCGTCGATTCCGTTGCAGGTCTCGGGCGTGGCGCCGCGCGCGCCCGCGCACACCAGGCTCCCGAGTTGGCAGGTGAAGGTTCCGCGCCGACATGCGCCGGTGGCGCTGCCGCAGGCGGTGCCCAGGCTGGGATCGTCCTCGTCGATGGCGCCGTCGCAGTCGTCGTCGACGCCGTTGCACACTTCGCTTCCGGTCGGTGTGCAGGCGTACTCGCAGCCGTCGGAGGCGAGACCATCCACGTCGTAGAAGCCGGCGGCACACGTGCCCGGCCTGCACTCGCCCGCGACGCAGCTCGCCGCCGCGTGCGCGAAGCTGCAGCGCCGGCCACAGGCGCCACAGTTCGAGGCGTCGGTCGAGAGGTTGAAGTCCTCGTCGATGGCGCCGTCGCAGTCGTCGTCGATGCCGTTGCAGGTCTCGGCACCCGCGGCCGTGCAGGCGTACTCGCAGCCGTTGGTCGCGTCGCCATCCACGTCCAGGAAGCCCGGGCGGCACGCGCCCATGCCACAGACGCCCGCGCTGCAGATCGGCGCCGCGTTCGCGTAGGCGCACACCGTGGAGCAGGCTCCGCAGTGAGCGGGATCCGCGGCCCGATCGAAGTCCTCGTCGATGGCGCCGTCGCAGTCGTTGTCGACCTCGTCGCAGATCTCCGTGCCCGACTCGAGGCAGGCGTACTCGCAGCCGTTCGTCGGGTTACCGTCGAGGTCGTGAAAGCCGATCTCGCATTCGCTGATCGCGCACGAGCCCGAGTCGCAGGTGGGGAAGGCGCCCGGCAGCACGCAGGCCGTGTCGCAGCTTCCGCAGTGGCCCGGATCGCGCATCAGATCGAAGCCGTCGTCGATCACGCCGTTGCAGTCGTCGTCGAGGCCGTTGCAGAGCTCGCTGCCGCTGGGCACGCAGCCGTCGACGTGACCATCCGGCGTGTGGGCGTCGGCGCTCGCGTCCGCCGCCGCGTCCCGCCCCACGTTCACGCCGGCGTCGGCGCAGCCCTCGAAGCAGAAGGGATCGACCTGGCAGCCGCCCAGAAGAGGCAGAACGCCGATCAAGCCTAGAAGAGCGAGCGGGGCCAAGGCCGCGCGTCGCACGCCGACTGGGCTCTGGCGTCGTCGCCAGAAGAGCAGCCCCAACGCCAAGAGCGTGAGCCAAGCGGGTGTGTTGCTTCCCGCGCCGCCGGCCGAGCAGCCACCGCCGCCGGTCGCCAGGCCGAGCCTCGGCTCCGTGGCCTCCGGCATGCCCGTGCCGACGCACTCGCCGCGAACGCAGCTCGTCTCGAGTGGGCAGTGGACGCCGCCGCACGGATCGTCGACGCAAGCGCCGCCCGCGCACACGCGTCCGCGACCGCATAGGGGATCACAAGCGTTGGTCTGGCAGGACCCGCCGACGCAGCTCTCGCCCGTCGCGCAGCCGCCGCAAGCACTGGCCGCGCAGGCTCCGTCCACGCAGCTCTCGCCCGCCGGGCAGCCCGCCGCGCATGCGCGCACGCAGGCGCCGTCCCGGCAGAAGGAGTCGGCGTCACAGTGGACGTCGACGCAAGGATCCGTCTCGCACACGCCGGCGCGGCATCGCTGCCCCGCGTCGCAGCCACGGCCGTAGCAGTTGTCCTCGACGCACGCGCCGCGAATGCAGGCGAAGCCTCCGCCGCAGGAGACGGTCTCGCACAGGTTGCGACATGTGCCCGTGGTCGGCTCGCACACTTCCTGTTCGCTGCAGCTCACGCCGGCGCAACGTCCGGGCACGCACAGACCGATGATGCCGGTCGTCGCGTCCGCGAAGCTGCGATCACATTCCTTACCGGGCGGGCAGGGGAACTCCGTGTCGACGCAGGGCGAGGCACAGGTGCAGTCGAGGCAGGCGCCGCCGGGGCAGATGCCGCCGCCGCCGTCTTCGTCGACCAAGCCGTCGCAGTCGTCGTCCATGCAGTTGCAGATCTCGCGCGTGGGGCTCGACGCGCCCGCGCACGTGAGCTCACCGCCGACGCAGCGCACGCGTCCAGGGACGCAGTGGTCGCCGACGCCCGGAGGCGTACCGTCGGGCAGCACGCGGTAGCTGCCGTCCTCGTTCGGCAGGCACATGGCGCCGCCGCCGGGGTTGCCGTCGTCGATCACGCCATCGCAGTCGTCGTCGATGTTGTTGCACGTCTCGGCGCCGGGGGAGGGCGCGTCACAGCCGGTGAACACGCCGGCGACGCAGGTCTCCGTGCCTGTGCCACAGGCGCTGCCGCACGTGCGCGTCAGGCCCTCGTCGATCGCGCCGTCGCAGTCGTCGTCGACGCCGTTGCACACCTCGAGGCCGGGGCGCGGGGCGCTGCAGCCGACGTAGGTCCCAGAGACGCAGGTCTCGGTGCCGGCGCCACAGGCGGTCGAGCAGGGGCGGCTCAGGCCCTCGTCCGTCGTTCCGTCGCAGTCGTCGTCGACACCGTTGCAGCTCTCGACGGATGGCGTGGGCGCGTCGCAGCCCGTGTAGTTCGCCGCGACGCAGGTCTCGGTGCCCGCACCACAAGTCGAGAAGCAGGCGCGGCTGAGGCCTTCGTCGGTGGATCCGTCGCAGTCGTCGTCGCGTCCGTTGCACACCTCGATCGTCGGCGTCGGCGCCGTGCAATCGACGAAGCTGCCGGCGACGCAGATCTCGCTGCCGGATCCGCAGCTGTTGCTGCAGGCGCGGCTGAGGCCCTCGTCGATGGATGCATCGCAGTCGTCGTCGCGTCCGTTGCACGTCTCGGTCGTGGGCGCCGGAGCCGAGCACGCGCCGAAACTACCCGCGCTGCACGTGCGCACGCCGGTTCCGCACGCGGTGGAGCAGGCCGTGGTCACGCCCTCGTCGATGGCGCCATCGCAGTCGTCGTCGAGTCCATTGCAGCTCTCGGGCTGAGGCGTGCAGATCGGCACGAGCCCGGTCACGCGCGCGAGCACGTCCTCGAAGTCGTTGTCACCGCCGCGGAAGAGATCCTCGAAGCCGAAGTAGTAGGTGTTGGTGTAGGTGGCGCTCTCGTAGATCAGGAAGTGGACGAAGTCGCCGTCGTCGTTCAGCGCCTGGCTGGTGAAGTAGGTGCGGTGATTCTGGTTTGCGGCGCTGGGGCCGCCGCATTGCTCGTCTGCGCGCGTGCCATCGAGGTGCTCGGGTGTGCGGATCCAGAACGCGATGGCGCGGCCCGGGGCGAAGCCGGGCAGGGTGTTGAAGTTGAACGTGCGCTGCCACGAGGTCGCGGAGCCGTCAGAGCTGCGCATGCTGGTCGGATTGCAGGGACAGGCGCAGGAGGCTCCTCCGCGGCAGTCGAAGACCATGTGCAGGTTGGCCGGGTTGGTCGGATCCTCGTCGGTCCAGAAATAGCCGAAGGTGTTCCTGAAGCCGGCGCCCTCGCCGATCATGCGGAAGGTGACCGGATAGAGACCGGAGCCGAGGGGATTCTCCACCGGACGGAAGGCGTTCGGGAGGATGCGGCCATCGCGCACCGCGTCGACGCTGCCCGCGACGGCTTCGCCCGTGACTGGACGGTCGAGGCAAGCCTGCATGTTGCCGGTCTGGGGGACGACCGTTCCGTCGACCTGGCTGATGTACGCGCGGGCCTGTCCGGGCGAAAGACAGAGGGCGAGCGCGACGAGCGCCGATGGGCGAGCGAGACAACGAAGCATCGAACCTCCAGGGTGCCCGGAGAGTAGCAAGGCGCGTGAACCCCGGCCATGAGCGCGATCCGCGCTCAGGCCACAATTAGCACCGCGGCGGAGCCTTTCGACGCCGCCGCGGACCCCCATGTTCGCTGAAGTCAGCTGTGTCTAAAGCCTCAGCGGCAGACGCCGTCGATGCAGGAGTTGCCAGCCGTGCAGTCAGCCTGCACCGCGCACTCGGGACTGGTCTCGTTGCGCGAGTGGCAGAGGCTGTCGGCGCCACAGATGGGGAGCTGTGAGTCGAAGCCCATGCACTGGGAGTCGAGCCCGGTGGGGCAGGGGATGCGGCAGGCGCCGTCGCGGCAGACCGAGCCCGAGGCACAATCCGAGTCGATGCTGCAGAAGGGGCTGGGCGTGCGATCCGGGCGGCAGAAGCCGTCGGCGGCGCAGGTCTCGCCTGCTGCGCAGTCGGTGCTGGTGGTGCAGCCCGGCAGGCAGCGAGTGTCGACGCAGCTCTCGCTGGCCGTGCACTGGCTGGTGCGGGTGCAGGTGGCCGTCGTGCGGCAGAACCCGCTCTGACAGGTCTCACCCGAGGCGCAGTCCGTGTCCGAGCCGCAGATGTCCGTGCAGCCCCTGTTCACGCAGGCTCGGGCGGCGCCGCACTGGTAGTTGAACTGGCAGGTGTCGCTGGGCGCCGTGCACTGATTCTCGACACAGACATCCGTGCCCGAGCAGTCCGCGTCCGTGCGGCAATGCCCAGGGGCGGGCGTCACGCAGCTGCCGCGGAAGTCGCAGACCTCGCCGCTGGCGCAGTCGCCGTCGATGCTACAGGTGCTGGTGGTCGTGCACGTGCCCGCCAGGCAAGCCTCGCCGCTGGCACAGTCGCCGTCGGTCGTGCAGCCCGGGATGGGCGTGGCCGGTGTGCAGGTGCCAGCATCGGAGCAGACGTAGCCGGAGCTACAGTCGCTGTCGAAGATGCATTCGCCGGGCGGGTGGCAGCCTGCGCCGACGCAAGAAGTGGTGCTGTCCGTCCAGACCGGGCAACCGGAGAGCAGGACGACGAAGGGGATGAAGAGAGAGAGCGTAGAAAGCGTTCGCATGGGGAGCCTCGTGTGCCAGTCGCGTTTCACTCGTTGTCCTATGCGACGACCGTGCCAGTCCGGAGATTAGGGCAAATCGTCGCTCGGCGCTGCGATGACGTGAAGGTTCGTCCCCGCGCCGGTCGGATCCGTGAAGCTTGGTTCACGGTCTGTGGCCGCAGCCGTGAGCGGCGTGGTACCTCCGCCTGTCGGGGAGTGGGCCGCCGAGGCGTCCCGTTCCACGTCGGCGAAGCGGTGCGCGGGATCGCGCGGATGGCCGCCCACACGCCACTCGAAGTGCAGATGTGTGCCACGCGCCAGGCCCGTCTCTCCCACCTCACCGACGATCTGGCCGCGGCTCACGCGCGCCCCGGCCGGGACCCAGGCGGCGGAGAGGTGGGCGTAGAAGGTCACGCTCGAGTCCGCGTGTACGATCATCAGCAGGTTGCCGTAGCCCCGCAGCTCGTTGCCCGCGTAAACGACCAGGCCGTCGTTCGTGGCGCGCACCGTCGAATGCTCCGGCGCGCCGATGTCCGTGCCCAGATGTCCAGGATGCCGGCGTCGGGCGGGCTCGAGTCCGCGCCAGATGCGCCCGCCGTCGACGGGGAAGAGCAGAGACGCGCGTGGGCTGCCGGCGACCGCCGCGACCCACTCGGGCCGCGGTCCCTCGAGCAGCAGATGCCGCGCGACGCCGACCCCACCGAGGTCGAGGCGCGTGGCGCGCTCCATCTCCTGTGCGCTCGGGACCGGGACGCGCAAGGGACCGTCGCAGAAGCGGCGTCGATGGTAGCGCTGGCAGCGGCGGAGCGCCGGACTGACCCAATGCGTGGGTCGCGCCGTGGTCAACGCCGGACTCGTCAGATCCACCTCAGGCGGCTCGGGTTCGGCGTCCGCGCTCGGGTTGGTTGGCTCGAGCCAAGCCGTCGGGATGTCGACCGTCTCGCCCGTGTGCCCGTCCTCCACGCGAGTCGTCGGTGTGGGTGCGCCCGCGTCCTGGGCGCAGGCCGAACTCAACCCCTGGAGGCTCGAGATCCACAGCCCCAAACCGAGAATTCTCCCAACCTTCCAGCACATTTTACGCGTTCGCAGAACCTTCCAGCACATTTTACGCGTCAAACTCATGCGGCGCCGGGCTCCAGGAAGATGTGGTCCAGCGCACCAACGCGTCGTAGCGCCTCGTAGACCACGATGGAGACGCTGGTGGCGAGGTTCAGGCTGCGCACGCCGCCGAGGGTCGGGATGGCCCAGCACTGGGCATCCGCGCGTGACAGGGTGACCGCATCGAGGCCCACGGACTCGCGACCGAAGACCAGCGCGTCTCCGGGTCGGAAGTCGGCCTCGAGGTGGCTTCGAGGGGCCGAGGAAGTGAAGAGATGCAACCTCGCTTCGGGCTCGGCTCGAGTGAAGGCGTCCACGTCGGTGTGGGTGCGCAGATCGACCAGATGCCAATAGTCGAGACCGGCGCGTCGCACGGCTCGCTCGTCGATGGAGAAGCCCAGTTCGCCCACCAGGTGCAGCACGGAGGCGGTGGCGGCGCAGGTCCGGGCCACGGCACCCGTGTTGGGCGGGATCTCGGGCTCCACGAGCACGACATGAAATGGCCGTGCCAAGGGCTCAGCACGCAATTTGGGCCCCATGGGCATGGTCGCAGCCTGAGACCGCTGGCGTCGTCGGGCAAGTTGTCAGGACTTCTGGTGGGCTCGCCAGCGTTCCATGGCTTGACGCCGTGGGAGCGGAACCGATAGCGTACGCCCTTGAGGATGCCTGCCGTGAAGCGCCAATTCGCCATCATCTCGCTCTTCGTACTCGTGCTCGGCTCCTCGGGGCTCGCCAGCGCGGACACCATGGACCTGGCCTTGTCCCGCTTGCGCATCGAAGCCAGCAACATGCCCAACGCCGATGGTGTCGTGGTCTGTCCGGCGACGACCGGCGGCGGTGGCATCGTGACCTACTGCGCGAACCACGACGACTGGCGCCGACTCATCTCCCAGCAGGGCTTCGCCCTCGCGCCTCCCATCCTCTCGCCCGCGCGAACCCTCGGCTTCCGCGGCTTCTACCTGGGCCTGGAGACGGGCACGAGCGGCATCGACCACAGCCAGGACTACTGGCATCAAGGCACGGAAGGCGACGCCGGGACCGGCTTCGGCGGCAACCGCTTCGTCGATTCGACCATCACCTGGATGCGCCTCAACGTGCGCAAGGGTCTGCCCTTCGGCTTCGAGTTGGGCGCCTCCATTGGTCAGCCCTTCCACTCGTCGCTGTGGATGTGGGGCCTCTCCATCAAGTGGTCGCTGCTCGAAGGCTTCGACCATGGTCTGCCGGCCATCGTGCCCGACATCGCGATGCGAGGCTCGGTCCATACGATGACGGGTGACGGCCAGTACAACCTCACCGTACCGTCCATCGATCTGATCGTCTCCAAGGGCCTCGTGCTCGCCAGCCAGGCGACGCTGACCCCCATGATCGGCGCCCAGTTGATGTGGATGGTCGCTGACAGCGAGCTCGTCGACCTGAACCCAGGTGCGACGCCGGCCTTCGACCAATGCCTGCCCGAGAATGGGCCGGCCCCTGTGGGCGGCAGCGAACTACGCTGCAGCGCCTCGAGCAACCACTTCAACGACACGGCGGTCTTCGACCAGATCCGCGCCCGGCGCATGCGCCTGGCCATCGGCCTCCAGTTCCGCTTCCGAGCTCTGACCATCGCCGGCACTTTCCACTTCGACCTGAAGTCGCCGCACGCCTTGGACTCCACCATGCCTGCGGATCTCCCCAGGCAGTGGAACGTGTCAAGCGCCATCGGCCTCTCGTACTGAGAGTTCCAAGTCAAGACGCTGCGCACGCGTCTCCCGCAGCGGCGTCTTGAAGATGTACCCGCCCCACCTTCCCACCGCCCCACCTTCCAACACAGATTGTGGCAGGGTGCGTGCCTGCCCTGGCTTTCGCCCCACCTTCCAGCACGTTTTGGTGCCCCACCTTCCTTGCCCCACTCTGGAGGACGTTCTTGGTGTGGAGGGCGGCCGCCAGTGTCCATGGTGTGACTGGCTCCGGCTTGCCTCTTGAGCCCCAGCGACGCGCCGGGCGCACGTCTCCCACGGGTTGGCGCTCCGCCCTGGCGAATCGCTCAGGCTGCGCGAACGAGGGGCGGGCGATAGGTACCCGGCGGGAATGGGACGTCGTGGTCGCCACTTCGCCAGCGCTGCGAGGCGGCGGCGTGGTCGCGTGCGAGCATATGCATCATCACGCGCTCCTTGGCCTTCGCGGCGGCTGAGCCGAAAGCGTAGGGACGGCGTCGAAACGACGGGTTCTCGGGTCGCGTGTCGAAGGGAGCCTTGACCACCGCCTTGACGCCGAGAGCGCGTCGCATGGGCGCGTCCTCCTCGGCTTCCGCCTCCTCCATCCACGACTCGAGCATGCGTCGATACACCTCGCGGCTCAGGTCCGCGCAGTGCGGCAAGGGTGAGAGCGTGAGGGTCGCGGCTTCGAAGAAGGGGTCGAGGTCTTTGGGTCGACGTGCCTGGTGCCAGGCCGTGCAGTTCAGGTACTCGAAGTCGAACGCATCCGAGTCCGCGAGGCCGTAGGCGAGGTTCAGGCCGGGCCATTCGTCGTAGTGGTCGACCAGGTTCGCCTTCACGGGGTTGCGCACCGTGTAGGCCGTGAGTGCGGCAGCCGCGTCGTCGTCGAGGATGGGCTCCGCGTCGTAGCGACGCATCCACAAAGGGCCGCGTCTGCCGGTGATGCGATTGACGCTGTCGGCGGTGCGCGCCTTGAAGTAGCCCATGAAGGCCGCGAGATTCTTCTGGGCTGCCCGGCAGACGAGATGGACATGATTGGAGAGCGCCACAAAGGCGAACACCTCGACGTCGTACAGTTCTTGAGCGCGGGCGAGCGCGGAGCCGATCAAGCCGCGCGCGATGCGCTTGACGCTGCCGGCGTCCATCAAGGGCGCGAACTTCCGCTTACGCGCGTTGGCGCTGCGCACCATCGCCGCGATGCGCCGGTCGGCGTGACGCTCCAGACGAAGGAGCTCCTTCTTCGCCGGCCCAGTCGGTGGCTCGAGGCCCGCGGAGACGAGCGGATGCAGCCAGAATCGCTCCTCCACCGTCCGGCAGGTCACGAACCAGAGCACATCGTCGCGCTCGACACGGAGTGGGCGGCAACGAGAGGAGGGAGCGGGGACGGGGACGGAAGCGTGAGTCATGACCACGCATCGGTCCGCGAGCTTCCTCGTTGCGTCCGGCCTTTCCAAAAATGTGCTGGAAGGTGTGTTGGGGCGCGTGGCGACGGCGAAAAATGTGCTGGAAGGTAGGCGGATGGTGCGCGTCGGGCGCGTCGCTCTACGGCGCTTCG
>Ga0100381_1002163_pt1 | contig 17746 bp, 17 predicted proteins | sample CryGeymeta201505_FD_80416 | JGI IMG/M metagenome (GOLD analysis project Ga0100381, IMG submission 80416) | Groundwater microbial communities from Crystal Geyser aquifers in Utah, USA - Crystal Geyser metaG 2015-05 | ecosystem: Environmental > Aquatic > Deep subsurface > Groundwater | place: USA...
AAAGAAGAGTATGTTATCACGGCTCTCCTGGAGGAATAAATTAGGAAAAAGAACATCATGCAGATGGAAGACGAGGAATAGTTTATCGGAGTGACATACTAAATTTTAGCTGAAATCCAGATCGTAAAGTAGAAAATATACAAAGATAAGTTCAGAAATCTTTAATATTTTCTTTACCTGAACAAACTATTAGAACATCAAAAAATGATTAGATTTGCCAAAAGAGTTCTAAACGACACCTTCCTTGCATAATAGTATACCATCGATTAAATAATCATATAAAACCTCATCCTGTTTATGTACAAGTGGAGGCTCGAGTAAAAAAATTATATCGACCATCAGGATTATGTCTATGAACTAGTGACTATCTTGCCAAAATAAAACAGCATTCGGAAGTATGTTTAGGCTGAAACTGCCTTTGCAGTCATGCTCAGCAGCCCATAACATCCAGTATAATATCCTCTTGCCATATCCGAAGAGGACACTAGCAGTCTGAGTACTATAAGGCTTTCAGAGATAGAAAATTTATTCGGAAGGTTGAATGTAGATTTTATTTTGGATTTGAATCTCTAAAGAATGCATTCCTACGTCAAAGAAATGGAGATATTCTATGAAGAAGAAATTATCAAGCTTGAAGACATTTATGAAGTAGCTATAAAACGCCTGCTTAAGCTAAAAGCAGTGTGCAAGGCTATTCCAATAATCAGAAAATTAATCAACCTTAGAAGTGATCAGGAGCACTACTGTGCAGTTTTCTGTTTTCTGATCCTTAATATCATCATCAAAGATATCTCAACATAGGCACACAAGCGATATTTAGCAAAAATAGCCTTCTTCACATATTAACATCCTCTTGATTTTTTGGAAATTATGGAAAAAAGACTAAACTCAACTTTCTCGAATTAGGAAGAATAAATTTTCCTAAGAAAAGAGCTAGAAAGAGTGAGTGGGAACAAATGTTATAATCCTGAGAATATTCTACTTGACAGAGATATTTTAGAAAAAGTCAAAGAAAATGAAAATAAGTACGTTAAGGCTTTTGAAGACGCAATATTTCACAGTTGGGATCAGGTGACCAATAGCCGAGATGACTTTGTGCAATTTGAGTATGCATGTGTTTTCATCATTTTACTTCACAATCCTTATGCTCTTTCCAAATACCTCACTGTTAATTCATAGAATCTTAACTTGAGAATTGTAAGATCCTATCTCAGTTACATGTTCAAGGAATAAATTTTCAATAAAATGAATGTGCTCTTGTTCGGAAAACGAGCTTTCACCATTGCTCTTGAAAATCGAGTTACTCAACTCCAGATCTAATACATCACTAGTCAGTACAAAGGTGTGGAGCTTGATGATGAATAAGAGTTTTTACTCGAAGAAATGCCTACTGATCAGTTCGATCTCAAGTTAGTAAAATCTATTACAGCTTTCACAAGAAAGCTAGAAGTATACAAAACGAAGCCAGATAGAGTATAAAACCCTACTCTCAAAAAGAAAAGAATTGAAGATCTATTGAATCGTTCAGGAAGTGCCTTCTTCTAAAAATCAGAATACCCCTTCAATGACTCAGACGATAACTATGAGTCAGCAGAAGAAGAACAAATTGTAAAACCAGCTGTCAAGAATAAAAAGAAGGGTGATAAAAAACCCTTGCGATAAGAGAAAAACTTGGCTCTTTTCTTGTCTAGTTGCGGAGAAGAATCATAGGTAATGAGAAAAACATCTCCTAAGATGCTTAAAACTAGCTTGACCTTCCATAACCAATTCCAATCACTTCATTTCTCTCGAGACAAAAAATTAAAAAACAGAAAAGGCAGCGATAATAATTTAGGAAATACACATCATTTAGGAATCAAACATACTGACAGTATAGCTGCTGTCGGCTAGGACTATGAATAGCATTCTTAAGATCTTGTAATGAGCAGTGGAAATTTCATGAAAGTTGCCAAGCACCCCAAACTTCAGAAGAGTAGTAACATTGAAGAAGATCTGATGTATGTTTCAATCGAAGAAAAGCGCTACAATAAATCATTGAACTTGAGAAGCCCCAATATGGAGTGGAGTGGAACACGTAGTTACAGCCCTTCTTAAAGTGCAAAAAGCGAGGAGCATATTCGTGATTCTGGAGAGGAATTACCTTCTCCTACCAAACCAAAGTCCAAGCAATCTCTTGTGGATATTGATGATGGAGAAGAAGGATAACTTAACCAACAAGTCAGTGTGGTAAATTCAATTGAAATTCCTTCAATGGAGATTCCTTTGATGTTCAAAGTAACTGTCAACTAAATTAATGATGAGGATTATACCTCACCTCACGCAATCATCAAATAAATTTTGGAAGACATAGACACCAACGAAAAATAGCCCATTTTCAACATAGCACTTCTCTAGAACTAGAAAAACAAGGACTTCGGGGATTTTGAAGCATATCTCAAGAAGGTAGTCTTCTAGATCTACGACAATAGTGGATACCCTTTGTCTTTATTGCTGAGTCTGATCGAGGAGATCCATAAAAATTATCCTGAGCTTCAAATTCAGAGCAATTTCTTGAAGATTTATATCGCGTTGGAAAACTACAATACAAAATATCGGTACAACCTACCAATTCGTGACATGTTCCCAATTGAGGCCATTTTCTTAGAAAGCTCAGATATCAAGGCTCTTTTCCAGTACATCAAGAACAATGTTTTGAATTACGTTGATTTCGACAACATCATGGTAGTCGCTAAGGTCGTCCATTTTTCCTTCCAGAAAAGCGACATCAAGGATTAGCTGTACTACTCTTATCTGAGCCATGCAATTCCTCAGTACGGAAACAACAATCTGGAATCACAGGAGGAGCTGTTCATGCAAAAACAAAGAATTGGAGGAATAATTGAGCAGATAATTTTGCTCAATATGTTCATAGAAAGAGGACCAGCTTTGCTTGAATCTCTGTCTGACAAGATAAAAAGGAGGTAAATTGCAGACATGATCAAAGAAGCGATGAGAAAGAAGAAAAAAGATAACTTGATTGGATAGTTCGAGGCAGCAATCAACCACCTAATTTGATGAAATGCTTGAATATATAAACTATAATATTAACATCATGATCCAATATCAACTGTTGGTCCTCCTGGCCCTTCTGCCTCTCCTCTATACCCAACGATCTTTTGCAGAGTTCGAGATTAGAAAGAGACACACTAGCAACGACCAAGCTATTTCTGTGGGTAAACTTACTCTCCACTTTCTTCCTCCTCATAATTCTGTGTAACCCGAAATCACAACCTACCTAGATCAGCTGATCAGCGAGAATGATTTTACTGGAAACCATCAGGCCATTTTAGAATTTGCTTGTGTTGAGACAGATATCCCCGAGTACAAGGATAGGACTTACATGACCTCTGTCGATGAGATCACTCACGAACCTCACGGACAAAAAGTAGCCATTGTTTTGGGTCCACATCAAGATAGCCCTAGCATAAATGCCATCAACTATGTTCAGGTACCCCAAATACTACCAAGACTAGAGACAGAGTGGGATAAACATTTGTCTAAATCGTGACAACAAGGGTCAAGGAAGACTAAATTTTCAAGTATGCCTTTGCTCCCAAGAAGAGTGAAGTGGAGGATCAAAGCTTCTGGGGTAAATACGTACAAATTAATCAACATAGAAATGGCCACTTATCATCGGTGGTGTGATCGTTTACACGATGATGTCCGCTAACGGAGGAGCTGGGCAGGCCGCAGCTGGCGGAGCTGGAGGCGCTCGTTGATGTTGTATGTTTAAGTGATAAAATATTTTTAGGAGCACGTAGAGGGTTCCAGGTGGTATATAAAGAGTGTGGTTTTCGATATGATATTTAAACTAAGAGGCAGTTTCCAAAATACGTTAATTAATCGAATTACTTTTGAAATCGTATGGCATTCAACCAGACACCAACCACCGGCACCCTCGTCTGGGCTAAAGTCGAACCTTATCCCTGGTGGCCAGGCAGAGTAATACCTATCTCATTCAGATCGTTAAATCCATCTACCAACAACGACAGCAGGTCTTCAAGATAGCTTTCTTTGCGGATCCTACCTAGTAATTCTGCCCTTATTCAGCACCTATCTTCATCAGCATCAAATACTCCCATTAGATGCCATTGATCCTAACAGCAACCCTGACATTCAACATCATCCCTCCCTCCAAAAGGCCGTTAAGATGGCCTACAACTATCAGAATAAACTCCAGGCTATCCAGCAGGCAAAAGTTGAAGCTTAGCTCGTTCAAGTCTCTTCTTCCTTCAGTCTTCCATAGAAGACAGAAGAATTCCGACTATAGAATTCAATTCTTTCATCAGAGAGGGAAGTGGATCAGCCTCCATCTCAACCACAGGAGTCCTAATCGATGATCTCTGAGCCTTCTGCTGAGGAGATCACTTCATAGAACGTCTTGAAACTTCTTGAAAACCTCAGTAAGAAATCAGTTAAAACTGCTTATTGTTACGAAAGGCGAAAAGAAGAGATAAGGTATCAAGACAAGTTGAAGTAGCATCTTCTGAAGCGTTACAATCTAATTTGTTTTGATGAAAAAGGCAAAAAAGTTGAGACATAGTCATCCCCTTCATCTTCTTTCCAAAAAACAGTCATCTCTGAGTTATCTGTGCCCGTGAAGAAGCAAAAGAAAATCCGTAAGAGCACTTTTTCCAAGCGCTCTCTTATTAATGACCAGATCGAAGAGCTAACCAAGCGTTGTACAAGAAAGATCCATACTATTTTAAAAAACAGTCAAGACAGTTGCGATATCACTCGATAGTCCTCAATGGAAATCATGAAGAGAATGCTTGTATTAGCTGACAACAATCAAATTAAATTGAAGAGCCTATTTGTGACATTGGTTAAGACCATGAGTAGTAGTTCAAGGAATATTAACTGTGAAGAACAACTTAATGACTTCAGGCATTATTTAGAAAGATTAGAAGGAGAGAAAGGCGAGGATGAAGAAGGTTCTAAGGTCACCCAGATAACCCAGATAGATACTGCTTTATGTTGATTCTATTTCAATCATATTCTATGCCACTTCTCATCATTCATCAATTATCCTTCAAACAAAGCCATATCAGATGCTCAATAGTGTTCCTTCAATAATTATTGAAATAGGTGAAAGAGTAAACACATCTCTTCGGTTTCTGAGGAACATTTCCCGAAAGTTCATTGTTCACAACTGTATTTTCGATATAATAAAATTTATCAATCCTAAGTTCCAGGATAAAAACAATATGAACGATAATTAAGAACTTTTACTGATCGATACCCCACCAAGCAGTCCTCTTCGCCATCGTGATCCTTCTGAAGAATAAAACCTTCTCCAAGATCTCAGCTCAAAGGAGTTTATTAAACATCCTGATGTGTAGCTTGGTGCAGAAAAGAAACCTTTTGTTGCATCTGAAACATGGTCAAGTACCCGATATTGGAGCCAACAAAACACTTTTTTCTGGTAGTAGTAACTTTAAGAAGACGATGATGATGAAAGAGATACTACTGTTATCATTTAAGAGCAAAAAAAGGCCGATTCATCCACAGAGAAACCTTAATTTCCTTACTACAACCTGATGAAAAAGCTAGAAAAGGTCTACCAATAAATAGAATAGAAATAGAAATCTGACAGGAAAGCCCTTTTTTCGAGTGCGATTCAAGTAAAATTATCAAGCTCTCATTAAACTTCAAAGGAAAAAGCTCTTAAAACTTAAAGAAATAGCAAAGCAACCTATACTTAAGTGAATAAGAGAAAATAATCATGGGCAATCGCAAGAAAAAGTGCAACCGAGCCAGATTAGGATAGGAAAAACTCTAAGACAATATATAGTCCCAGGAAAAAAATGGAGTCGTATACTATCAAAGCAATCAATGAAGTAGAGGAAAAAGATTCTCCTAGAAAAGTGGAGAAACATAGAACAAGATAAGAATTTTTGGCATCTATAACAAATTGGCAGGAACGACGAAAACTCAAGCACGAATAATTGATTAAAAAATAGCATGCTCTCTCAATGACAGGAGTCACTTTTACTCCCTAGATTAACGCAAAAAGCAAGCTTCTGATGAAAAAAAAAGGAAGCCAGCTGCCAATATATCAGAGAGATATGAAGTCCAAAAAGCTATAGAACTAGCTACCAAAGCAGACTATAAAACTTAAAAAATGATACTCTATATTTTTCATAATCACCGATCACTTAAGTCACTTATTTTTGGATTGTCTCCTAGTATTTTCGATTGAGATGATCCTTCTTTTTTCTTGTTTCGTTTGTTGGTGAAATTCAAAAATAAGCTCTCAATGGCACACCTCATTTATCTTTTGAACGGTTCTTGAACTTCTACAAACATTTGGTTGTTGTATTCTGTAAGGAATTTGTTTGTATAGTTCAATGAATCATCCTGGATATCTTCAGCTTTTGACATTACAAACTTAATGGTTGCTTCATAATCGGGAGTCAATAATTAGCCGACCACATTTTTCCATTTGCTCTAAGTCCCAAGAGTGTCTCTATATCTTTACAGCTCATTTAATCTGAAATGTATGTTATCTTTGATTTCAAAGAGATCGGCCATAAATGTTAATTTGGCATTTGACAGCTTGTGTTTCTAGGCCTACTTGAACTATCTCAGATCATAATCGATCACCTTAATGAGGCTGTTTCTCATCTTTTCACACTCAATTTCTAAATTTTGTTATATTAAGGCGTCAATTTATTTTTCTCTGCTTTCCAATTTAGCATAACTATGATACAGTTGAGCTCTAATTTTATCAATATATCTACTCGTGTCTCTCTTGGTGCTGTTGAAGAAGTTGATTTTGTCCTACGCACTTTCTAGTTTGGGTCCTCCTTTTTGAGTTGTGTAAGTGTTGAATACATGATCCCTTGTTTTAGATACTGTAGCAGGTCGAACAAACTATTTATGATTCGACTATTGTCTTGGAGCTTTCGCAGTGCGGCTATTTTATATTTTGTCTGAAGGAGTTTTTCCAAAAGATTCAATCATTTTGGAGTCTGTTCTGACCATTTTATACTATTCACGATGTGTTTACAATACAATAGGTTAATTTTATTCAAATTTTTATTCCTTTTCTGGTTATTTTTAATCTTTGTTGATCCAAATGTTTATCTTCTCATCGATATCTTTTTATCTTTCAGCAGTATATTTCTACATTTCTATCCGGGGAGGTTCAGGCTCATAGTCAGTCTACAAAGGGTCGTCTTCATACTATGGCTCAGGTTCCTCTATCAGCTCAATTCCTTTATTCATTAACTATGATTTATCCTTCTATCCCTTTTGGCTAGTCCTAGGGCTTGGTCGAGGCTGAACTCTAGAGGCTAAATAGGAGCGAGCCATTTGCTATTTATTAGTCAATACTTTAGGCTGAACAGTTTTTGATATTGGTGCTCTTTATGGCTAGCTCAACTTCTTCTCTATATGTTCTATCTAGTTGATGTTGAGACCTTCTTGCCTTTTTTATCGCTTGTTGCCGAAATGACTCCATCTGACAACTGATTATTGAGGTTTGCTGGGAGTAGGAGGCTTATATGTGGTTGAGATAGTCGGTATTTCATTTGAGACATACTTGTTATGGGTGAGGAATGTTGGGCTTTGCTTGCCTTTTGATTTAAAGAGGGATTATTTTGTCAGAAATTCTTAGAGTTGGCTTTGATGGTTATTCATTTTACTATTATAACTCAATAAGTAAATACTATAAAATGTTCATAATCACATTTCAATGAAATTTCTTAGCCTTAAGTTAACCTTATTGAATTTGACAGGCTCATAGTTAGCTTCACTACCCTTTTCGAATCCGTTTCCTAATCTCACAAAAGTATTAACTTTGGAATGAGGAGTTGATGAGGCATCGTGACTTCCAATAGCGAAAAATGTTCCCACTAGATTGACATAAGTAACAAGGCAGTAGTTTCTGGCGTCTGTTTTCCCGACTGATGAATATACAACATGGGAATCTTGAAGGTAGTACCAATACTTTTATCTACAAAAGGCACTGAATTCTTCACAATCTTGGATCAGCAAGTCGTCCGCTTTGACCTGACAGTCTTCACCGACACAGTCATAGTAATAAGAAATGGCTCTTCCGTTGATTTTAATGTCATCACAATCGGCGAAATCAACAATAACTTCCTAGTCACCCAGTGTATATCTTACTGTCAGAGGTTTGACAGAAATAGGCTTGTAGTTGGCTCCATCATCAATAGCTAAACCGTTTCCAAGTCTAACTAGAGTATTGACTTCGAAAGTTGACTCACCCTGTTTCCAAGTTGTGATGGCCAAAAATGTTCCCACCAAATTCCGGTAAATTGCCAAAAATTGATAGCTTCCATCAGTCCTATCCACCGTGCTAAGATAGAGGAGACAAGCTTTGGTAAGGTAGTACCAGTATTTTTATTTGATAGCATTGTTCACAAAGTCGTAAATGTTAGATGAAGATCTATCTGAGCTAATAGGTAAGACACGCAGGACTCCTGTTGGAGAAGAGCTTGTAACCTATTGGAGAGTTCTTGAACTAAAGGTCGAGGTAGAAACGATAGTGATGAGCAAGGAAGTCAAAAGAATTAGTCCTAGCTTCATAATTGAGTTTATTATAAGCAAATTCAGACAGGTCTAATAAGATTCTGCGGAAGAAAAAATCGTCCACAAAAATGTAGAAAAGCTCAAGTTAACTTTTCTCAAGTTTACATTGTGCTATTGACTGTTTATCAAAGTTCACTAGGATGTTGTCAACCTTTATTGTTGCAAAGGAGATATTTTCTCACAACAGCAAAACAAAGATCAGTTGAATCCCAATCACTGTCAATGACATAATATGAATGATATTTTAAATTAGCTCTTCTCGGATACAATTACCTTTCTCAAAAGATTGAGGAATATAATGGAGGAAGCCCACAAGCAGCAAAAAACCAGCAAATATTCCATATTCTAGATCAAAGAATATTTTTTGATCAAAATTAAAGAATCCCCAACTTCAAAGAAACTATTCTTTATTCGATACCGTCATGAAGGGACAAGTAAAGGCTATATAGATAAACTGTGCATTACTGAAGGCTCATAAAATAAAGTCAACTTTTTCAAGAAAAAATGTTGGAGAATCAAATAATATTTGAACCAATTGGTCTTGAATGATGGTGGGTGTATCATTAAATCATAGGAATTATCTTTGAGTGTTAATAAAATTAATATATGCTATCGTAGGCTGGCAGACAATACGAAAGAAGCAAGAGAATAAAGCCTCTAGAAAAATCGCAAAGAGAAAAAGTCTATAAATCTGTTATTGTTAAAGCAGAAAAGCCAGTGGGTGAAAAAAAGTTCTCTCCCTTCAACACAGTCGATCGCACATCAAGAAATTCTTATCTCCTGAGAGTCACATATTAGCCTAATGTTGACGATAAATACCAACCGAAGCATGATTTTATCTTACCCCTTCACAGGAGATCCACAATCGATAGAGCCAAATTCAAGAGAATCATTGGACTTGCCAAAGATTAAGATTATTCTGTTGACCCTCACTCATTTTCTGAAAGGTGCATGAAATCGCAGCAGTGTAACACACATCGACCTCTCACAATTCGCTAGACTCATAATTGGAGAAAAACATTTGAAAATTTTGATTTCAAAAAGCAGCAAGATTCCCAAAGATTAAGCCTTCCAAGGAAGTTATCATAGGCTGAATCAACTCGATAAGATTTCATGCTAAACTTGCAGACTATAACTGAATCAAATTTCAATAATTTCAAAAGATTCAGTTTTAAATCTAAACCTCAAAAGGCTCACAAATTTGAGTCTGACTTTGGGCATGAATATTTGAAAGAGGTTGAAACGAGAGACAAATCTCCTGAATATGATATTCGAGACTCAGACGAATCAATTGTTCATAGATCAATGTCCAAGACAAAAGGTGAAAATAGGTTTTCCCTTTATCGCGAAAAGATAGCCACAAGACATGATCGAGCTGACAAAGAATGGCACACATTCCTGGAATATGATGCAAGCCCTCATAAACTAAAACCTAGAATAAGCCAAACCATCACTATCTACCATACAACAGATCGAAGAGACAATTAAATTCATAGTAGTTACCCTATCAGATTGAGCCTGAGTAAACCAGTCAATCATGGTTGATGTTCATTAATAATGATACATAAAAATTGGAATAGATAGATGTCCCAATATTATTAATCAGTCTCGATGAAGACGTTGAACTTTCGACCTTATCGGTTTAGGGTCAATCTTTTGAAGATATTTTTCAACTCCATTCATCTTTTTTCTTGCCTCTGAGCTTTATGTTATCAGCTTCTTACTTATGACTGACTGTATTTCATGTTATTCCTCTGGTCCTCTTGACTATGTCTTCAAATTTTAGCGATATCTTTAAATTTTAAGTTCGGGAAGTCTGATTCTGCTTCCTCCTGATTTTAGTTTTTCTGAAAAACTACTCTTCCGGGTTAGATGTTTACTTGATATATTATGGTGCTTAGCTTTAAGATCTAGCCTCAGAAGTCTTTCTCTTTGCCAGTCATTTCTCTCAGCCTACAGACTTACAACTCTTCTGCTGCTTTACAGCGAAATCGTCTTCTTTGAGGGAGAACGTGAAGGTCGAAGAGAATTTTGAGAGTTCAGGTCGTACACTAGATTTTATTTTTTATTCAAGAGAGGATCGAAGCTGACTTCTTCCTATTCATCTGAGTTTTTTTATGTGAATGGAAATTTGTATTGTCGATTATGCTAGCATCTAAGGTATCGAATGTTGATCTCCATCATGGTATTGGATTTGATTTTTTATAATTTTCGAGTTTCTTAGGCAGTCCGATTGTAGCTATGGATCATCTTCATCAGACGATTGTGCCGATAAACTCTCTCTCTCAGTTATTGAGAATAACTATCCATTAATAAATATATAAGCATACCCATTTTATTTCCACAAAGAATCAATTCGTGGCTTCAATCACTCTTGTCCTTAACCTCATCTATTTTTTTATTGGACAAAATATCACAAAGATAATCAATTGTCATAATTTTTTTGCGTAAATTGGCTCTCAGAAGCAAGGCGATTTAATGACTCAAATAAGTTTGACTCGACTGATTTGACATAATTTAATTCAAAATGCGGGAAAAGGCTATCGAAGAGATCTATCAGAAGAAATCACAGCTATAGCACATTCTCATCAGGCCAGACACTTATGTTGGTAGCACTGAGCTCGAAAAATCATGGAAATGGGTCTTAAGAGAAGACAAACTCAAATTTACAAACGAGGAGATATATTATGTCCCTGCACTTTACAAAATATTTGACTAAGTCTTAGTGAATGCAGCTGATAACTATCAGAGAGACAGGAAAATGAATCAACTCAAAGTTGTGATCGATCCTTCTGAAGGGTTTGTTAGTGTCATGAATAATGGCAAAGGCATTCCAGTCTAAATTCACAAATAACACAACATCTATGTTCCTGAACTCATCTTTGGACACTTGCTGACAGGAAGCAACTACAATGACGATTAGAAAAAAGTTGTTGGAGGTCGAAATGGATATGGAGCTAAATTGGCCAATATCTTTTCTCACAAGTTTATCGTTGAGTGTGGAGATGGCCGGATGAGGAAAAAATTTAGAATGGTCTGGAAGAGAAATATGACTGTACATGGTTAAGCTGAAATTGAGCCGTATAATGGAAAAGATTATACTTCAGTCACCTTCTACCCAGAGTTCAAAAGATTCGGCATGGAAAAATTTGACAATGATATTATTTCCTTGATGAGGAAGAGAGTCTATGATATGTCTGGCCTTTTGCCTTGTGTCAAAGTTTTTCTCAACGAAAAACAATTGGAAATCAACTCTTTCATGAAGTATGTTGACCTCTACTTTAACAGCGAAGAAGTAATCAAAATCAGAGACGAGAAAGTCGATAATGAGAGATGGCAAGTGGTGGCATCTATTTCAGAAGGAGAGTTCAGACAGGTTTCCTTTGTGAATGGTATCTGTACTAGTAAAGGAGGAACACATGTGAACTATCTTATCGATCAAATTGTGGAGAAAATTCAATAAAGGATAGCAAAGAGAGACAAAAAGTTGGCAAAGGTTAAACCTTTCCAAATCAAGGCTCATCTTTGGATTTTTGTGAATTGCTTGATTGAAAACCCTGCTTTTGACTCCCAGACTAAATAAACTTTGACCCTTAAACAAGCAAACTTTGGATCAGAGTGCATTCTTAGTTAGAAATTCATCAAATAAGTTTTGAGAACAGGAGTTGTTGATGCTATAATAGAAGAGGCAAACTTGAAAGAGAGGTTGAAACTAGCAAAAATTGTGGGTGGAGGCAAGAAAGCTAAAATAACTGGCATACCAAAGTTAGAAGATGCCAATGAAGCAGGCACCCGAAATTCTGAGCAATGCACTTTGATTCTTACCGAGGGAGACAGTGCTAAAAGTCTTGCAATGGCAGGAATTTAGGTTGTTGGTCGCGATTTTTATGGAGTCTTTCCACTTAAAGGTAAATTGCTAAATGTTCGCTAAGCCTCAAACCAGAGTCTAATGAAAAATGAGGAAATTCAGAATATTATGAAAATCGTCGGCCTCAAAGTTGGAACAAATTATGAAGACACCAAATCTTTAAGGTATGGCTCCATTATGATCATGTCAGATCAGGACACTGATGGATCTCATATTAAAGGTTTGGTAGTAAACTTTATTCACTTTTTCTGGCCAAGCTTGTTTAAAATGCGTGGATTCATGAAGCAGTTTATTACTCCTTTGCTGAAAGCCATCAAAGGAAGATAAAATTACTCTTTCTATACCATGAGTGATTTCAAGAGATGGGCGGAAGGCATCTAAAACTTGAAGCCATGGAAAATAAAATATTACAAAGGATTGGGGACATCCACTGATAAGGAAGCTCAATAATATTTTAGGTAACTCTAAAGAAACAGAATTTATTTTGTGTATTCAGGACAGTAAGACGATGATGCTATTGATTTGGTCTTCAATAAGAAAAAAGCTGAACAGAGAAAATAATGGCTAGCAGGGTATGATCCAAACGCAGTTCTTCCCTACGATAGAACAACCGTCTCATACAACGATTTCATTAATAAGGAATTCATTCATTTTTCCAACGAAGACAACCAAAGATCAATAGCTTCCATTATTGATGGATTCAAACCCGGACAAAGGAAAATTATTTATTCCTGCTTCAAAAGAAATTTAAAAGATGAAATAAAAGTTGCACAGCTGGCTGGTTACGTGTCAGAACACTCAGCTTATCATCATGGCTAAATGTCGCTCACTATGACAATTGTTAACATGGCTCAAAGCTTTGTAGGATCAAATAACATAAATTTGCTGATGCCTAATGGTCAGTTCGGCTCAAGAAATCAAGGAGGAAAAGATCATGCTAGTGCAAGATACATCTTCACTAACCTCAATAAAATCACTCGGTGCATTTTCCCCGAAGCAGATGATCATACGCTGACATATCAAGAAGACGATGGTCAGATTGTTTAACCCGAATACTATGTTCCAATTCTCCCAATGTGCTTAGTAAATGGATCAGAAGGAATTGGATCTGGCTGGAGTACCAACGTACCTAACTTTGACCCCAGAGAAATTACACAGATGATCATTTCAAGACTGTAAAGTGAGACAGAGTTTGGGGAGCTCAAACCTTGGTTCAAGGGATTCAGCGGTTAGATTAGTGAAAAACCAGATGGTAACTACGAAATGAAAGGTGTGCTACAATTTGATGAGTAAAGATAAGGAATTCTTCATATCAAGGAACTTCCTGTTGGCAAATGGACAAAAGACTATAAATAATTTTTAGAATAAATAATGAACTAAGGTCCTAACAAGATAGTTAGCATGAGGTAATACCATACAAAGAATAGGGTTCATTTTGAACTTGAGCTTAATGAAGACTTTTATAATTACTATGAAAACAATAAAGCTCATTTGGAGAAGGTTTTCAAAATGACAACGAGTATTTCTATGAAGAATATGGTTGGATTCAATAGTTTCAAAAGGCTTTACAGATACCCTTCTGTCAAAAACATTATGGAGGAGTTTTACAATATTCGGCTTTCCTTTTATGAGAAAAGAAAGGCATATTTGATGTCTAAATTGCAAAGAGACACGTAGGTATTACAAAATAAGGAGCGATTTATCATCGAAGTTGTTGAATAAACTCTCGTTCTAAGAAATGTTAAGAGAGCCAAAATTGTCGAACTTCTCAAAAAGAAAGGATACACACAATACAGTTAATTGACTAAGGTCAAATCTACAAAAGGCCAAACTTCAAAGAAGGAAGAAGCTGCTGACGAAGAAAACAAGGAATAAGAAGGAGAAACAGCATCCGGTGCCAAATAATACAATTACTTGCTGAGCATGCCTCTGTGGAACTTGAGCTATGAAAAGGTTTAATAAATCAAAAGGCAATGCAAAGAGAAGCAAGACTAGCTTCATATTCTGGAGAAGACTCCTGTCAAGCAACTATGGATTGAAGATCTGTTCGAATTTTTGAAAGTGCTTGACAAAGTTTAGCAGGAATAATAAGAATAAAGATTGAAGAATGAACAACTTATCAAGAGGGACGGAAAAGGTCAAAAAGCCAGGAAAAAAGCTGAAAAAAAGGGAGGTAAAGATAAAGTCAAGACTAATCAGAAGAAAGCTATCGACTGGGATTCTGATTCATATGATGGTGAAACTAAAGCTTAGGAAAAGAGGCCTCCTAAAATTCCTAAAGATCCTAAAAAAGCAAAGGGTGTTTCTAAAGAGGCAAAGGAAGTAAAAGAGAAGAAGGAGCAAGAGCCTAACGATTTATTATCAAGAGTAAAGCGGAAAATTGAACAGTCTCAAGGAGAGGATAGCAAATTAAAAATTGTTGCTAAATACCAGGAGTCGAAACAGATGACTCTTGATAGTTTCAAGAAAAAGCCAGTGGAAGAAAAGAAATCAGAGTATGGGATAATTTCAAAATCTTCGAAAAACAAAAAGAAGAAGATGAATCTCGATTCTGATGAATCTGAAGATGATTGGAATGAATCTGACTGGGGGTGATTGTATTTGTTTTTACGAAGGTTCGTCAATATTCAAAACTACGAGAGTGTTAATGAATATATATTTTTAGCTCTTAAGCTATTTTCAAGGCAAATTGTTGGCTCAATTCTTATTAATAATAAATTCATATATGGAAGAGGAGGACGATCAAAAAGTGTGCTAAAATTGTCAGTAAAAATTTCCAAGCTTCAAAATCGATCTTCATGAAGCCTACTGTCGAAGGAATATCAGGCGATGTAAAATATGCTCCAAAATGGTTGACATCAACGACTAAGAATCTCATCATGTAAATCATCAATCATTTAGAATCAATTCCATGTCGAACAACCATGCTAATACTGTCACAGTAGCATTCCAGTCACTTAATTATCAGCACATAAGGAGCAGTGTTCAGAAAGACCGATTGAATGTAAACATTGCCAAAACCCTTTTCCATTTTTAATTATTCCCAGACACGAAAATTAATGCGGATCTCGAACAAGGAAATGTTAGACTTGCAAAAAATATGTCAAGATAAATGTATACGAAGACCATGTAGCGAATTGCCGGATAATATAAATTCCCAGAAATGAGTCCCAAGAACAAAGAAGAATGCAGGAGCACATCGGTTTTCATGAAAGAGTTAACAGTAATTAACATATCAAAAAAGAAGTGATTCAGGCTCAGTCTCCAAGATTGATCAATAGACAGTTAACGAAACCTAATATTATTGGCCGAGAACCAATCAGTCAGCTAGTTGATCCAGTGCCCATCTCAGTTAGGATTACGATGCAAAAGGAGAAGGAAAAAATAAAAAGGAAGTGAGAATATTGATCAATTTATATTGTATTAATTTTATTGAAATGTCGACCGAACCCAATGTACCTTCTTCATGATTCAGTCAATGAGACTCCAGCGACTCACAAAAACAATGGACCTCCATATGAACCGAAGCACAAGTCTGTATGACAACTCTAGTGAAGGTGTCAAACTTCCAGCTCTCAGAGCCATTAATAAGAGCATCAAGTACTCGCTTGTTTATTCAGATATAACGATCTTTCCTTTGCTACTTCAAGAGATCTAAGCAAACTGAGGAAATAGCCTGATCAAATCAACAACATCGAAGAGGTGTCAGCTCATCATACGTTGGTCACCATGCGCAAAAAATATGACAACCTTAGCAAAGCTAGACAATAGAAACAGAAAGAAGTTGACAAACTTCAAGCTTAGCACGATAAACTATCTTCACAAAAGAACTACTTTGAATCTGACAAGAATGGAGGAAAAGATTCTGTCAACCAATTATATACAAGTCTTTCCTCAATAAAGCTACAGGTTGAAGAAGCTGAGATTGAGAAGAAAATCATGCTCAACATGACAAGCCGCCTCAAGGCTGATAAAATAACTTACGATCTGAGAAAGTACAACATGTAGAAAGAACTTGTAAAGACACAAAAATTAATGAAGTTGATATGTGATGAAAGCAAAAAGCATAAAGAATCAGACGACAAGACATAAAAAATGAAATACAAATTGATTGATTACATCAGCAACGAGAAACGATAAAGGGATACTCATCTTTACAGTGTTCAAACCATGCTTAACTAAAAATAATAGATTGTTAGTAGCGAATAAATTAGATCTCTTTAAATGAAAGAAATTGCAGAAAGTACCCTTCAGGATAAAGATGCCAAATAAAAAAATTGGTACAAGGTCTACCTCTGTACTCGATTCGTTGAAAGACTGCTGAGAGATAAAATGGCAAGAGAAATGGCAAAATTCAATACTGTTGAAATTGCCTTCAAAAATATCAAAACTGCGACAGGTGTGAATAGCGCTGAAGCCCTTGTTCAGAAATTTTTGAACAAAGAGGATACATATGGAGAACTTTTGGGGCAAATAGCTCACAATGAAAAAAGGATGACAAACTTGAAATTGGAAGGAGAATAATTGAGAAAAGAAACTCAACAACTTGAAAACGAGCAAGAACAGCTAAATTCAACGCATATTGAACATCGAGATCTGAGCAAATAGTAAAAAGAGCTTGCGGTCATCAGCTAAAAACACCTTAAGTGTCAAACTTATCAGCAAAAATTGATTAGTTGGTTGACAAGGAATCTTAAAAAATAGGGCATCCGAGAGAACAAACCCGAATCTGAGTCGACTTCTAGCATATTGTCTTCTCGCTTCAAGGCTTACCTGGAAACTTTAAACAAAAACATTGAAGACTTAGCAGAAGTTGAAACTGATACTCAGGATTCTGATGTAAAGGTGACTGAGAATAACAGGAGAATCGATTTCATCACCTAAGAACAAAGTTAACCTTTGTAAAACAAATTAGTTGAGCGTAGCAATTTATATAATTTAGATGAAGAAGAATGGATTGATGGAGAGCGGTACTCAGTGATCAGAAACAACGACAAATTCATGAAAGAATTGAAAAGAAAATACGAATAAATCAAGAAGGCACAAATTGAGGCTGAGCCGAAAAAGAAATAAGTTCATGTAGAAAAGCCTAAACCCGCCCCAGTTGAGGAATGATTTTCATGGTATTCACTCTCAAGATTTGATTTGAAACTAAATTATTTTTGTAACTGCATATGTAGGCAGGAGGTATTCCAACCATCATTCCTCAACAGATATTGCAGCTGAAGCACATTTTTGGTATCAATACCACAGTATCCAAATCAATCGCTCTTCTGTCAT
>Ga0100381_1002168_pt1 | contig 17723 bp, 21 predicted proteins | sample CryGeymeta201505_FD_80416 | JGI IMG/M metagenome (GOLD analysis project Ga0100381, IMG submission 80416) | Groundwater microbial communities from Crystal Geyser aquifers in Utah, USA - Crystal Geyser metaG 2015-05 | ecosystem: Environmental > Aquatic > Deep subsurface > Groundwater | place: USA...
AAATAGCGCAGATCAAATTTTCTCGTGACTCAATCACCCCACTCAAGCAACTCTTTAATATCCGGATGATCGCCGTAATGTTTTCCATAATGCGCCAACTGTATGATGCCTTTTGTATCTATCAAAAAGCTGGCTGGCAGGAGTTTTGGATCTTTATCGACTTCAATTTTTTTACGAATATTGCGCATCGCTTGGTACATGATACTCGGATGAAACAAGAGTTTCACAGCTCCAACCAGGGAAGATTCGCTTACTCCATAGTCGGAATAACTTCTTTTAGATGCATCGGATACCATGGGAAATGGCGTCTGTTCTTGCCCAGCAAATCGGAGTAAGTTTTTCTTTTCTGAAGGCCAAATAGAGATGATTTCTATGTTCTTCTCTATAAAACGTGGGTAGTTGCGGATCAATTCGTTGGTTCGCAAATTGCAAAACGGACAAGCGGCAAATCGGTGAAAGGAAACATAAAGCCATTTATCGTTTTTAGGCACACTAATTTCAGTCCCCCAGATATCCTTGGCATGGATGCGTGGCGCAAAGTCACCTTTTTTAAGTGCGTTTTTCATTTGTACATTTTATGGGTCAGAATTTTCAGAATCACGGTCTGGCTTACGATTAGCAGTGGCACATAAACCGACACGGTAAAATAATTGGCGCCAAGCGGCAATTCATATACTTTCTCCTTCATGGCCAAGGTCAACACCACCACCATATCAAGAATACTTACAACAGAAAAAAGCCAGGTATATGCAATAGCGGACCTCTTCTTGGATTTCAGCAAAAGCAACGCAATCAGGGCCAGAATGCCGGCAAGAAAATCTCCATAAGCAATGGTCTCCTTTAAATAATCCGGAAACTCAGCAGCTACCTGGCCCGGCAAAAAGAGGGATAGTGGTAGGTAACGAAATACGTTTACAAGAAGCAATAAGGCCAAAACATCATATTTGGTTTCCTTGGTGATTTTTGGAATCAGGTACCATTTGAAGATGAGGAAAAATACCAAAAGGCTAAAGGTGCATTGCACGGCTAATACGAGAAAAGTATCCATATCCTTTGTTTTAAGATGATTATCTAGAACAAAAGTATGACCCATCAATTCCTTGAATCTAGGAGGATACGTCCATAAAACAGGACTTCTGGCTCAATTGGTTTGTTTGAATTATTTTTGATTGGCTTTGCGGTATTCAGAAGGCAACACATGGAATTTCTGCGAAAAAAGGCGCGAGAAATACGAACTGTCATCATAGCCAATTTGAAAACTAATCTCGCTGATGCTTAATGAAGAATGAAGCAACAAATCCGCCGCTTTTTTCATCCGTTTGCTACGGATATAGTTTGCAGGAGTATCATTAAAGTGCTTTTTGAATTCGCGCTTAAACGTAGAGAGGCTCTGCCCTGCAAGAAATGCGATTTGGTCGAGACTTAAATTTGAATACAAATGAGATTCTACCACATCGGCAATATTGGCCTTTTGTGGGGTGAAGAGATAACTATAAAGTTCAAGTATCGTTTCAGCTGCCTCGGTATGAAGCAAGAGCAAAACAAGCTCTTTAATCTTGAGGTAGAGAATTTCTTCATTGGCCATCTCCGGATTGTCGAAGTAAAAATTCAGACTTGCTATAAAATGGTCAATGACATTCTTCTGGGAAAGTCCATAAGTATAGGTACTCGCCTTTTGGTGTTTGATAAAAAATGGAACTTCTTCCTTAAAAATCCGCTCAAGAATATCAGGGAACAAATGGATGACACATACTTCACAAATGCCTGAAGTTCTGTTTTGGAATAAATCAGCGAAATAGGTGCCGCATTTAAGTAAAATACTCTCATTCTCTTTGATGGTAACCCTTTCCGTTGGCGCTGTAATAAGCGAACCGCCCTCGCTGAAATATAGAAAGCAGGCCTCATCCTGAAATACTGGACGCTGTCGCAATGGAGGTTTTACATTCAGCTTCTCAATGATGGTCCTCCCATTTAAGTCGATATGCTGCCGGTCTTGAATCATCTAACGCATTGCAATACTAAGATTTATATGGATAACGCTAATGTCAATCGATCGTATTCTTTCTATTAATCGTATACAACCAATCAATAGCCATTTTTAATGCATCATCTGCCTCGCATTCTATATCTGGGTGAATGCTCTGTCCGTATTTATTTTTATTTCTATCGACAAAAATTGACTCTGCTAAATTAAGCCTCGACCCGTCTGATAATTGATGGGTAACACAACCTGTGGAAACTCCATAGGTCGCTTGTCCGAAAGATTTTGCATTTGCACGTCCTTTTAAAGCCACGGCAATCGCTTCACCAGAACTAGCTGTTTTGTTATCCGTCAATACGGCTAAAAATTGTCGGCTTAAGTCTAAATTTTGATATTGGAGATTTTCAAGAACCTGTTCGTTTTCTAGGTAGATCTTTCCCTTATTCATTGTCCAGGCTTGAAATTCTTCGTCTGAATTGACAAAATAGCCTACGGTTCCATTCCCTATCAATGGTTCAATCGAAAGAAGCATCGGCCACATGTTTCCTCCAAAATTGCCGCGTAGGTCGAGTATCCATCCTTTTAGTTCTTGTTTTGATTGTTCCTTAATCTTAGCGGAAATGGCAGCGATATAGTCGTTTATTACTTCTTCCGACCCGATGCAAAACGGAATTCTTATATACCCAATATCTTCTGGTGTGACCTCATCTTCAAGTACGGGCAAAGGTTTATTTCCCCCTTCTATCTCCGATTCAATTACCGGTTTGAAATAGCTATGATTGTCGTTAAGTTCAGCAACTGCAAATGTGATGGCAGGATACGTGTCAGCAATACTGTTTGCATGCTCGGCCTTTTTAAAAACAGCGGTTCGTAAGGCCGTCCAATTCACCTTTTTTCGATTCACGGATTTTTCCTCCAATAGAGCCAAAACTTCACTAAGGTAATCCGTTGCCGCTTGGGGAATAGTGTTTTTAGACCCACAACTCACAAGACCAGAAATCAAAAGTATATGGAGTAGAATTCTTTTCATGATGTATGAAACAAAATATTACGAGCATTTAGTGCATTGCCATCGCGCTTGCCAATCTAGAATTTTCTCTTTAAATGGGCAGTTGCTCCAGCATTCAAATTCACCAAAACACGGACTAAACTCATTTTAATACTCCGGCTCCGACCCCATTTTTTGGAAGCCAACAGACTATTTGTAAGGCACCATTATAGACCAAGTTCAATAAAACCTGCTGTCTTGCTTTTATTTGATCCGATCCAAATACAAAGAGAATACCGCGTGAAAAGAAAACAAGAGTAACAAATAGGCTGGCTAGAATTAGGATGAATTGACCCATTTCATAGCCTATCGTTGGTAGAAATTTTATGATCAGATAGTTTAAAAAGAAGCCTTCGGGAAGTATGAGAAGGTTAATCAAAAAGTTCTTCAATTTCATCAGTTGACCGTTTTAAAGCAGCGTTGCTTTCGCAAATTCAAAGTAAATGTTTTATTGAATAAGCTGGCCAAAATGAGTTTACTCCTTTTTCTCTTTATAAAATAAGGCCCTGTCCCTTTTTCGCTTCTAACTCTTGTCCTTGTCCCTCCGTTGATTAATGGTTGCCCCGATACCTGTGCCAATCGCTATGCCGAGACTAATCCATAGACCCAAATTATCAGTCAGAACGCCTAGTACACTTCCGGCGACCACGCCAAATGCGGCGCCTAGTCCTATTATCTTATCGTTTTTCATGTTGGTTTATTTAAACGGTTATCGTGTTTTTCCAATTCCAGGCAATCCAGCAGATATATCCTGTTGTGGCTATTTCTATCATACTAAAAAAGAGGTAATGCAGGGTGAAGTCCCCACTGAGTAATGTGCTCGCCTGAATGAGGGTGAAAAGAATTCCTCCACTAATATTCAGTCTCCGGTTTAAGGAATAATTTAAAACTCTCGAAAGCAGGATCATCAACATGGCCAATTCCATGATAATCGCAAACGTAAGCAAGAAGCCTTGCGTGAGTTCCATTCCCCCAGCAAATCCTGTTAAAAACTGCTGGAGATTCGGTGCATAAAACAAGGTGAACACATCACAAAAGATGTAGTTTACGGTGAGAAAGATCCACAAGGTGGAGAGCAGTATGGGTGTAGTTAGTTTTTTCATTTTTATTTATTTGATATACCAGCGAATCGCCTTTTAAACCATGTTATGATGGATTATTACAAACCATCAACGAACCTTTTAAAGTTTTGTGCGAATAGCTCTTGTTCCTCCAAATGGGCCAGATGCGCGCTGTTTTCAAGAATGACCATTTCCTTATCGGTGAACCCAGGGCCTCCAATACTATGGAAGGCATCAAATCCCATTTCAATTGTGTTGACTCCATCGTGTCTGCCCCAAATAACCATTGAAGGAATTTTAATTTTAGCCATTTGGGGACTCAAGTTTAATTTCAAGATGTTAAAGTGTTTGGATAAATACTTTCCATTGAAAAATAGGGCAAGCGATAGATACGAATTCATCGTTCCCTTTGCACCTACTTCTGGTCCATTCAAGACTTGGTTGGGATCATATTGGTAGGCATTGGTATTGCTCAGGTAGGCGTCGTATTTGAAATAATTTTCCTTGATGGTCATTTCAGGAACTGTTGCGCACCAATCGCGTGCTTCCGTCCAATAAGTGACGTCTTTCCCCATGTCGATTTGGCTTTGCGCATAGTCCTTGACAAACACAACCGAATTTGGGATTCCTTCAAGGAGATTATGACCACTGTTCATGCAGATGAATCCGCCCACTTTATCTTGAAAGTTGCCGGTACTTAAATAGGCACTCCCTAAGGCACCTCCCCAGCTTACGCCATAAAGAATAATTTTAGGATTATTATGGCGCAAATTGATGGCATCTATAACCATATCAAGGTCTTCCACGAATTGATCTACTGTAAATGTGCTGGGATCAGGGTTTCCTTGAGAAAGTCCCGAAGCACGCTGATCCCAGTAAATAAATGCGTATTCCTTTTCCAACTCTTTGGCCACTGGTAGAAAGGATACCAGCGATGCATTGCTCCCAGGACCTCCATGAACAAATAGGATAAACACCTTGGATGCAAGATTTCCTTTGACTGTGACGGGCATGATGGCTCCTTTATTTTCGATAAAGAAATGATCGCCTTGATAGCAACTTTCCTTTTCGCAGGAACTCAGTGTGAATGCCGCTACGAATAACACGGCTATATTTAAAAATTTCATATTCGTTATTTTTTGAATTTATAGGTAAGTCCAACCTTGGCCGCAGCATGGGGAAGGAATATATGATTGAAGGAAGATTGTAAATAGGCTTCTACTCCTAAGTGCAGAGTAATGGGTAGATTCCTTTTTCTTGTTCCATCCCAGCCAATTAAAAACGAGGAGTTCGGCATAAAATGAGCTGTCCCCCAGTTTGTTGCTTTTTCTAGTCCACCGTCTGATGATTTTTGATAGATGGTGCCTGCAGGAAAGGAATGCATATAGCCAGCTCCTACATTTAGGTCGACAAAGAATGATTGGATTGGAAACCGCGCGCCAATACTTGATTTGAGAAAGAGCGACGAATTATTCCATCTATGCCAAAAACCTCCCAACTCGGTATCCCAGTGAAGCGTAACCCAGTTTTTCTTTGTTAGGGTATAGTCTGTTCCTAAACTCAGTCCAGGGTGCATTCCCAATTCACCGAAATAGTCAAGCTTAAAGGCGACCTTTTCGTTATAGACAAATCGGGAGATTACCCCTTGCTTTTCAGCTGTTTCTGTACCCATTTGACCGTAACTGGTGAATACTCCCAAACAGGTAAATAGGACGGTGAGTAATAGGATTTTTGTTTTCATTGTATGTCGTTTCATTTTAATCCTTTGATTGAATAACACTACAAAGGTGAAACGAAGCCGTATGGTAAAGGTTCTGGATTATTGGGAAGTGGTTCGGAATTACATTTCCGAACTTGATACGCGGAAGCGAGAAAATATAGCTGAGACCTTTTCGCTGTTTAAAATCTATACCCGATAATAAACTGAAAGGCCAAATCAAACCCAAACTCCTTAAAAAGCTCCTTTGGCGCATTGGTGTCGTAGGGGTTTTTTGAGTCTTTCTTGTAGGTGAATGTGCCAGCACTAACATTCGTTCCCAGATAGGCTTTCTTAAAAAGCTTGATTTCTAGTCCATATCCTCCATTTAAAAAGAGATAAGAATACGAGGTTGGGTAATAGGTGTTTTTCTTATTATGGACATAAGACAATTGCGTGATAAAATAAAGAGTGAATTTCGTGCTCGTACTGTTCGGATAGTACTTATAGTTCAGCTCTACGCTTTTAATTTTTTGATCCTTTCGAATAAAGGGGTGTATGCCAAGTCCTAATTCGAATTGACTTTTTCCTTTTAAGTAGGTGATGCTTGGTACAATACGTATTGGGTAAATTTCGCCATTCACACTAGAATTTATCTTGAATCCAAATCTTCCGGTGGAGTCACTGTTTTGAGCGTAGCTAAAAAACGGGATGAGACTAATCAGCATTATATTGAGGAACTGTTTCATTCTTTTTTTATCAATGTCTTAGTATTGTTTTTCGAGAATACGCACTACCCTGTGATATACCCGTTCTAATTCAAGCCAGAACATCCCATTACTGCTTGTATTTACAAACTGAATAACTACTGCATCAATATCGCTGTGATAGCGTGCGATACTCGTGTAGCCAGGCAACCAACCTGTATGCTCATATTCATACACAGAGGAATAGATCGCCTGTTCTTCGGCATTGAATAAGCTGCCATCAATGAGTGCCCTTAAAAATATACCAACATCCTCAGCTGTGGCAATCATAGATCCTCCAGGCCAAGTATAGCGTGTTGATTTTAAGTCGGGGTCGTATCCAATAACATAGCCACTCATCACCGCATTGGAATCCACTTCACTGTACAAACTGAAGGTATTATTTAAGCCAAGTGGCATTAGAATAGCACTTTTGATGTATTCATGATGCGAATAGCCTAAGGTTCTGTCTAGTATTTCTCCAATCAATAAATAGTTGGTATTGGAATAGCAGTACTTTTTATTGGGCGGAAAATCAGCGGACTCATCGAAAATGATCGCAGCCGCCGCCAAATAATCATCGCCAGGCGTAATATGCTCTAATTTTGGAGAGTCAATATAATCGGGAATGCCACTTCGATGCTGCAACATCATCCTGAGGGTAATCGTCTCTGCATTTTCAATTCTTCCTTGCACCTCGGGAATAAGTTCTAGGAGCGTATTATCCAATGATAATTTTTGATCCGCAACTAATTTGGTAGTGGCTGCAGCTATGTAGAGTTTGCTAATACTAGCTATCTTAAATAAGGCATGCGGGTCAGCTGGAATCTGTTTTTCTCTATTCTTCCACCCAGCACTATAAAACGAAGATTTACCCGCTTGATTGACATAAACAAGAATGCCATCGAAACCACGGTCGATGGACCTCTTTAGTTCAATGTCAATTTCATCTGCCAGTGGCTGGAGGTCTATTTCACAACTAGTCATCAAGATAAGTGAGCAAATAATCACTTTCGCCCTACTCGATAAATTACTTAGCGCTCCTATTTTAAATCGATTTTTCATTTGCGTTTCTTTGTGAGTACAAAGGTGCTAACGCAAAGTCTCGTAGAAGTTCGCATTCTTAAAAGCTGGTTCGGATTTATAAATCGGAACCGAAATAAATTTTGGAATTCATGAGCCTAGTCTCCCTTTAGAAACTGCCGCGGCGTAAGTCCAGTTTCTTTCTTGAAATATGCATTGAAAACGGTTTTCGAATTAAAACCGCTATCGTAAGCCAATCCAATTACGGTGATATTGGCGTTGTCGGGATTTTTCGCCAGGTTTTTAAAGGTTTCAACGCGGTACTGATTGATGAATTCGTTGAAATTTTTCCCAAAACTATTGTTCAATAACCAGGAAAGTTGGTTTGGATGTATCTCTATTTCCGATGCAAGGCTGCGCAAGGACAAATCTGGATTTAAATAAGGTTTGGCCTCTGAAATATATGCCAACAGTTTAGCCGAATATTCAGAAGCTTTATCGGCATCTAGCAGCGCGGTCTTTTGCTCAGTAGTTGCTTCAAATTCTTCGGTTTGGTAGATGCTCTTCATAAACCCATCATACCTCGAATCTCTTTTTAAAGCATTTGCTAAAGGATCAGTATACCTCAGCAATAGCAAGGAAGATCGTTTTTCAATAGCTTGGGCTACCCAATCAAAGGCTTTGTCTGTTTCACCGCTAACGGCATAAAGCAGAAAAAGGTACGAGTCTGCAGTAAATCCATTTGCCCTTTTTGCTTGAGCACTTAGTATTTCTAAATATTTCTTGGCATTGACGGTATCCCCTTTTAAAGAATAGGCGAGTGCAATAGCGCCGGTTTTTTCTCCTTCAATAACAAGCTCTGCAGGAATGGTCGCGTAATAATTAATCACCTCATCATAGTGGCCTAGCATGAGAAGACATATGGCTTTAATAGAATGTGCGGGAATATTTTTAGGATTCGCCTCCAAGCAATTATTGAGCATTTCCAGGGATTTCTCAAAATTCTTGAGCATATAATGATAGTAGGCTCTAAAAAAGTGAGTCTCTTCAGAAAGTGGGTTTATGCTCAGCGCGGCCTCCAGATGTTCTTGTGCTTTTTTTCTTTTGTTTGCTATAATGTATAAAAAGGAAATGAATTGCTGCGCTTCGGCATTATTGGGATTTATTTCAATCGCCAATTTCATTTCCTTCAACGATTTATTATAGTCACATTCAATAAAAAAAGCCAGGTTGGATTGTTGATAATGAAGACTGGATGAATTGTCTCTTCTTTCAACTGCTTGATTTATGTAATGAATGGTTTTGCCCCAGGCTTCTTCAAATGGCATAAAGCCTGTTGTGCCAATAAAACTGTAGCATTCAGCAAGACCTAAAAATGCCGTACTATAGTTTGGGTCCAATTCCAAAGCTTTTTCATAAAGTAAGAGCGCAGCTTTGGCGTCTTCGGCATTCCATTTATTTCTAAGATATTTGGCTTTTAACCCATATTCATAGGCGCTAATATTATCAGTCTGCTTTACAACGAGATGTTCTTGAATTTCGAAATGGCCAAACTGCTCTCTTAATTTTTCAGCGATAATCAAACTTATTTCATCCTGTATTTCAAAGATATTCTCCAGCTTCCTGTCCCAAGTTTCTGACCAGAAGTGAAAGTCTTTTTCCGCTTGAATAAGCTGTGCCGTAATCCGTATTGCTTTCCCCGACACTCGAACACTTCCTTCTAAAATCGTGGAGACGTTTAGTTGCTTACCAATTTCGGTAATCGGTTGGTTTCTTCCTTTAAAGTAGAATGAAGAGGTGCGTGAGGTTACCTTGATGCCCTCAATTTTTGCCAATGCATTGATAATTTCCTCCGTGATTCCATCGCTGAAATATTCATTCTCAACATCAGAACTCATGTTAACAAAGGGAAGTACAGCTATGGTTTTTTCCTTCAAGTTAGGTTGTGCTTAGATTCGCTTTAAAGATGATTCCTAATCGCCGGACAATTTAAACATTTCGGCTAAGTTTGGGAAACCCTTCTGCTTCCTTGTACAATTGGCGAGCATGCTTTCATTTTAAAAAAACTCTTCATCCGTAAAAGTTGCCGATGACAGGAGTACAAATACTAAAAGAAATAGAACCGATATTTTATAAAGCTTTTATATCATATAATGCCAAGGTTTCCTCCTTAACGCAATGCGCTAAAGCATGGCCAGTTTGAAAACGAAATATTATGGAGATACAAAGTTGCTCTTTATGATCTAAACCGTCTTAATCTGGCTATCAAGGACTTCACGAACAACCTTTATCCTATATAACAGCTCATTGCTATCAAGCTCGAGTTCTGGCCGAACAAAATTTTCGAATCTGTCTTTGTCATTAAATCTTGGCCAAAAGATGAAATCATAGAAATATTCCCAGGCAAATTTGAGAAGTTCATCCTCCCAGTAGATTTCAAGATATTCATTCCTCGAGTCTTGCTGCACAACATCACCAAACAAGTTGATAAAGTTCGCCAAGCCTTCAAGGGTGGGAACGTCAAGATTTGATTGTTGAACCCCTGCTTGTATTGCATTAGTATCATAGGTATAATATTCCTCCGTTTCGGAATTATTAAACCCCGCTAACCAAGCTACTAAGTTTTCAGAATATATTAAATCTTCCAAAGACTTAAGAATTGATTCCCTGAGCCCACTGAGAGAGTTGGCGGCATATATTTTACCGTTTTTATAGGTCAAAAGTCTATCCGTACTATTTTCGTCTGTATCCGTATACCAGACTAGATATAAGGGGCTCTCAAAAGATACCGAGCAGTATTTTATCACCCAAGTCTCCTGTTTCTGGCATAATTCATCAAATGCATTCATTGGGTATTTTTATACTAAATAAGGTTATTCCTAAAACACAAGCAACATGAGAAGAACATGGCCTCCCTTCTTATTTTATATGAAACTCAAGATTAAATAGATGCTTATCTGGGAGAGTGCCTTTGTGGTTGTCCATATTGCTTAAGACCACTTTAAACTTAGCTGCGTTCGATTTACTTATTAACGCTAAATCTGTTCTATAATCAGCTTTAAAAATATGCTGTCGTGTTTCGGATGTTTTTGTCAATGTCGCTATAAGCTGCCCGTTGGTATCCATAATATTTAACGTCGCATGATTAAGTCCGCCCCAGTCTGTACTAGCAAAAAAACTTAATGTATCTGTCAAATTTGCATTGACTTCGAGGTTGACTGCTTGACTAGATTCTGTCCATTTTCCAATTTTTTCCTTGTTAAGAAAAACCGTTACCCTATCAAGTTGGTCTAGATATGTGGCAGATGTCAAAGAAGCGGCCAATGAAAATAGAATAAGATAAGTTAAAGTCTTCATGCCTTTATAAATTATGCCAAACCTTCCCCACACTGGCCAAGTGCGATACATTTAGCAGCTACGTCAGTTTGAAAAAGTCCGGATAATAATCGAGAGTAATTTAAGTAATTCACTTCAGTTTGGAAACACGTCCTATTTATATGGGCAAGGTCTTTCAAATGAATAACCTTCATAATGCCAAACGAGAAAATGAGGTGTATTCCCCCACAAGTAGGTCGGTGTCCCGGCGACCTGCACAAGTTCCTAAAGACAAAAAGCCCCGTACAACCCGAACCATTCTAGATGAGTGAGCTAAGGCCGTTTGGCAGGGACGCCAAAGGGCTTGGTGAATACGAGTTTATGACCACTGACCTTGCAGAAAGGCCACAAAGCGTTGTGGCCTTTCCACCTTAATAACACAAACCCAGCAAGCAGATCGGTGTCTCGCCGACCTGCACAAGTTCCTAAAGACAAAAAGCCCCGTACAACCCGAACCATTCTAGATGAGTGAGCTAAAGCCGTTTGGCAGGGACGCCAACCGGCATGGTGAGAGCCGGTCAGTTTCAATCGCAATAAGCTCCAAGCCCCACCCTCTGCCCCACGCCCCAAGCAAGCGTGAGTTCGAGTGAGAAGTGCTAGAATTTAGGAGAAAGACCCGAGCCCCACGTCCTCTGCCTTCTCCTTAGTTCCACTCAACAATTATTTCGCAACTTCTTCGTTCTGATTGCATGAAAACCCTGCTTAAACCCTTCTATGCTAGCGTGATACTTTGTTTGAGTATTAACTATAGTGCTGCCCAAGATTGGCAATTAGTACATGCCAAAGACACGGTGTATTTTACCAGTTTGAATGACAGCATTAGTGAAGTCATTTACCAAATGGCTTCAATTGATTCCACCTCTTCTTCTCATATATGGTATATGCGACCCTCCCTCATGCCTGCTTATGAAGTAAAGGGGAACCAACTCGATAGCACAAAAAAACATTATATAGATAGCAGCTATCATTGGCTGGGCGAACAATTGGTTGAGCTGTATCCTGGAAGCTGGGAACGCCATGTAAATGGAACGGTCTATACCATGCATAGCCAGCTGCCGCTCAATCAAAAATGGGCCTATGACGCTAATGGGTCAGACTCCGCTTTTATTACTTGGCGCGGATGGATGAACGTGATGGGCAGCTCCGATTCTGTTGTCATCATCCGATCCTTGCAAGGTGATTCAGTCGTATGGAGTAAATCATATGGGTTGATAAGCTATCAATCTATGCTCTCAGGTGAAAATCGTCTCTTCCGTCTTATTGGGTCGGAACTTCACCATTTTGGAATGAACATGCCTAGCTTCGAAGAGCTCTATGCTTACCAAGAAGGTGACATTTTTTGCGGTGCCTTTCATTACGATTTGGGCAGCACTTCGTCGAGGTCCAAAGAAGCTTTGACACGAAATGAAATAATTCAAGTTGATCATTACCTGGATTCCATTGTTCTAATTTGCCAACGCTATTTAAAGCTCCGCCTGAATGAGGACTTCAATGGTGAAACGATTTCTTATTCAATGGATCCTTCGCTACGAATTACTATCACTAAAGCAAGTAGCTTTTCGAGCCAGCCGCTTCATATTCTCTATAATGGTGAGCATTTCTCAGGAAAGGATGAATTAATCCAGTTTCCGCTTCGCGCTAAAACAGGAAAACCAAATTTCAATCGCTTGCGTTTAAAAGATGGTATCACGCAAATTTATTCTGGCCAAGGCTGGTTTACTCCATTTGAATCCACCAACTATACCACAACAAAATCACAAGCTGGATACCCAATTTTGGAAGAGTCTGACATGCAAGACGAAAACGCTAGCCTCACAGCACAAGTCGGTATGGGTGAAACCTTCATGAAATGGAAAATACTGTATTATACGGAATACTATATGCTATTAAGCTATGTGAGCCAAGGAGACACCTTCATCGATCGTCCGTTCGAAACTTGGGAACTCACGGGTATTGCTCCACCACAAGTTAAGTCTACCTTCACCATTTGGCCAAACCCCGGGAATGGGATCATCCATATTCAAGGCGAAGGAAAACAAGCCAAGCAGGTAGAGGTATACAATGCATTCGGCGTATTAATTCATTCCCAAAAAGTTCAAGAAGAGGAAAACACTTTGTACCTAGAAGGCATTTCTTCAGGAATCTATACGCTCGTATTTTCTAATACAAATGAACGTTGGTCGGTCAAGTATGTAAAGCAATAAGCCGAATCAGAGCGTAGAAACAGTGTGAGAGCGAAGTGGAAAAAGCTCCATGCCCAAAGCCATGACACAAGGCCACAAAGCGCTGCGGTCCTTCTGCCCAAATAATACAAACCCCGCAAACAAGTCGGTGTCTCGCCGACTTGCACTAGTTTCTAAAGACAAAAAGCCCCATACAACCTGATCCATTCTAGCAGAGTAATCTAGAGCCGTTTGGCGGGTAAGCCAACCGGCCTGGTGAATTTGGGTCTAGGACTGTGGACCTGGCGGAAAGTTCTATTGTCCTATTTGCTACAAACCAAAAAATAAAACAGCCAATGGCTTTTCTCACCTAAAAACATACACTGCGATAATCACGATGGCTAGTCCCGTTAGAAGGGCCAGTTTTCCCAAGGGTTCGGCTTTTTTGAGCTGTATTTCAGCATCTCCCTTTTTGGCTTTTTTGACAATGGAGCCAATAATTCCAATTAATGAAGCGAGCATCAATACCAAAACCAATTTTGAAATGAGTAAGGGGTTTGCGCCCAAGCTGGACCAGTAAGGTGTCATCAAGTAGAGACCAGAAAGAATTAAAAGGGTCAATCCGATATGTCCCATTTTGGCGAGAGCAAAAGTATTGAGCCTAAACTTCATGGCTTCTTTATCCTTCATCTTGGCACTAGCAATGCCAAGAAACATAAATGCGAAACTTGTCCCGATTCCCATCGCCAAGCCTATAAAATGAACAATCAACATAATCTCTCTCATGATTCTATTTATTAGTTAAACATGTTTCAACGTGCACTTATTCACACCATATATCCGACACTATCATGAAGCGTATTTACTTATAAAATATTGAATTCCAAAAACATAGAGCGAATAACTAGGTTAGAACTCTATTTTTTAAGTCAGCCCATATTGGGTTGATGGTATCAATCGTTAATCTAAATTATGTTCAAGCCGGATAGGTAATAAAAGAAGACCCAATACTTACTTTATATAATTCTCTTACATGACTCACTGCATTTATACCACTAATCCTATTTTGATTTTTGTATCCCGATAATTTACGACAAATCCGCCGCCTCATTAGGTTCTGGCTTCCTGTGCTTGTCATTTATTTAACACGGTTATTTGCTAGCATTTGTGGACTTCCTAGCGATTCGAATTCATCACTAACCTTTCTTGTTCTTTTTTGCTTGTCCAAATACGAAGTATTCAGTGAATGCCATCGAAAAACAGACCTAGACATGAGCAATAAAAGACACCACGAAAACCAAATTTACTCACATGTATTTGCATTTATAGGTCTTCGAGAACTCCAATAAGTATTTCACTCTTTTCGTGGACTCCCCACCGCACAGTGCATCGCGAGATAAGTATCATTCCAAATTTGGCCATAAATTAATTTAGGGGCAAGAAAGCGGTGAGTCATGTTCGCTTAATAAGTCAATTAATAAGGAAAACCTTCATTCACATATCAACCTGCTCCATTCACATAATTGCAAGTCATTCACATCGAATATAAACAATTATAAACCCAATACTTAGTAACTTTGTGCAACGGTGTCTAACAACCTTTCGTATGGAAACAACAGAAAGGCCCATTCTGAGGAGTTGGCAAAAATCTTATCTTTTAAGATTCGCTACCTAAACTATAGAATGTGGCTCATTAGCATCAAGCTTGAGAACCCAAATCTTTATTTGTCGGATCGTGAGTACTACTGGCAGATACATCAAGTAGAATATGAATCACCGACCATTGAAATTGAACACGTAACAAGCAATGTCAGCGCTGTCGATGGAGAAAAAGGCTACCATAGAGCCCTTGCCAAAGAATGCTTAATTGCCAACAAGATTGAACCTACACTGGTTGATTTAAAGGAATTGCCTGATTCGAAATAGCAAGTTGTTTTGGATTTAGAATTCTCAACCCATCATCTCGTCTTCTCCTTCCTCGTCTGCCATAGCTGATGTGGGAAGAAACCACGGAGGTATTTGTTATTCATAATCATACTCTACTTTAATAGATGGAACCCAATAGGGTTGAAGGTGCCATTGAACGGTATAGGTATTATCCGGCCAAATTATTTTCCCACGAATGAGGGTATGCTCTATTGTTTGGCTGTGTCGTGGTTCTCTACCGTATAATTGAATTGATAAAGTATGATTGTTCATATAGGCATAGGGCTCAATAAGTAAATAATAGCTCGCACTATCTGAACTCGATCTAATATTCAGGTCAGTCAAATCAAGATTGTTACCTCTTAGTACGAACTGTTTTCCATGCTGTAGGTGCTGCTGATAATCAAATTCCTGAATTAGGCTTATCCGGAAAAGTACAGAATCATAAGTGCCCGCGGCCGATAATTGAATGCAATTTATTTTGATATGCTTTCCTTTTAAGTTTAGTTTTAATGCCAGCACGTCTCCCGGATCAAATGACATGCTTGATTTGTTCGCCTTTCGAATAGTAAAGCTGGATGAATTTTTCAATACCCTTGTTTCAACCTCTGAAAAAGCGCTTGATGCCAATTGAAAAAACAACACGCCAGTATCCTTGGAATATTCAACCTTGTAAAACGCTAACGCATAGCCAATATGACTAATCCTTAAGGTATCTCCTTGCTGAGCGAAGCTTGAATTCAGTAAAAGATTTCCAAGGCTATCAGCAATAAGCAAACGGCCGCTTCGGAGATTTTCAGCATGGGAATACGAAAGAGGCACCGCATCGCTCCCCTTTAATGATAGTAGCATAGGCTGACTTCTGACTAGAATGCTAAACAAGGAAAAAAACAAAACACATGTGAATTTTTGAATCATAAGCTGAAAGCCATTCAATAGAATAAAAATTGGAAAAAAGGAGATGCCCCTACCGACACCTCCTTAATTGAACCTATCCCCACTTCAATGAGCTAGGGACTTATTTGAATCGTTTGACTCAAACTTCCGGTCACGGTATAGACCACGACTGAATAAATACCCTCAGCTTCACCTTCGATATTCACGCCTTCTATGGCTGAAAAACCGCTCGTTTTGGAATAAACTACACCAGAGCCACTCAAACTGATTACCTCAATTTTGGTCACATTGGTATAAATACCCGTCAAATCGATACTAAAATTACCCGAAGATGGATTGGGGTAAATCGTTAAAACGCAGCTATTTGCATAAGTATAAGCTTGTGCTACGACAACGGTCAAAGTTGGTGTTGGAACAGGGCATGGATCATCAACTAGATTTTCCCAGTTGGATTGATATTCATAGCCAGCAAGTTCAAGTCGGTATTCAACTGCTTCTTGAAATTCGGCAGGATAATCCTCCAAAAACTCAGCATCTCCCCAATCTGACTTAATCTCCGTATGACCTGCCGCTCGCAAATCCGCCATACTATTTGCAACCTGAGAATAACTTGGGCCTTGAGGCAGAGGCGGTCTGCTGGATAGCGGTAATTCACAAGAACCTACCCATTCATAGGTTTCGGTACCGCAATCACCCCAAAGCCAACTGTGGCCAGACATGGATTGTGTAAATTTACATTGCCCATTAACCGTAGGCGTCACACTTGGGTTTCCAATCCATGACCAGGTACAGCCGAAAATTTCGGTAAACCAATTCGGTAAGGCTTGGGTTTCTGTTGTTACTGCGCTTGTAACAAACAAGCCCAGAATTAAAACTGCTTTTTTCATAGTGTATTAAATAATTGATTGCGTGTTTAGAATTGGCCTTCAGTCCTATGATTCTGAAAATCAGGACAGCAAAGCCATGAATGGCTTTTGCCTATCAGACAACAAGCACTTCAAATGCATTGGGCAAACAGGAATAAAGTGCTGGGTCTTCCTTCACTTCTTCAAAGTGCTCATTAGGACTAATCAGTCGGTGGATGTATTCCCCTGAGAGTAAATGAATCTTACTCAAAACATTGAGCGCATCATCAATACTAGCTGGTGTACTTGGAACAATTTCTTTCATCCCACGCACTTGGATCATTTCTAAGTATTCATCTTCTAATCCATAGGTTCGGAAAATGAGACTCCTGTCCTTATCAATAATGCACAAACTCTGATGGCATTTTCCACCGATTTGCTCTATTCGCTTTGTAATTTTCATAGCTTCCGACTTTAATTGGTTCTTTTTATTGTTCAAAACATGTCCTCTTCACATGTTTGAATGTCCAATATAGCACTTTTATGTTCATTTATGCATAGTTTTGTTCGTTGTTTGAACATTAATTGTCCATACTATTGTCCATAAGTGACCCGTACTTCGTATTCATGGATTCGAAACACCATGGAGCGATTTTAAATACAGCAATGAATTCCGTAGGGGTTGGCGTGGCTGAATTGGCCCGTCGAATGAAAATGAGTCGCACAACCCTGTACAAAAAGCTCGACCAAGAAGTGTTAGATTTTTATGAGCTGCTCCGTTTTGGAAAGGCCTTGAATTATGATTTCGCCAAAGAGATTCCTGAAATCCATATGTACAAAGACCATTTGCAAACTATAGCAGATGGCGAGGAGGAATATTCTGCTAAAGGCAAAACGGAACTCGAAGAATGCCGAAAATCCGGATCAAGTCAAAAAGTTGTGGGCTATGCATATAATTTAGCT
>Ga0100381_1002172_pt1 | contig 17716 bp, 17 predicted proteins | sample CryGeymeta201505_FD_80416 | JGI IMG/M metagenome (GOLD analysis project Ga0100381, IMG submission 80416) | Groundwater microbial communities from Crystal Geyser aquifers in Utah, USA - Crystal Geyser metaG 2015-05 | ecosystem: Environmental > Aquatic > Deep subsurface > Groundwater | place: USA...
CGAAATCACAGAAAAAGGTAGAGCTTGGCTAAAAAAATATTGCGAAGAACACCCCAACCCCTAAAATAAGGTGGCGGTTCAACGCACAAATCTTAACACAGGCTATAAAGCCTTATAATTCTAAATCAAGCTCCATTTCTTTTGCTTTGGTTATTTCGCGTTCTTGGACAGGCTTTAACTCTCTCTCGCCTTGTTCATTCAACGTCTGTTCTAAGGTCGTGGATTGACCCCGATCTAAATCTTGGCATTGTTCATACGGTAATAATTTTACACCAGCGCCTTGCTCTAGGATTCCAAAGCGTTCATCCCCTAATTTTACAGAACCACGATAAATGCCTCGGTCTCCTGGCTCTAACTCAAAACTGACTTTGCGGCCGGTATCACGTTCAAATTGACGCAAGGCAGGGCCTAGACTTTCTTCACATTGTCTTTCCAATAAACGTTTTTCGGCTGCATCAAAACGCGCATGATCAATATGCACCGGCTCATTAAGACGTTGAATTTCCCGCTCGGTCTGAATATTTCGCACTTGGGCAAAATCGTTTCGATAATCCAAAGAAACATCTTTTTTATTATCCCGATCTAAGAGCGTTGCCAACGCTTTAAAAGATTGAAACTCTTCGCGACTATAATACACTTCAACATTCGTACGATGCCGACTCATCGCGGGGTAAGTAATTTGCCGATCAAAATGTTTAGACGCCAAAACATAGCTATAATCCACGGTTGAACCTTGGGCTTTATGGACGGTGGCCGCGTATCCGTGGTCGATATAGGGATAGTCTTTAATATTAAAATGCACGTTGTGATCAGGTTCGCCTTCATAGGCTTTATCCAGAAGAACCGTCATATTGCCGTGTTCATCCACGTTTTTAAGGGTCCCTAGACTACCATTTTTGACATCCAGATGCTTATCATTTTTTAAGAAGTACACGCGGTCATTCTCGGCAAATTCCCGTTTTCCGCGCTCGGTTTGCATCAGATGATCAGTGCCTAATGCCTCATTTTGATGCAATCGCTCCCGTGCGCGATCATTTAAGGCTTTAACATCCGCACGGGTATACGCCATCATTAATTGCGTTTTATCCGGTTGATTACTGCGGGTTTCTTCCCATTGATGCACCATCTCATCAATGGCATAGGCTTTGGTTTCAAACGCATGAATATGCCCTTTGGCTTCATACTGCAAAAGGCCTTCTTGACCGCGACCCGTAGCAAAGGCTTTGGTTGCTTCACATTGCCAAGCTTCTTTCTGACGGCGAATATCCAGCATTTCAACAAACCCAACATGTTCAGCAATCGCACGAAAAGCTGCACCTGCTTGAATCGATTGGATTTGTTCAATATCTCCAATCAAAACGACTTTTGCGCTAGCGTTATGGGCTTCTTTTAAGATTTTAGCCATGTCACGCGAGCCAATCATGCTGGCTTCATCCACCACAATAATATCGCGAGACGTTAAGCGTTCTCGGTCGTTTTCCCAATTAATGAGTCGATTGGCTATTGTATGACTTTTGATGCCAATCTCATGCTGTAAATGTTCGGCCGCTTTTCCAGAAATCGCCATGCCCTGCACGCGATACCCGGATTCTCGCCATGCCGAGTGCGCCGCAAACATCATATAGCTTTTACCGGTTCCTGCTGACCCTAAAATACAGGTCAAATTTTCAGGGCCTAAGACATGATCAAAAGCCTTTTTCTGGGCATCGAATAATTGACGCCTGTATTCCTCACAAAGCCAATCCTTGACCTGAAAATCTGAACGTTTAGAGTGATCAATCGCACGGTCTATCATTTGATGTTCAAGCGCCAACATGCCTTGCGTGGTAAATCGCTCACGTTGGAGATCATCTTGCCCTAACCGCACGAGTTCAGGCGCTGCTTTGACGCGCTCAAAAACTTGGTTAAATTGCTCACAATCAGCCGTATGACGATTCACAAAGCGCGCTAAATCTTGATGTGTAAAAGTAGACTGTTGAGAGATCAAAGCATTTAATGCAATCGTGGGGTCTTCATAAATCCGCTCGCCATTTTCACGCGCAATTTGCTGGTGTTCTTCATAGCGTGCTTGACGAGAATACGCCGCTTTTGAACCGATTTTTGTTTGCGGCTCCAGCTCAATACCCTGCTCTTCTAAGCGCCGATGATCTATCCGCATATCATGACCCTGTAACGCTAAAGCGTAGTTAGCTTCTTTGGCCCAAGCTTCGCGCCATTCTTGAATATACTCTTTGGAATTCCAAGCTCTGACTTTTTTACCAAACCCATCCGGCGTAACCTCCCGTAAGGTCACCATAACGTGAATATGCGGTTGTTTTTCGCCGTCCTCACTATGACCCTGGTGTAAACAAAGATCAGCAACCATGCCTTTATCTACAAAATTCTTTTGTACAAAATCATGGGCTAATTCGATATTTTGAGCGTCGTTTAATTCTCTGGGTAACGCAATATTAAATTCACGGGAAAGCTGTGCATCTTTTCTTCTTTCGACTTGCTCTACACGGTTCCAAAGGGTTTCACGATCTTTCATCCATTCGGGTGAATTTTCAGGGGTCAGGATGGTTTTATAAAAAACATCGTGCGATTTTTTTGTGAAGTCATGCGATAAACCTGTGCGTTCATCGATATATTTTTCAGCGGCACGATAAGCGCCAGCCGCTACAGAGGAGCGACCAGCACTTCTTGAGATAACTTGTGCGTGAAAATGATAAATAGCCATAGTGAGGTACTTTAACATAGGTTTTTAAAGAAGCAAAGCGCACATTGCGAAGCAATGTATAAGCGCGCACTTCAATTGCCAGTGGGGCTTCATCAAATGTTTGTTAAAATTCATCAGGTATTATTTGCTATTGTTTATTTTAAAACCTATAATAAGCATCTTCTAAAAATCTATTCAGAGGTAATCACACCATGGTATCTTTTGATGATAAAATTGAAAAACTTAAAAAACAACGTGATCAATTAAATTTACGCATTCAAAAAACCGAAGCACTTGAAAAATCCCGTGAACGAAAACGCGATACTCGCAGAAAAATACTAATTGGTGCTTATTTTCTTGATCAAGCTAAATCAAACGGCACATTCGATGATCTCTGCAAGCGTATGGAAACGTATTTAACAAGAGAAAGTGATCGTGCGTTATTTGATAATTTAAAAAACAATTAGACCCTACCCTACAAAGTGAGGTAATGTAATGGATTATCGTATTATCACGAATTTAAGATCAAAACGACGCGCTCCTAAAAAACTTAAACGCGGTCAAGTAGTTTCGGAAACACTCAAAAAAACCAATAAAGTTTTAAATGTTCCATTGGGATTTGGGATTTTTATTTTTTCATTTATTTTCTTGATGGTTAAACATGGATTGTTTTTAAATCAGTATGTTTCTCAAAATTATGCAAACCATAAGATATTCATTACCCTACCACCGTTTATTCATGTCACGGTCCGGACAGTTCAAATTCTAAAATATAGTTTTTCATATGCCCTCACCTGGGCAACCGTTCTTTTAATCCTTTACTTGCTCTTTCCTGTGTTTAAATTTTTTCTACGTTTAATACTTTCTCGCCGAATCCCGACACGTTCAGATTTACATAATTTCACATGGGCACATCGTGTTTTATCCGTTTTTGCCCTGTCGATCGTCTGTGTCTTTTGGTTCAGTAATCCAGCGCCCTTACGTGCTCAAATTTGGCACTATGGATTTTTGGTCGCAAATTGGGATTTAGCAGGTCTCATCTTATTTTTTATAGTAACCATCTTTGTTTTTATAGGTTTGAGTATCTTGATCTTATGCTTTATCCCCAAAAATGCCACCGCTCAAAAACCCGGTCTATTTTCGCATATTAATGCCTTTTGTAATCGAAACGAGTTTGCACTTTATTTGGGTATGTCAACGGGCCTATTGACCCAACGTAAACATCAAGCGGGTATGGATAAAGGACATCCTGTGATTTTATCGTTAAAAGATGCGATCTTAAATCTCATGGTGTTAGGCGGCATCGGTTCAGGGAAAACCTCGAACCTCATTAATCCCATGCTGGTGCAATTAATTGATGATGGTTACGGTGGTTTGATCTTTGATGTGAAAGGCAGTTTTAAACAAACAGTTCTTGAAATTGCGGCCGAGACCCAACGTCCTATTGAATGGATCGGGCCGAAACATCGCCCCATGAATTTAATTAGCGGTTTAACCCCTGAAACCGCGGCCGAGTATGTGAAATCCGCAATTTTATTGGATAACCCCAGTAAACGCCAGGATGCCCATTGGACAGAAAGCGCAACCCAATTAGCCAATAGTGTTTTTGGGTTACTCTCCTTTTTACCCAACTATTACACCCTGGCGGGAATGCACCGATTTCTCTATGACAAAACCTTTAGAGAAGCTAGACAAGTAGAATTAGACGATTTATTAAGCGATTTAGAGGAACGCGACAAACGTTTGATTGCCTATTATCGCGAACATTACGAAACCGTGTTTACTGGCAAATACGAAAAATACCAGCAATCTGTTACAGGAACATTGGATAAAGCGTTAGCATGTTTTAAGCACCCTGATCTTGAAGATGCGTTTTGTGCGCCTAGTCAACAAGCACCCGAATTAAAAGATGCCACCCAAGGCAAAATCTATCTGTTGGATATGTTTTTAGATCAATGGGGTGCAGGTGGTAAAACGGTCTATATGCTCCTTAAATTGAGGTTTTTTAGTATGGTCAAAGAACGCCAGGCACAACCAAATTGGTGCTTTAGTAATCCCGAAGAAAAACCCGTTTTTTTCTTATGTGATGAATATCAAGAAATCATTGATTGTAGCCCAACAAGTCTTTCGGATTTGAATTTTTGGGATAAGGCCAAAGATTCTAAGTGTATTGGTATTATTTCGGCCCAATCCATCAAGAGTCTTTATGCAAAAATAGGTGATCGCGATGCCGCGGATACCATTTTACAAAATTTTAGGCAAAAAATCTGTTTAAAAACCGAAGATCGCGCCACGATTGAATACTTTGAATTTCTAACGGGTAAAGTCGAACAAGGTCGGCATGGCTATAGCGTCAACGAAGGTAAAACCAAACATGAAGTTAAAAGTAGTCGCCATGATTCATCTAGTGAAAGCTTAAATTTTGTGGACCGATCAGTGATTGATGCGCAGCTCGTAAGGAATTTGGGACCTCATCAAGCCATGGCCATTTTAACGCTCAATGGCCATTCAATGGATGATGTGATTGAAACAGAACCCGTCTTTTTGAATTAAAAGGAGGATTCCCCTCGTTTTATCAACAAATTTTGGGGATAAGGTTGTGTATATCCTCTTAACCTATGCAAACAGCAAGGGTTAGGATAAGCGATTTTGTGCTTGCGTTTAAAATGTACATGGCAATGCGATCTAGGCGTTGGAGCGGTATAATTACAATGCCAGATAAAATTATTTGGCAATTTCTTTTAGTCTAATTTGATATTCTTTTACTTGCGTTTCAAAAACTGCGGCACGAATATCAGCTTGGTGTTTTTCTTCGCGCATTTTATTGAGCTGTTGTTCTAAATTGGCTGTTCGCTTTGTGGATTCGTCTAATTTAGCCGCGGCCGCGGCTAATTGTTTTTCAAAATGAAGTTGTGTTTCTCTAGCTTGGGTTTTCAAAGATTGAATATGTGTAGTTAACGCTTCTATTTTGGTTTCATACTCCTGTAAAATACTCAAATTTTCTTTAAGTTGTTGGTCTTTTTCCTGCAATTGCAGGTGTAGATTTTCTTTGAGAGATTGAGTTATGCGCGAAAATTCTGCGAGTAGAGCTTGTTTAAGTTCATTAGAAACTTCACTCGTAGCTGCATTCGCTAAAACTTGTTGATCTCGCCATTCCCGTAGTCCTTGAGAAAGCTTTGAATAACTACCACCGATTTTATCAGCGATTTTACGAACGGTGGGTGTGCTACCAGCATCGATAAGCGTTTGACAGGCTTCAAAGATAGCTTGTTGTGTAACAGTTTCGGTTTTAGCCATATGGTGCCTCCTTGAGATAAAGTAACATAAAGTAAAAAGTAACAAATAATATTGTTATTTGTTGTTACTTTAACAAATTTGTAATTATTATGCAAGTTAAAATCGTTCATTTTCGAGGTAAAGTGCCACTCTTAACGACAGAACAATGACTTGAACCTCAATGGTATATAAGGGTGCTGGGTAGATTTGTCCGTAAATACACGGTAAGCATTTAAATTTAGACTGATTCCTATGATTGAGCAGATTTGGTGGTTGTGCCATAAAACCCTGATATTTTACGGGTGATGCAGTGACTCGGAATTAGTTTTGAGATTACTAAATTTTAGTTAATAAACCGTTAAATTCGCTGAAACAATATCAAGGAGGAACGCAGTATTTTTTTAGCTTATTTTTTCGTTCTAATAAGCAGGAACGTATTGGAATGGTTATGAGAAAGAAAATATATAATGTAAGAGAATATATAGGGAAAAATAAGCTAAAAAAATGCGAGTAGTCCTTGATATTGTGGAGGCGAGAGTAGCCTTTTAGAGGGGTACAGAGAAGCGAAGCTTTTCTGTACCCCTGCCTCACCGGCGAGGGGTGGGGAGGGATGCCTAGAGGCGGGAGGGGCAAAGCCCCTCCCAAGAACGGATATGGATTAGTTTTATCGCGAAGCGATTCCTTTTTATTGTGTTAAGTTAATTTCTTAATTGTGTATAACCTTTTAGGAAGAATATAAAAGGGATAACAAGAAAGAGTAGACACTTAATTAAACTAGATATAGACACTTAAAAAGGTATGCAATTAACCTCAAGGCAAAAAAAGAGGTGAGTTATCCACAAATCACGGGGCTCAAGCCCGCCACAAACACAAAAATTGGCTTATTTTGGTCATCGTTAGCTACAAAAAGACATAGCTATAAATTTTAAGTATAAGAATCCTTCAAAGAAGGTTAGAAAAATGAATTTAGAAATAAAATCGCTAACTGATACACAAATTAAAGCGCTGTAGCAACTCTCTAGGTGGTGTCTCTGGATACAACCTCATAAGCTGTTGTAACCGCGCTAAGTCTTGTTTTTTACGCTGAAATCGTCTTTCTGATGCCTTATCCTGCTGATTTTGACTACTACCAGCAATGTTCAGTCCTTTCTTGAAAGGTTTACTCTTCTCAACAAAACTATGCGCAATCCCTGACAACTGTTGATCGACTTGTTTACATTCTTGTGAAATCCGTTGATTTATCCGCTTTCGCGCTTGGCGACGTCGAAAACTCAATCGCTGCAACGAGACCCCTAATTCAGCAAATAATTTTTGATTCAGACGTTTGACGGCGGGCAATCCCTTATACTTATTCAAACCCTCTTCGCTTTTATAGAGATCAAAACGTTTATGAACTTGAATATAGCCCGCCTTAACCAATTGCCTAATACCACGATAAGCCCGTTTAATGCCCTTCTCCGGCAGATCACCTGGTTTTCTAAAACCCGCTTTTTCAGCGATAAACTGAAGACTAAAATTTTTAAAGGCGCCCTCTTTATGACACGGAACACCCACTCTAAGACTTGCAAGCTCTGTATAATGCAACAAGACTTGTACAATCGAAGTATCGCGCTCCCGTGCTTCCGAACGCTCCTGCCGCGTGGATGAATGCGCCATAGCTAATGATGGTAACCATTGTTGAGGGTGATAGTAAAAGTGCTCTGCATTAGCCGCAGCAATACGAATCGCATCTGGCCGCTCGCCGTGCGTTTTGGGTTGCTTAAAAAAACGAGGACGTTTAGGGTCGTGACCACACCAATTTCCAGCAGGGTTTAAGTGTGATCGACAATGTGAGTCTACTTCTACGCGATCTTGTGATAAATCCCAAAAGTTTGAACGTTCTTGTACTTGTTCCATAATAATCGCTATTCCATTTAAACTTGACAAATTCATAACATGGAACTACGATATAATTTCTGACGTTGTATTGTAGTTTCATACGAATTGTACTGTAATTATGTACCTATTCTTATGCTGCAGTTGCATTTTTAAAAAGCCCGATTTATTCGGGCTTTTTAATTTATAAACTTAATTTATAAACCAATCTGGCTAAAAAACCTTCATAACTATATCCAAGAACTTCCTTTTTTGTCAAGAAAAATCACTGCTAACCTATTGATTGTTATATATATTTATATAGTATATACTAGTATAGTATAGTATAGTATATATCGATATATACGTAAAATAAGCGAATTCATTGAACTTTGAATGGCCGTTTTACCCCGTTTCTGTAATTATACCCGACTTTATATTTTAGATCGTTCAATTAAAGCATCTGAAAATTAACTCTAATATATACTTGACTATACCGAAATATACTTGTATACATTTTGTTTCTTTATAATACAAAGGGGCTTATCATGGGAAAAGTTTTTTTAATTGGTGGAGAAAAAGGCGGAACAGGGAAAAGTACTATTGCTACTAATCTATCCATCATGTCTGCATTAATGGGCCATGATGTGATTTTATTAGACACAGATAAGCAAGAATCATCTACTAGATTTATTTCACACAGAAATGATAGAGGATTTAAACCAACATTACCTTGTGTGCAAGTAAGAGGAAAATACTTAAATTCAGAAATAGAAAATTTAGCGCATCGCTATGAAATTGTAGTCATTGATTCTGGTGGTAGAGATTCTATTGAACTACGAGCGGCCATGGCATCACCTTCAGTAAAATGTATGGTATCTCCATTACAACCTAGTGAATTCGACTTAGAAACTCTTTCAACGATGGATGAACTTGTATATTTATCGTTAGCTTATAATCGAAACTTAAAAGCTTATATACTTTTTAATCAATGTCCAACACACTCTAAAATCACTACAACAAAAGAAGCCAAAGAATTAATAGATACTTTTGATAATCTAAGTATTTTAAATACTTCTCTAGGGCATAGAGTTGCTTTTCAATATGCAAGTTCCAATTCTCAAGGCGTGGTTGAATTTGAAGAGCAAAAACTTAAAGAGATGCCTCAATATCAAGCAAATAAATACGCTCCAAAAGCAAGCGAAGAAATGAAAAAACTATATAAAGAAGTCTTTGGAGAAGAATTTGTATTAAACAATAACCAGGGGGAAAGAATATGAGCAATCGGTTTGAGCATTTAAAGAAAAAAAATATCCCTCAACAAGGTGTTGATGAATTTATTAGCGCAGCTAATAAAATTGAAGGCTCTAAATTAGCTAAAAAAAACATCTCAAAAAAGGATATATTACTTAGCATCTCTGGGCGAATGGATAGATCGCTTGAATGTGATAAAAAAACAATTTTATTACACTTAAAAAAGGAACTTAGTAGAGATATAGATAAATATTGTCATGGAAACAAACAGGCAATTCTTAATTATTTAATTCAAAAAGGATTAGATCAATTAGTAAAAAACGGTGAACTTATTTTGGTTATGGAGTAATCTATATTGATATAGATTTAGATTACTCTCAAATAAAATCCACGGTCACTAAGGAAGAGAATCGATGAATCAAACAAGCGCATTTGGACAATTAGTTACATATGATCAAGTAAAATCAAAGATTATTGAAATACAAGACCAAAAAGTAATCTTGGATAGTGATGTTGCAGCGCTTTATGGAGTTGAAACCAAAGCTATCAACCAAGCAATAAAAAGAAACCCTGTAAAATTTCCAGATGGTTTTTTAATAGAATTGACCTCTCAGGAGTGGGAAACTTTGAAGTCACAATTTGTGACTTCAAAAAATGGGGAAAAACGTGGTGGAAAAGTTAAGCTACCTACGGCATTTACAGAGCGCGGTTTGTATATGCTTGCTACGATTCTGAAAAGCCCGCAGGCGGTTGCCACAACGATTGCCATTATTAATACTTTTGCTCAAATTAAAGAATTGACCCGCACAGTGTACCAATTTGCAAAAGCTAAAAAAGATGAGGACAAAGTTAAAATATTTGAAAATAGCACATCAATAGTGGCCGATTTATTAGATAATGAGTTAATAGTTAGCCAACTTGAAACAAGTCTCAAAATTAAACTACCATTTCTTGAAATTAGTAGAACAGTCACGAAAGTAAAAAAATAGCATATTATAATACTAATTTAAAATTGCTATCATTTTGATATCAAAATGATAGCATTCTGCATTTAATAGTCTAAAGAGGCTAAGGTTTATCATGGAACAATCAATCAAAGAAGCAATACACAAATCAGTCAAAGGACTTTATTATATTGACCTTATTGATGCTATGACTATGAAAAAATTTGATAGTTTATGTTTCCCAGAAATCCAAAAATTCAAGCCTAATGAAATAAAAAAAATCAGATTAAGAGAGAAAATAAGCCAAGCTGTTTTGGCAAGATGTCTCAATGTTAGCCTCTCATCAGTACAACACTGGGAAATCGGGGATAAAAAACCTAATGGGGCAGCCTTAAAACTATTAAATTTAATAGCCAACAAAGGCCTTGAAGCCGTTATTTATTAGGCCTTACAGTATGTTTTTTTAGCCAATTATGAAGATTAGAGGGCGTTGTGCCGTATCGTTCAGCGATAAATTTTTTGGTAGAACCATTGGCCAATAAAGCTTCTATTTCTGCTTTGTATTGATCTAATTTACTTTTACCAGGCCCTTTAGGACGGCCCAAAGGGAAACCCGCCGCTCTTTTTGCACGTAGGGCTTCTGTTGTACGTTTAGAAATCAAATCTCGCTCTATTTCAGCGGCCATAGAAAAAGCCATAGCTATAATTTTACTCTGAATACTCTGGTCTAATTTCCAATTGCCTTTAACGGCATGAATATTCACACCTTTTTGCATTGCTATGGATAAAATTTCCATACATTCAAGCATACTACGACCGAGTCTTGAAAGTTCGCTAACAATCAGGTTGTCATAATTACCAAGGCTATCCAATATTTCAGAAATTTTTCGCTTGCGCCAAGAGATTTTACCAGAAGCTTTGTCTTCGATGAATTTTACTTGCCCTAAATTCTTCTCATTAGCTAACTGTAGAATTTCCGCGCGATTTTTATCTAAATTTTGATCGATTGTTGATACTCTCAAGTAGGCAATGGTTGTGGGCTGTGTTTGACTCATAAGTCGCCTCTATAATGATGAATTCGACAAAAACATAAAACTGGCATTTATTTTAAATAGATTGATATAAAAATATCAATGATTTTTATCGAAAAAAACAGAATATAAAAATGATCGTTTTCTTAGAAAAAAAGATTATGCTATTATTAGCATATATTTAAGCGATTTTCTCTGTCAACAGGAAACCTCATTAATAATTATTTATTGTGGGCCTGGAAAAGTCGTCAATTACGGGTTTTGACCTTTATAATTGCTAACCTACGTTAGAATGGCGCTTTAATATTTTTCAGTATAAAATTTAAAAATAAGGTAGATAATAAAGTTTACATGGCATGATGCTAAAGTTAGAATTAGTAATTCTGAACATATATTTAATAATTATAGCTTTGTACTCTTCAAAAGAAATTCAACTAAATAATAGTTATCCATAAAAAATATTTACCTTTCTTGATTTGAAAACTAGTGTAATAGCCAGTACTAAACTGAAGATAACAATATAATTTTACACTTTGTAACAAATTTTGTGTAATAGTATATTAAAGAGGATATTAGTATGGATATTAAAGAACTCTTGCTGGATTTTAGAATTACCTCTCGTTGTAGCTTTGGCTGCGATTTATGTTTTAGAAATCCGGGAATAGAAGAACAATCTCTAGATGCCATAAAAGAAGTCATTATAAAAATGGCTTCGATTGGATTCAGACGAATGGGCTTTACTGGTGGAGAACCCACAAATAGAGATGATTATTTGGATATGATTGCCTATGCTAAAAATTTAGGTTTTCTAACATACTTATCTACAGTTGGACATAAGTTTATTGGCCATTTAGATAAACTCGAACTAATACTCGATTGGGTAGGATTACCTATAGATGGGATTGATTCTGAAACCAATGCCGCTATCAGAAGCCTGGGGATGGCACAACAACATAAAACAATTGAGCGTATTTTCGTGTATTTATCTCAAAATCCAACAAGAATAAAAATCAAGCTAACCACTGTAGTGTCTTGTGCAAATATAAATCATTTGCCAGAAATTGTTGCATATGTAAATAAATTACCTTATACGTATAATGTTTGGAGATTTTACCAATTTTGTCCTTTAGGAGTTGGAAAAGAAAAAAGAGATAAACTAGAGGTTTCAACAGAACAATTTATTAGTAAAATGGAAGAATTAAAAAAAAGACATCCAAACTGTAACTTAAGCGGCGCTACTTTTGAAGAACGAGATAAAGCAAATGTTGTTATGGAACCAAATTTTGACATTATCATTCCTGATGGCGAATATTATTCTTACCTTTGTAATTTAAAAAAAGATCAAGGCGATGTGGTTATTTCTTCTATTATGCAAAGAGAAGATATTTTAAAAAAATGTGCTGCTAACCGTTATTGGGTTTCATAACTACTAAACAGAGAGAATGTTTTTATGTCTAAAAATGATTTATTTCATTTGTATTCTAATCCATGGGGATTGCATCTTAATAGCAATGCAAGAAAAGATAATAAATATATTTGTTTAAGTGGTAACTCTGGTGTTGGAAAAAGCACGTTACTTAAATCTATTGGAGAAACAATATTTAAACATGATGATAGAACCATTGCAGTTGATGAAAAATCAATACATCATCCGTTTTTATCATCATTATTTTTTGATACTCAAAAGTATGGGTTTCAAATTCAGCTTAATTTCATGATTCAAAGATCGTTATTAATAAATAAATGTATGGATGATGGATATAATCTCATTATGGAAAGATCACATTTTGACGATCGTATTTTTATGACACATTTGTATAACGAAGGAGTCATCAATAAATCAGAATATAATACATATATGCAGTTATGGGAACAGCTTTTAAAACGTACACGTATCCCAAACATCATGATATTGCTTAATTTACCGTTAAATAAAGCTATTGAAAATGTTACCGCAGATGAACTTTATGGTAGAAGACCAAAAGAATTTCCAGATGAAACGAAGAAAGAAAAATGGTTATCTTCATGGCATAATCTATACATGGATTTTTTTGATGAAATGCGAAAAAATGGTCACAATATAAAAACAATAGAATTCAATGAAAATGTATCTATAGAAAACGTTGTTAGTCAGATAACAGATGCTTTAGATTTTACATCTACAGAGGCCAGAAAAAAAGATGTCAGTAATGATGTGAAAGAAATGTTTGAAAAAGCTAAAAAGGCTATGTCTAACGCACATAATCCTTATTCTGGTGTTGCGGTTGGCGCTTGTATTCGTTCTAGTGATGGAAAAATGTATACAGGGTGTAATATTGAGAATATTAGTTCATCTGTTACTTTATGTGCTGAAGCAGCAGCTATTGGCAACATGCTATCTGCTGGCTCAAAACGCATTTCAGAAATTGTAATAGTTAGTAATAAAAATGAGTTGATATCCCCTTGTGGAGCTTGTAGACAAAGAATGGTAGAGTTTACTGACTCTAGCGTTAAAGTTCATATGTTTAATTGTAACGGGGACTATGAGACAGATACGTTTGGAAAATTAATGCCACGTGCGTTTAAAGATAGTACATTCCCGGATACAATACCGTTGAAAACTATTTAACACAATTTATCAAACTATCATGGATAGTTGAGCCATTTGTAATGATAAAGGTATCATTTTCGTCCTTGGTTAAGGTAGAGCCTAAGAAATCAGTAATTTTTGCTCCAGCTTCTAAAGCAACTAACTTACCTGCGGCAAAATCATATAGTTCTATACCATCGTTAATAATGGCCTCTATTCTTCCACTAGCTAAAGAACAATAGCAAAAAGCGGGTGCCCACAAATCTAAACATCGTCTAACTTTAAGATTTATCAATTTATTTTTAATTTTTTGAATATGTTCGATTGGTGTCACATAATTACAATAGTATGAGATCGTAGCATTTTCGATATTATTTTCTGTATTAACACTAATTTGTTCACCATTTAAAAAAGCCCCTTGTCCTTTTAAGGCATAATAAATATCACCAGTGATTGGGTAATATATAATTCCATAAATGATTTCGCTGTTCTTCATTAAAGCAATACTGGAAGTGAAAGCAGGTATACCGAGTACAAAATTATTTGTCCCATCTAACGGATCAATAATAAAGGAGTATTGTGAGCCTTTTTGTATTTCTCCCCGTTCCTCTGCAATTATATTATAAGAAGGGAAAATATCTTCTATTACTCTAATAATAGCGTTTTCTGTTTCGACATCTGCCACTGTTCTATAATCAGCCCTAGTGGATTTGTGTTGCAATTTTAGTTGTTGACCAAAATACTGCATTAAAATTTTACCCGCTTTTTTTATTCCTTCATTTAACATATAAAGTTCTTGTGGTAACACAAATGACCCCTTAATTTTTCTGTCTGCATATTCTTATACATCCGCTAAAGAATGGACTTGTATAACAAAACTCTCTATTTGGAAATCTTTTAGAATCTGCTAAGAATTTCTTATCAGACTTTACTATATCTATACTTTCATTAATTTCTTTGCAGTTATCTTTCTCTCTATGAAAATAAGAAATTTCACCTTTTTGGATAATTTTATGTCCAACCACATCAGGCACATCACGTATGTGTGTTTTTATGGTATCTATAAGCAACTTAATCTGTCTTAGATCGCTAACAATGGTAGCTGAACTTTTATTAATGGGTGATCCCTCCAGCACTGTTGGTAAGGTTAAAGAATAATAAACATACGATGGTTTTAGTATTTCATCAATAAGCAAACAACTATGCAAGATAGTAGGAAGATAGTCTTTAAGCATGTATATATCAACTAGAGCCTCTTGAAATCCGGATACTGGTGCTGCTTCTTGACTTGTACCCGCTGGAATAAACCCTGGAAAATCTCCAATCATCATCGAAAGAATATGTTTTACTTGGTCTATTAAATATGGTCTTGGCTGTAATCTTCTCAAAGATATTGTTTCTGCAAATTTTTCCCAATAAAGGTTGAATTTAAACTTATCAATAGAAAATGAGGCTTGTTTCCATATTTCTTTTAACAAATAAGTTTTAAATGTATCCCAAGCTTCATTTCTGGATTGATGTGTAATCCATTTGGCGCCAAAATATAAAATCTTGCTTTTCCAATTTTGCTGAAAAGCTGGGCTTTGAGCCATAGTTTTCAACAAGTACCAGTGGTCTGAAAGCGAGCTTACTTGAGTGGTTGATGGAACCCCGAAAGCAGAAAATAATCGTTGTAAACCTTGTTTGTTGGTGATTTTTGGTAACACACAAATCGATCTTGCGCCGGCAGTAAAATTCCATATTGGCTCGGATTTTCTACCCATCATAAAATCCATTGTCTCATAGACACCAGACATACTACCTTTATGAAATAAATTAATTGGCACGACTCGTGTTCCCGTATTGATGAATACTTCATTATCTTTATTCAGCATAAGCAGTAAGGGCATAGTTGCGTAATGTAATTCATCTCTAATTCTTTTAGGAACCCGATTATCTAAAATTGAAATTAACCCACCACTCTTATTAGGAAATTGTATTTCACTATTTTCTATGAAAAGATCACCGTATTTATATTCAACTTCTATGAATTTATAATCATCAGAAGGATCTAGGGCATCAATAAGTTTTGCGAGTTCCGTGTTAACAGAATAAACTGCCTCACGAACATCTTTCCATGTTGATATAGATATGGTTCTCCCATCTTCTTCAAGAAGCATCTCCATCTTACTATTCCTTTTACCCTAAAAGTGTAAATATTTTACCCAAAAATAGCTTTGCCAAATTGTTTAAGCGTAATACATACCAAAGGCTTATACGACTATTATAGCTAAAAATACAGGATGTGAATTTTTTACTCAAAAAAAAGGTCAATTAATTTGCTTAAAAAAATACATTAATTAATTTATTGGTTTTATTTTTTTTACGCGCTGCTTATACTTTGCTCAATTTAATCATATCCACTAATAATAATTACCCACTAATAAATAAGGTCAGCGAATGGATTTCGCGTTTGAATTTTTATTCGTAATATTGGAGTAAACACCTTATGAGAGGTCTTTTAGTTGAAGATGAAAAAGTTCTTCAAAAAATACATTCATTTTATCTTGAAAGTTTGGGTTATTCTTTTGATTTAGCCAAGAATGGCAAAGAAACATTAAATTATCTGAATAAATCAAATTATGATTTTATGCTATTAGATAATGGATTACCGGATATTCAAGGTATTGAAATTTGTAAAAAAATTCGTAAAAACCAAAAAACAGGTAAACAAAGCTCTTTTCCAATCATTTTTGTAACGGCTAATTCTTCGTTTAGACAAGATTGTCTTGATGCAGGTTGCGATGATTTTGTTGTAAAGCCTACAAGTCAAGAAACCCTAGGCCAATTAATTAAGTATTGGATACATCAATATCAACAAAAAACCATCAATAATTCATAAAGGAACGTGAAAATGCTTTCAATAATACGGCAAATAGGGCAAACCATATTTATAGGTAATGATATAAAAATAACCGTCCTTAACCTACGTAACAACCGTGTAAAACTAGGTATTGAGGCCCCAATTGAAATTCCAGTATACCGTGAAGAAATTTACTTAAAATTTCAACAACAAGAAGAAAAGCAAGAAGAAGAAAAACAAGAAGAATAAGAATCTACCCATAGCAACAATAAAGCTAAAAAGCAGCGCATATGTTCTTTAACTTTAAAGAACACCTATCGGCATCCTACCTGAGGGCGCTGCTTTCTTAGCAAAGCGGATTATAACAAAATCCAAAGTGCTTGCGCAGTCGTTTTGATATTATCTTATAAAAAAATAATTTAATAAACTTAAGCTTACATAAAATGTAAGTCAATATTTACCACGCTTTTTACGCACTAAATTCTGGAACCTTAATGGTCCCCCTGATTTAGGGTGCGGAATCAGCACGCCTATACTCATCCAATCTTTCTTTTAAAAAGGTTAGCTCGTCAAGAAGCTCACATATTGCCCACAAAACGTTATAGAAGGTATCTCGATTCAACTCAACAGCGGAATCGCGCGAGATCAATAAGGTATTGGCAACCGCGTCTAATTGAATCAATCTTTCATGAAAACCATCTTCAAGATCAAGTTTGCAGGCATCTTTATTTAATATAAATAAGTTATCCATTATGCTGCCTCCCTATGTGATAAAGAATATTTTGAAGAGATGTATAGCGTTATGTTAAGATATGAAATAGTCATAGATCAGTCTCCTATTTAGATTGATTTGTGGTTAGAAGCCTGTAGCGGTGGCTGCCGTTGCGGGCTTCGCTTAAGATATTTTTATTATGATTTGCCCATTAAAATTGACAGTTTTCTTACAGTTTGTCAACTATTTTTCAATAAAAAGTACATTGACATTTTTAGCAACTCATAGCATTGTTTTTTTATATATTAATCGCATGGATTAAAGAGATTGATGGAATGAAACAACTCACTGGCTTGGAAATAAAAATACTATTAAAGTGCGCGCGTGATGTGTTAAGCAAAACCCAATTAACACAATGCTTTCGGGCAAAATCACTCAAGCAACGGTATGAGGCCATCCAAGCACTTTTAGACGATGGTTTTTTAACAAGCTCACAGCGGCCGCGCCCCTCTTTAAGCGTTGTTACAAAAGTGCCA
>Ga0100381_1002178_pt1 | contig 17692 bp, 17 predicted proteins | sample CryGeymeta201505_FD_80416 | JGI IMG/M metagenome (GOLD analysis project Ga0100381, IMG submission 80416) | Groundwater microbial communities from Crystal Geyser aquifers in Utah, USA - Crystal Geyser metaG 2015-05 | ecosystem: Environmental > Aquatic > Deep subsurface > Groundwater | place: USA...
AGTTCAGAGCTTGCACTCCCAATAAGAACACCAGGTGTAACATAAACGATGGACCAAGCAATACCCGACATAATATTGGCTGATAAAAAAGGTAGTTGCTTCATCCTCATCATACCAGCTACAACCGGAATAATGGACCGTAAAGGACCAATAAATCGCCCTAAAAATATGCTTTTAGTACCATGGCGATTAAAATATTTTTGTCCGTATTCTAGCCATGTGGGGTATCTGCTAAAAGGCCATATGATTAGGAGTCGGTCACTAAATTTATAGCCGAGACCGTAACTTGCAACGTCTCCAATGATGGCGCCAAGGGCTGCAAAAATAAATGTGAGATCAATACGCATCACGCCTGATCCTGCTAAAATACCCAGTGCAGTCATGACCACTGTTCCGGGAATAATGCTACCAAGAAAAGCTAACGACTCAATAAAAGCAATAAAAAAAGCCAGGAACAAAGACCAGTGTGGGTGATGATGAAGCCACGCTGTAAGCGGCTCAAGATAGTTAGTGAAGAGCTGCATGGGCATCCCCTTCAAATTGTGTCAAAAGAAGCGTCTTAAGTTGCATTTCAACGTGGTTTAGATTGGCTGTAGCGTCATACTCGTGAAGTTGGGTCATGTCTAAGCCTGCATAACCGCAGGGATTAATGCCTAAAAAGGGTTTTAAATCCATGTTTATGTTTAAGGCTAGGCCATGGTAAGTGCAGCCTTTACGCACACGCAAACCGATGGATGCAATTTTTTTCTGATTGACATAAACGCCAGGAGCGCCATCTTTGGTTTCGGCTCGCACGCCAAATGTGAATAACAGATCAATTAAACTACGCTCAAGCTGACAAACTAAGGTTCGAATGCCTAGATTGCGACGTTTAATATCTAACAGAATATAAGCAATGAGTTGACCAGGACCATGGTAAGTTACTTGTCCTCCACGATCGCTTTGAATCACTGGGATCGAACCAGGGTTTAAAATATGCTCGGGTTTACCGGCTTGTCCTTGGGTGTAAACTGGAGGATGTTGTAACAGCCAAATTTCATCGGGTGTATCGCATGTTCGTTCATCAGTGAATTTTTTCATGGCATGCCATGTATCAGCATACGGTTGGGTACCTAAAGAACGAATGATCAGCATTTAAAGCACCATTTTGATATCCGGATGCTGGGTCAAATCTTGATACAAGGCATCTAACGAAGGTTGATCTTGTGCAAAAACGGTTGCACTCATAGCGATAAAATTACCGTTTTTACTGGAGTTCATGTGAATTGCATCTGTCTTGAGAGCAGGATAATGTTTTTTTAAGATTGAAAAAATATCGTTTTTAAATGCGTCTGTCGCTTTTCCCATAATTTTTATGGGAAAATCACAGGGAAATTTTAACAAACTAGAATCTTTTGAGTTTTCAGTCATCATCATTAAGCACTAAACCATTGTTTAAAGACGAGTTTAACCGAGTCTTTAGCACGTGAAAATAGACTACCTTGAGAAACGGGTTTTAAAGCATAAAGTGGTCGTGATGAAACTGCTTCTCCATTGAAGAGCACCACAAGTTCACCCATTTGTTGTCCTTGTTGAATCGGAGCTTTGAGGTATTTAGGAACTTCTGTTTTTATCGTCAAATGCTGATATTGACCTGATGGAATCGTTACATAGTGATTTTGCAAAACACCAATAGGAAGTGTTTGACTCATACCTTTGTATAGTGGAAGTTCAGCCAACGGCTTTCCTGCTTCATAAAGCTTATGCGTTTCAAAAAAACGGAATCCGTATTTAAGTAAACGCTCGCTGTCATCTGCACGGACTGATTCTGAGGGAGAGCCTAAAACAATGGCAACTAATCGCATGTCATCACGTTTCGCTGAAGAGGCGAGACAATAACCTGCTTCATCTGTGTGGCCTGTTTTCATGCCATCAACATGGGAATCACGCCACAAAAGTCGGTTGCGATTCGGTTGCCTGATTTCGTTGAACGTGAACCATTTTTGTTTGTACCAGTGATAATACTCAGGAAATTCATTGATAATGGCACGCGCAAGAATAGCGAGATCTTTGGCTGTGGTATATAACTCAGGCTGGGGTAAGCCCGTGCTGTCCGTAAAATGTGAGTTCATCATCCCAAGCTGTTGAGCTTCTTGATTCATTAAGGCAGCAAAGCCTTCTTCGCTTCCACCTAAGTGCTCGGCTAGCGCAACACAGGCATCGTTTCCTGAATCAACGATGATGCCTTTAAGCAAGTCTTCAATACGTACATCTTGACCTTCTTTGACAAACATCCGTGAGCCGCCAGTTTTCCAGGCTTTCTTAGTTATATGGACGGTATCTTCTAGATGTATTTGTTCGTTATGAAGCGCCTTAGACACGACATAGAGTGTCATCAGTTTCGTAAGGCTTGCTGGAGGAAGTTTTTTGTCACTATTGTTCTCAGCTAAAATTTTACCGCTGTTGGTATCCACTAAAAAATATGCTTTTGCATGAATGGATGGTGCGGATGGCGTGATCAGAGGGCTGGTTTGATCGGGTTTTGGTTGTGCAAGACGATCTGTTTGATATGAATCAGCATGAAGAAATTTTGGATGCGCAAAAACAGCCGCAAACAAAAGAAAAGAGGTTAAGGCATGAACTCGTTTATGCATCAGGCTTCTCACCAAAGTAAAGTTACGGTGGGTTTCGAATTTATTTAATATCTAATAACCCCACACTCAGTGCAAGTATTTTATCATAGGAAGTTGATGCTAACCATCTCTTAGTATTGGAAATTTAAAGCTAAATGTGTATATTCTCGTATTAATTAGTATTAAATATTGGAGAAGCTATGCGGCGCTTAGGTCTTGTTTTGATGTCGCTTTGCTTCATGGCAGGGTGTCAAACCCATCGCGTAAAGCAAATTTCATCACCATCATCACCTACGCCCCCCAAACTAAAAAAAATTCATCGCTACACACGTGACACACACGATGGAGCGCCGTCTGGTCCGTTACCGACTGAGTTTAAAAAAGTATCGCCCATCCAAGAGCCGTTGAGTCGCTATGGCAATCCCACGGCTTATCATGTCAACGGTGTAACCTACCATGTTTTACCAACATCTAAAGGCTATCGAAAACGTGGTCTTGCTTCATGGTATGGCACAAAATTTCATGAGCAGCGTACGTCCAGCGGTGAAGCGTATGATATGTACGCCTTAACCGCCGCACACAAGACCTTACCTCTGCCAAGCTATGTGCAAGTTAAAAATTTAAAAAACGGACGTAAAATCATCGTCAAAGTCAACGATAGAGGCCCATTTCATGAAGGCCGTATTATTGATCTTTCTTATGCTGCAGGGGTGAAGCTTGGGTTGTTACCTGAGGGAACAGCACCTGTTGAAGTCAAAGCTTTATCATCGCGAGCCCAAAAAAAGATACCCGAGGCACGCTATTACTTGCAGGCCGGCGCGTTTAAATCAAAAGCTTCTGCCCTCGCTTATCGTGATCAATTACTTAAGCTAACACCGGCTATACCCATGGTGATCGAAGAGCATCTCGCCAATCAAATTGTGAGGCTTGGACCTATGGGGGATAAAAAGCAAGCAGATCAAGTTATCAGCTTACTTAAATCCAAAGGTGTGCAGGGTGTATTTTCGTTTTTAGAGTAAATTATTTAGGATCTCGTCTTGGAACTCTCGTTGTCGCCGGAGCTCCAACAATCACACGTGTACCCTTCATGCCAATACCCGGCAGGTCGATAAACTCTTCATTAAGCCATCGTGCATCTTCAATAAACATTCTGACGCATCCATGGCTGTCACGATACCCCGGAACGCTGCGACTACCATGCAACGCAAAACCTCTAAAAAAATGCATGCAGTAAGGCATTTCTGCGCCACCGCTGGTGCCATCAGCATGCCTTGGAAACGCAGTTGAAACACATTCAATATCTTGTTTTCGGATGATGCGAAAAAAGCCCGCAGGTGTTTTGCAATAACCATTCGCTGCATTGCACTTCGCGCTGCCTGATGACAAAGGTCCCCACCAAATCAGCTGACCTTGATCGTCATAGGCACCCCAAGCCAAGCGTTCTTGATTGACGTAAATTGTTTTTTCGCCTATCGATTCGATGTAACGAGGGAAGGGCGATACATCATATATCGTCAGGTTTTCGATATGTTTTGGTATAGCAATAATCATACCGGGCTTTAAACTTACGTTCATACGGTTAACGCGTCTGATAATATCTTCTTCTTCAGGGTTTGGAAAAAGCGTTTCCCATCGGTCGCCTGACTCGATTCTAATGCAGTCATAATCCGGGAGATTACAAAACCGTTCACCATAGCGTGCTTGGCCCCAAACCCAAGACGTTGTGAGAAAAAGAAAGCTGGTGATAGCAATGCATGCTAATTTTTTCATAGTCAATTCCAACCCTGGAAGATATAGAAATATTATGTTGGTATCGTTTTATAAAAATATCGGCAGAATATTAAAAATACTTAATGCGATTTTCGTTTTTTTATACAAATTACAGCATAATAATGTGATAATAATCTGAAAATCAGTCTTGCTTGTTAAATTATTTGTTAAATTTTTGCTAGGATAGAATCATGGTTCGTATACTGCTGTTGCTTTGTTTACTTTCAAGTTCGTTTGGATTTTGCGGCTCGGTCATATGCCCGGAGAATCAATGCGTTGCTGTGGTTGATGCAGGAAATTCGGGCTCGAGGTTAAATATTTATAGCTATAAAAAAGATGCTTCTCATACGTCTTATGAAATAAAAAATATATTTACAAAAAAAATAGAACCTGGTTTCGCATCCATTGAATTAAACCAAAGAGCCATGAATGCGTATTTGTCCGAGCTGTTTTCAGATGTGACAGATGACAATATTCCTGTCTATTTTTATGCAACGGCAGGTATGCGTATGCTAAATTTTTCAAGACAACAGGCTTATTATGCTAAGTTGAAGTATTGGTTCGCCAGGCAAGCACAGTGGCAGTTGGTGGATGCTAAAACACTTAAAAGTCGTGAGGAGGCGTTGTACGGTTGGTTGGCAGTTAATTATGAATTGGGTGCATTGTCATCACCTTCGGCGCCGTTAGTTAGTGTGGTTGACACTGGGAGTGCCTCGGTTCAAATAGCATTTCCTTTGACGGGCGAGCAAACAAGAAATCCAAATTTAAATCCAAGCGATTATATTGATATCGATGTTTATGGGCGGCATATTTCATTATTCACACATGGTTTTCTTGGGCTTGGGCAGGATGAGATTCGAAGCCAATACCTGGACCAAGATGCTTGTTTTCCTAGGCATTATCCTTTACCGAATGGATCTTCAGCTGTAGGAGATTTTCAATCATGTCAAAAACTCATGATGCCTTTGATTAATGGTGTTCATCAGGTCGATCGCCATGTGAAATCAGTGATTCAGAGTAACCCAGAGCAAACGTGGTATATTATCGGTGGCCTGAGCGCTATGTTACAAGAAAAACCGTTTACATTTGAGAATCATCAGTTTACGCAGCAAGAATTTTCAGAAAAGGCTAATCGACAGGTATGTCAGCAAGACTGGTCTATTTTGGGCACGCTCTACCCTGAAAACAGGCATTTGTTTACGAGTTGCCTGAACTCCTCTTACTTATACGCTTTGTTTATCGAAGGCTTTGGTATCAATCGTCATGAACCGATCCATTTCATATCGAAAAAAATGAGTACAAATAATTGGACGCTCGGGGCTGTTTTATACGAAAAAGAAATCTTAAGATAAGCATGTTAGGTTTTTATGATACAATATGAACTTATAAACAGAAGGATAGTTTTCACATGAGTTGGCTAAAAAAATTGTTACCCTCTAGAATCCGAACAGAAACGTCTCAAAAAAAAGGGGTTCCTGAAGGTGTTTGGGTAAAATGTAAATCTTGTCATGCTTTGTTGTATCGTGCAGAACTTAAAAAAAACCTGTCGGTTTGTTTTAAGTGCGAACACCATCACCGTATATCAGCACGTGAGAGGTTAACGCAATTTTTAGATGAAAACGGATGTGTTGAATTGGCCGAAAATTTAGAACCGATCGATCGATTAAAATTCCGTGATTCAAAAAAATATAAAGATAGAATTACGCAGGCACAAAAAGCAACAGGGGAAAAAGAAGCTTTAGTTGTGATGAAAGGGACTTTAAAAAACATACCTGTGGTTGCTTCGGCTTTTGAATTTAGCTTTATGGGTGGGTCGATGGGAGCTACCGTCGGTGAAAAGTTTGTGCGGGGTGTGAATGAAGCTTTATTGCATAAACGACCTTATGTTTGCTTTACCGCGAGTGGTGGAGCACGTATGCAAGAAGGTTTATTCTCATTGATGCAAATGGCAAAAACTTCCGCTGCACTCGCAAAATTTGCTGAGCATAAACTGCCTTTTATTGTTGTCTTAACTGATCCGACCATGGGCGGCGTGTCTGCAAGCTTTGCAAGTTTAGGTGATTTAATTGTTGCTGAACCTAACGCGCTCATTGGTTTTGCAGGACCCCGCGTGATTGAACAAACGGTTCGACAAACCTTGCCTGAAGGGTTTCAACGTAGTGAGTTTTTATTAGAACATGGTCATATTGATCAAGTGGTTCATCGTAAAGATTTGCGCAATACCGTTGCGGAATTTATTTCGAAACTCATGCACGAACAAATCAACACAGCAAATACACAAGAGACCGGTGGTGATGACAACTTATAAGGCCTTTTCATTACAGGAGTGGCTAACCTATATTGAAACGCGTCATCGTGAGCCAATTCAATTAGGTTTACCACGCATTCAGGCTTTTGCCAAGGCGCTTGATGTCTTAATATGGGATAAAACCGTTGTGATTACGGTTGGAGGCACCAATGGAAAAGGGTCGACTGTTGCCTCGTTACAAGCGATTTATTCTGCTGCTGGATTTTCGGTGGCAACCTATATCTCACCTCATCTGTTAACGTTTAACGAGCGTATACAAATCAATCAAACACCCATTTCTGATCAAGCGTTATGTGAAGCGTTTTTAGCCATTCATGAACTCGATGGCAGCTCAGCTTTAACGTATTTCGAAATGACCACACTTGCTGCACTTGTATTTTTTAAAGCGCATCAACCTGATGTGCTTTTGCTTGAAGTGGGTATGGGTGGCCGGCTTGATGCAACGAATATCATCGATTCTGATTTGGCGATTGTGACCACGGTTGATTTAGATCATCAAGCGTGGTTAGGTGATACGGTCGAAGCGATTGGTTATGAAAAAGCGGGTATTTTTAGGGCGAATAAACCTGCAATTTATGCAGATACTCATCCTCCGTCTTCGTTAGTTAACCATGCTAATCAGCTTCATACGTCGTTATTGTGCTTAAATCAGGATTATTTTATTGAGCATAATAAACATCGTTTTCTTCTTAAAGACAAAGCTCAGGTGGCCTATGAGTTGCCAGCTTTATCCATTCATCCTAAAGCATTTGCTGCAGCCATGATGGCAAGCTTAACACTTCAAAACCGTTTGTTTGTTCCTGATGAAGCTTATCAAAAAGCAGCAAAAACCATCACGCTTTCAGGCCGTCAAGAATGGCTTAAAACAAGAGTCCCAACGTTAGTGGATGTGTCCCATAATCCCCAATCCATTCATTTACTTGCAGAATACGTGAAGTCGCATGCAATACAGGGTAAGGTTCATGCAGTATTTTCAGGTTTGCAAGGTCGAGTTCTTTCGAGCTTAATCGAGCCGATGAAGCACGTGGTGGATATCTGGTATTTAAGTTTATTGGATGATAAGCGGGGCGTAAGTAAAACACATCTTAAGCAAGCTTATACTGATGTTATGAATCAGGAGGCATTACCTGTGTTTAATACTCCCTTGGCGGCCTATCAAGCAGCTGTTTTTGAAGCACAACCAGGTGATGTTATTATTGTTTACGGTTCTTTTGTTTTGGTGAGCGCTATCATGCATGCCTATTTAAACGAGGAGATATAAAAAAAGATGAACATAAGCATTGATGAACGAACAAAGCATCGTTTAACAGGGTTGGTCGTTATTTTAGCTGTGGCTATTATTTTTGTGCCTGCCATGGTTAAAAAGTCAAATCAGCGATTGGAAGAAAATATTCATGTATCTGTTCAGTTACCACCCAGGCCTTCGGCACCCAAAGTTGCGATTACTGATAAACAAGCTGTGTTTGACACGATCAAAGTTGCGAAAGTAGAACTTCCTCCTCTTAAAGAGCCTGCTCATGTTTCTCATATTGCTCGAGCAGAAGGTTTAGAGTTTAAAACGCCAGTAAAAAAGCAGGTTAGGGTTTTACATAACTCGGCTGTTGAAAAAAAGAGCGTAAAATCAAAACCCGTTAAATTTGTACAAGCAACGCCCAGTAAATTAGAAAAAGACATGAGAGAGGCTTATGCCGTTCAATTAGCCTCGTTTACCAGTCAAGATAACGCCGAAAAACTTGTTTATCGTTTACGTGATCATGGATATAAAGCGCAATATCAAACGACAACTCAAGGTAATAATGCATTATACAAAGTCATTGTTGGGCAATTAGATGATCGTGATGATGCACATGCGTTAAAAGAAAAACTATCTGAAAGCTTGCAGATTAACGGTTTTGTTGTGAAGCGGAGTGCAAATTTATGATGACGTTGCACTGGATTGATTATGCCATTATTGCGCTGATTGGTTTATCTGTTTTTACAGGATTAATGCGAGGCTTTGTAAAAGAACTGATCGCTCTAGGCATATGGATTGTTGCAATTTATCTAGGTTTTACCTACTCTCCCGTGCTTAGCGTTGCGCTTAAGCCTTATATCCCCGATGCGAGCTTACGTGGCATATTGAGTTTTGTTGCTATATTGCTTGGAACGCTGATATGCGGAGGCTTACTCAACATGCTTTTGAGTATGATTTTAAATCGTTCGGGACTTAAAGGAACCGATCGGTTACTGGGTATGGGGTTTGGTTTTGCTCGAGGTACATTTATTGTTGCGTTACTTCTTGGCGTCATGAACTTAACGTCACTTGCGAATACGACTGATTTTAATCATTCGAAAATATACCCACGATTTAAACCGTTATCGGTTTGGATGTTTAGTTTTATGCCTAATATACTTGCACAAGTGCATGCCTTAGAACGCAAAGATCAGGCTGATGATAAAACTCATTCTAAATCTAAATTGGAGCTAAAAGATGATCTTAAAGCTGATTTCAGCGATTGATATAGATGATGGGTCTTAATATAATCATAAACAGCTTCTGAAAGTAAGTTTTTCTCAAGGATTTCGCCTGCTTGCATGCGTTCACGAAGTGTGGTTGAGGCAATAGGGTAGTGGCCGGCCTCAAAAAAATTAAGCTGACAGCCTGATGCGTTGATTGCCGTTTTTAGATTTTGAGGGATAGGTTTGTTTTGATGGATTCCGGCGCGTTGCATAATCAATAAATCCGATAGTTTTAAGATTTTTTCCCACTGATGCCATCGTGTGAAGTCCTGAAAAGCGTCCATACCTAATAATAAGCTAAAAAATGCCAAATGCTTGTCATCATCGCGTTGAAAGCTTTCGAGTGTTTCTACCATATAAGACGGTGTATCACGTTCGAGTTCACGTGTATCAATTTCAAAATGATATGCGGTGTTAAGGTAGGGGGCTAGTGCAAGCTCAAGCATCTCGAGGCGTTGCTCGCTTGTTGCAAGACTTTTATTTTTCAAAACGGATTGCTTACACGGGACAAAAATAAAACGCTCAAATTTAAACGTTTGTTGAACCGCGCAAGCAGTTTTGATATGACCAAGGTGAGGGGGGTCGAAGCTCCCCCCATAAATTAAAATATGTTTTTTTGGCTTCATGTTGTTTACGATTTTTTATGGTAAGGTAGGTAGCGTGGCTCCCAAAAATGTTCATTGATGTGTTGATCAATTTTATCTCGATCGTTATGTTCAGCTAACCCCTCCTCAATGGCTGTATCAGCTACGGCATGTGCTATGGCTTTAGCAACAACCTGCGCTTGCTCCAGCGATGGTAAAAGCGGCAAAAAACTATCTTTTTTGCTAGGCGAAAATTGGCTCAATGCGTGAGACGCCGCACCTATCATATTTTTTGATAAATGCTTTGCACCAACCGCCAAAACGCCCAGCCCTATACCAGGGAAAACGAGGGCATTATTACATTGAGCAATTTCAACTAAACGGTTTTGATATTCTACAGCAGGAAAAGCCGTTCCTGTTGCAACCAGTGCCTGCCCTTCGGTCCAAGCTAAAATATCCTGAGGCTTAGCTTCGCATTTTTCATCAGGATTAGATAGAGGAAAAATAATGGGGCGTTTACATGATTTAGCCATGTTTTGGATGATATCTTGAGAAAATGCGCCGGTTTGTGCCGAGCAACCAATGAGTACAGTGGGTTTAATTTGCTGCACAGTATCCGTGAGTGAGGGGTAATTTTGGCCTTGATAGGACCATTGAGTCAGTTCAGACTTTGCACGCGCAAACGGCTTTTGTGCATCGGTTAAACTTATATCATCATCGGTCAATAAACCTTGTCTATCAATTAACCAAAATTGCTGGTGAGCTTGTTCACTGGTTAAACCATGTTGCATCATCGCTTCGACAATTTGCTGGCTAATACCGGTGCCAGCAGAACCCGCGCCAAAAACAACAATGCGTTGTTGCGTGAGTGGGGTTTGGGTAACATCGCAGGCAGCCAATAAGGCCGAAAGCGTAACTGCGCCTGTGCCTTGAATATCATCGTTAAACGTACACATTTTATTTCTAAATTTTTCTAAAATCTGATCAGCATTGTGACGCCCAAAATCTTCCCAGTGCAAAAACGCTTTAGGAAAGCGCTTGTGTATCGCCGTGACAAAACGCTCGATAAATACATCATACGCCTTACCGTCGATGCGTGGATGAGCACACCCTAAATACAATGGATCGTCTAACAGTGTTTGATTATTGGTGCCAACATCAAGACAGATAGGTAAAGTTCGCGTAGGATCAATGCCACCGCATAAACTGTAGACCATGAGCTTTGCGACGGGTATATCCATGCCACCAATGCCCTGATCTCCAATGCCAAGCACGCCTTCACCATCGGTCACAACAATTAAATCAATCTCAGGATTTGAGCGATTTTCTAAAATCGCATCAATATGATCTTGATCGGCATGAGATAGATAAATTCCTCGAGGTTGGCGATATTCAAGGCTAAATTCTTTCACGGCGGTGCCAACAATCGGGGTATAAATAATCGGGATCATTTCGAGCAGGTGCCGACTCACTAATTTGTAAAAAAGCACTTGGTTTTTATCATGTAAATTTGAGAGATAAATATTTTTTTGAAGCGCTGTGTTGTAGGCGCTGTATTGCAAATATGAACGCTTGACCTGCTCATCTAATGTTTCAACACGATGGGGTAGTTTACCTAAAAGGCCAAATGCAACACGCTCTGCATGTGTAAATGCAGTACTTTTATTGAGTTGAGGCGTGGTTAGTAATTGCTTTCCCGTGATGGATGTTTCTAGGGTGCATTCACCTGTTTTTGCATCGCGACAGATTTTAAAATCTAACATTCGGCATCTCCATGTCGATTAAGTATAAATGCTTTGATTATAGTACATTCTAAGACAGGATGTGTTGGTTAATAAAATGATTTTGTTTTGTGCAAAAAGAACGTTATTGCTCTAATATAGTCAATATGAGTAACGGTTAATTTATAAAACAAAGGATTGATTATGTTTATCAAATTATGCGCAATACTATTTTTATTCTTGAGCGCTTTGATCTACCCAGCTCAGGGCCAAGAGGTGGTTGAAATTAAAAAAGAGCCTTCTGGTATCGCAAAGTTTAAGTCTTTAATTACACCCAAGCGTTGTAATAAGCAAAAAACAATCAGCCCTATCGCTTCGATTAAAACCATGCTTGAACAACCCGAGGTGGATATGAGCCCGGCGCTTGTCAGTAAGATATTAACAACATTGACATGTGCTAAATCAAAAAGAACGGATCATAATCACATTCTAACCGTCATTGATTATTCACGGCCATCTAATACTCAACGTTTGTGGGTATTTGATTTACATAAAAACAAAATGCTTTTTCATACCTATGTATCTCATGGTATTAATTCAGGTACTCTGCTAACAAACTATTTTTCTAATCAGAATAACAGTAAAGCAAGCAGTCTTGGGGTGTATAAAACAGATAAAGCTTATTATGGCAGGCATGGTCTTTCGTTAAAATTAGCAGGCTTGGAGCAAGGCTTTAATGATCGCGCTTATAATCGAGCGATTGTGATGCATTCAGCATGGTATATGGATGAAGGATTTATAAAAAAATATGGTCGACCCGGTCGTAGTTGGGGTTGTCCTGCAATCCCCGAAGATTTAAAAAAGCCTCTGATTAATACCATCAAAGACAATGCATTATTTGTTGTTTACTACCCCGGAGAAAATTGGATTTTACATTCAAAATATTTAAATTGCAGAGGTTTTTCGCCCCGACCCAATACCGATTTGATGTTTACAGCTCTGCAAAAACCAGAGCAAGTACGTACAGGTATTTTGTTTGTTGAGCGTAATAAAAATAATAAACGTGAAGAAAATGAGCCAATTATGGTGATGTCGGCTGATGATTATATAAATCAATTTGGGAAAAAAGTGCCGTTAAACCGCATGCTTCGCTGTCAAATCAAGGGAGAAGAATTCGTAGCGTTAAGCAATCAGGAGTTTCAGCAATTAGCAAATCATATGCAAGAACAGGCGTTTGATAACGTTCACTTTGTGATACCTGTGGTTAAAAATATACGGGGTTACAATAAAACGTTCATGAACAAAGTGAATATGGGTAAAATAAAAAATGTGCGGATTCATGCGCGTGATATAAGTCACGAGCAAACACAAACAAGTTATACGCTTACATTTGATAATCATCCTTCTGTGCAGTTAAAAACCACAGATCGATTTATAAGGTGGTTAGGGTTGTAAGAAAGCCTAATCTACAGTAAAAATAGTGTTTAACCATTGAAATATATTGGAATATAAAAAAGCATGAAGCTATTGAAGGCGTGTGTTTTAGCCGGGTTTGTCTGCTATATTTTTTGTCAAAAAACACAGGCAGCACCTTCACCGATCGTCGCTGAGCTCATGCGTGAAGCTGTTAATGTTAATACAAAAACACTCGCTGTTCTCATTGAAGAAACAACAAAAAATAATCCAACCATTCGTGCGGCACATGACCGATGGATGGCTGAAAAAAACGTTATATCGCAAGCCCGATCGCTTCCTGATCCAGTATTGATTGCAACCTATCTTACGTTAGAGGGGCATCAAGCCGATGAGCGAGTCTTACAAGGGCTTGAGTTTTTAGGAGGATCACAAGAGATCCCTTTTCCTGGAAAACTGTATTCACGGTGGAAAATTGCAAAAATCAATGCTCATCGGGCGGATGCAGAGTATTTGGCGGTAACGATATCGATTATTTCACAATTAAAACGTAAGTATTATGATCTTTATTATGTTAATAAAGCGATGGGAATTTTTGAGCATAATCAAGCTTTGCTTGAAACTTTAGAGAAGAAAGCGGAAGAAAAATACGGTTCACAACATGCGCCAGAGCAAGATGTATTTCGGGCACAGACGGAGCTTTCGCGTTTCGAAATGCGTTTAATCAGCTTACAACAGGAGCAGCAATCATTAATTACAGATATTAATAATATCGTTAATCGTAATCTCGACGTTCATATTACAACGCCCGATCATTTGATGCTCACGCGGTTTGATCATAAAGCTGAAGATCTTAATGATGCCATCAAGCAACGCTCACCACGTTTAAACGTTCGTAGAAAAGAAGTCGAAAAATCAAAAGAAAGCATCACGTTGAGTAAAATGGATTATTTTTCTGATTTTGAATTGGAAGCTGAACATGTTAGAGATAGGGCAATTGGCGTGTCGGGTTATCAAGCCGTGTTGAAGGCAACGCTTCCGCTCTATTTTTTAGATAAACAAAATAAAGCCGTTCGAGAGTCTGTTGCACGTTATCATGCTAATCTTGAAGATTTTCAGGAAGTCTATTTAGATCTTGGTTATCGTGTAAAAAATGCTTTTTTGATCATTCACCGTTCGAAAAAATTAATTAAATTACTTCAAGACCGGCTGTTGCCACAAGCTAAACAAACGTTAACATCTTCTCAAGTCGCTTACCGTACCGGAGGGGTGGATTTTATTACAATGCTGAACAATTTGTTGACGCTACAAGAAAACGAGCTAGAACTTGAACGTGAAATTGTAAAGCACGAAAAGCAAATCACAGAAATTGAAGAAGCGCTTGGTATTTTCTTATAAATATTGTAGGGTAACGCTTCGCGCATCCAACCTATAGCGAATATGGAAATCCTCTGCTTTTTTACAGGGGTCGCATGCTTTTATTTTAAGAATGGATATATTTTTAGTCTATTGATTATCTTTCTTTTGTTTAAGCCTCGGTGGCTTCTTGTTGTACTCTTTTTTTTAGGCTTTGTATGGGCTGCATGTCACCAAGCGTATGTTGCACCGCATGCAATGCCAAAAACACCGGTACTCAAGCACGTTTTATTAAAAGGGGTTGTCGCCTCCATTCCTGTAAAAACTTCAGATAAAACGCAATTTGAATTTAAGTTGCAAGCACTCGAACATCAATCTGTTCGTGCGCGTATTTTGTTATCGTGTTATGACACGTGTCCCAACGTCATTGCAGGTCAAATTTGGCAAATGCAGGCTAAAATAAAAAAACCTCAAAATTTAGGTAATCCAGGTGGGTTTGATTATGTTCAAGCACTTAAAGTGCGTCATATTGAATGGGTGGGTACGACGCGTCGACAGAGCTTTGAATATTTAGGACAAACACGCGCGATTAAACAGCGGTTGTTAGAAATACGCCAACACGTATCAACACATCTCTCGACACGTACGTTAGGTACAAAAACAGCGGGTATTTTACAAGCCTTGACCGTGGGACTTGGTTCACAAATCAGTCAAGAAACCTGGGCTTTATTTAGACGAACAGGCACGACACATCTTATGGTTATTTCGGGGGCTCACATAGGACTTGTTGCGGGTTTGACCTTCGGTTTTTTACGATGGATAAGCTCACGTCTTGGCAGATTACCGCTGATTATCCCAGCACAACGTATTGCAAGTGTTGGCGCTTTGCTTGCGGCGTTTGTTTACAGTGTTTTGGCAGGTTTTGGTGTGCCGGCTCAGCGCGCTTTGGTGGTTTGCTTTTTTATGCTGTTGCGTCACATGGGAGGGCCGTGTTTTACAGTATGGCAAGCTTGGCGATACGCGTTGTTATCTGTGATTTTATTTGAACCACATGCTGTCATGATGCCTGGATTTTATTTATCGTTTGGCGCGGTGGCTATTTTAGTTAGTATGAATCAATGGATATCAAACACGCACCCTATGATAAAAACACTGTATTTACAATTGGCATGCTTGTTTGGCTTGATGCCTTTAACGTTGTATTTATTCTCGTATGGTTCTTTAAATAGCTTTTTTGCGAATTTATTAGCTATACCCTGGGTTAGTTTTGTGATGATTCCATTAGGGCTGCTTGCGATATGTTTGGGGCCGATTATACCAGCTTCTTGGTCTTCGATGATATTAAAACCCGCTGTACATGTTTTATTGCTGTATTTACATTGGATCGATCGTTTTTCTATCGTAAATCTTAATTTATCCTATACATCAATCATCATGCCACTTAGCATGCTTTTGGGCTTTGTCCTGTTTTTTATTTTCCCAAAAATGCGATTTTTATTGCTTGTGATTATACTCATGCTTCCGGGGGTATTTCCAAAGCATGAAAAAATACGTTGGGGAGAGGCGCGTATTGATGTCCTAGATGTTGGTCAAGGGCTGTCGGTTGTGGTTCAGACCGCACAGCATCGTTTAATTTATGACACAGGCATGAAATTTTATCATGGAGGAGATATGGGAGCGCTTGCTCTCATCCCTTATTTAAAAACATTGGGTGTGAAAGCTTTAGATGCTGTTGTCATCAGCCATCCTGATTTAGATCACCGCGGCGGTTTAGCATCGTTAGAACAAGCATTTACAATTCAAAATTTTATCGTCGATGATCCCACTTTTTATCATCGAGGTAGCAATTGTCACAATTATCCGTCTTGGGTTTGGGATGGCATTACGTTTGAGTTTTTTCCTATGCCGATGGAGTCACGCAGCAAAAATAATCATTCGTGCATTCTTCAAGTCAAAAATAACACAGGCCAAATGCTTTTAACCGGTGATGTTGAGCGCACAGGTGAGCGTTATTTGGTTAAGCATTATGCCGAGGCCCTAAAATCCAGTATTTTACTTGTACCACATCATGGCAGTAAAACATCATCGTCTGAGCTATTTTTAAAACAGGTGGCACCCATTGCTGCAATTGCTTCGTATGGTTTTGATAACCGCTATCATTTTCCGCATGAAAAAGCGATGAAATCCTATGATGTACAGGATATACCTGTATATTCTACCGAATTTTGCGGTCTGATTCGGGTTGATTTAAAGCATGGGCCCTCACCTAAGCAGCCAATCTGTACGAGGTATCATAAATCTCCACTCAGTCTGCGATCGTGGTTAAGTTCTTAAAAGAAATCTTTGGCCTTTCTTAAATACGCAAGACATGCTTCGGGTTTTTGTGAACTCCCACCTTGTTGTTGAACAAAGGCACGAACCTCGGGTTTATCTAAGCGTAAAAAAGGATTGATTTTTTTTTCTAAACCTATGGTGGATGGCAAAGAGTTTTGCGTGGGATTGGCTTCAAGAGTATGTAGATACTTTTGTATTGCTAGATTATGAGGCTCTACTGTACGTGCAAACTTTAAATTATGGCGTGTGTACTCATGAGCGCAATAAAGCTGTGTATCATCGGGTAATTGCTTCAGTTGCTGAAGCGATGCGTACAAATCAGCCATAGTTCCATCAAATACACGCCCACAACCTGCTGAAAACAACGTATCACCACAAAAAAGCCAACGTTGATTCGGTTCAAAATAACACACATGTGTTTGGGTATGACCCGGGGTATTTAATATATTAAATCTATATTGCCCTAATTGAATAAACTCCGGTTTTTGAGTTAACTCAAATAGATTATGTACCATGACATCAGGAAAATAATGTTCTAATTCACGTACGCCACCGATATGGTCAGCATGGTGATGGGTTAATAAAATATGTGTTAATCTGAGTTTTTCTTGAGCTGCAAAAGCCATAACAGGTGATGCATCACCTGGATCAACACAGATAAAATTTTCTTGATTTTTAATAACCCATATGTAGTTGTCTTGAAATGCAGGAAGAGCAATAATGGTCATGAAGGCGCTTTATTTTTTAAGAACTATACTGGTAAGTATACCTTTTGAAAAAATGGAGTCTAGCATGAATCGAACCGAACACCAGGACTCAACAAGCCACCGTGAGTATCTTGATGATGATATGGAAGATGACGAGGCGCTGGAGCATAAGCGAGCGATCAGGCGCACCCTTGAAGAACGCCTTGAAAAAAAACGCCTTAAACAAGAGTTAGAAGATTTTGATGGTGAACTTGAAGGCGATTTCGACTGGGACAGGTTTGACTCTTAGGAGATTAGAAAAAATAACTTAGTCTTTTATCAATAATCATGTATAATTACTTTCATGAGAAAAGGGCCTATAGTTGTATCAGAAGATATCATTTCGATC
>Ga0100381_1002185_pt1 | contig 17675 bp, 12 predicted proteins | sample CryGeymeta201505_FD_80416 | JGI IMG/M metagenome (GOLD analysis project Ga0100381, IMG submission 80416) | Groundwater microbial communities from Crystal Geyser aquifers in Utah, USA - Crystal Geyser metaG 2015-05 | ecosystem: Environmental > Aquatic > Deep subsurface > Groundwater | place: USA...
AAATCTTGGGGCTTGAATAGTTATCACAAGGATCAAGGTCTGAGTTGTTGCTGTCTTCATAAAATTATTCTGGGGCAATGTAGTCGCTTTCTTTGAGGTAGTGTTTAAAAATGTTATTTTTTAAGTTCAGATTGAAGGAGGGCATCTACACTTGCTGAGACTCCATTGTGCCTTAAGATCATCAGTAGTTGGCATTGTCTGATATATTGATATGCATAGATTGAAGTATTCTTATCATTCTATATAAAGATAAACTCCCTTGTCGTTCTGCTCAATGAAATCTTTCTTGATGAGTTTTTCGATGGTGCTTTTGACAACCTATATAATTAGAGAGATACAGCTGGCTGAGGTTTGAACATTTTTATGTTTTCGTAAAGATAGTCGAAAATCTCTTCAAAGGAAACTTCTTTCCTTCTCTTGACCACTCTCACCACCGCAGCTTCCAGTAAAATATTTCTGTCCTGCTCAATAGCTTTGGTAAATTTACTATCATTTTGGATTTGAACTGTCAAATCAATGTCATTTTATACATTGGCTGACCAGTCAAATTCATAAATGTTATCCTTCAATACTATCAACTTCGAAAGTTGAATAAATGACTACAGAAGATGCTTTTCAACATGGATCTCCGCCTGAAGTTACTCGATGCTTCTGCCTTTCTCAACTAGCATCATTATGATACAACTGTGCAGTAGGTTGCAGCGAATTGTGACATTTTTACCTGAAATTCTTGCTCCAAGGAGTACTGTGCTTGACAAAGGTAGGAGTGTTAGTTTTTTCTTCGGTTGTCTCTCTATATACTTCGTCTCAAATTATTTCCAAATTGAATTCAAGGATTCTGGTAGTGTAAAATTAATGGCTAAGTCAGCCTTGAACCTTCTCTCCCAAAGGTGGAAAGAAATGACTTTGGGGCTGAGAGGACTTTTGGCTTGCAAATCATTTTCAGACACATAATCTTTCGTGATGTTTTGAAGTTTTAGTGTATTCTAAGCCCCACACCTACATAAATCAACTGATACAGCTCATGAAGAACAGTGAAAAATTGGTTCAGTTTTGTCAATTCAACCTTTTCAGCAAGAATATTATCTTCCAGCCATTTTTAACACTTGTATATGAATTCATCTTTGTTGGCCAGTTTTTCAAAGGCAAGTTCAATCGACTTTTGTATCCCTTGGAATTATCCTTTAGTGACAATTTCCTTGCAATAGTTGAATAGGATCTATGCATACTTGTCCCATCTTGCCATCACGTTTTCAATGGCATTGCTCAAGGTTACTTGAAACTCTCTATTTTTTAGCCATCCTTGAGTCAGAGTTTTGTTTTGATCTTCAAAGAATTAGACAATTAACTTTATTATTTTCTTTGAGTCTGTTTCATCTTTTTGAGCCTTCACTACTTTGTTAGCCTGTTCCACAACAAATTCATAGTATTTTTCCTTAATTCTGGCTAGTCCTTCAAATTTATCGTAAACATCAATAATTGAATTCATTGTCTAAGTAAAATGATCTCTACCTGGTATTTTCTATTCTAAAGGATCCAAACAAGGCCCTAGTGATGACTCAGGAGATTGTCCACGTATGGATAAATAAGCTCTTTGATATAAAGGTTTCTAATCTCGATTATAAAACCCTGATCATTAAAACTCCACAAAAAGCATTTGGTTGTAATCACATCTTCAAAAAGGGACAAATTGTGGATTTTTGGATAGTAGTGAGCTGGTGACAGATGCTTGTTTTCATTAAATTTGACATGATAGAAGGCGTGGGACTCAAAGAGATAAGCTTTCTGAATAGACTTGTATGTACCTTGATCTCCATGTAAAAATCAGGATTAAGTTTGGCCATATTGACTGAAAAGGTGTACAATTAATTAGCTGAGAGAACCATTCTGCTTCGAAACTACATAGTTATCATTTTACTTCGCCCAAAGTTTGAATAAAGCATTGAAGATAATTTGCTCTCAGTTCAGGAGTTCCCAACAAATTTCTATGCAAAAAATTGAGTGATAACTCTGTAAGTGATCCAAGATCTCTTGATGGTAGGTAGTACCGGTCAAGATGCGAAAACACTTTTTTGATGAGAATGTATGCATATCCCACATAGCTCTCATGGTAATAATTGAATTCCTTTATTTTATTTGGGTCAGAATAAGATCTGACTGTCGACATCAGATGGCTGATAAGGAGCTGCTTGAATAACGTCAACATCTTTTCGTTTAGATATGGCTTTTTGACACAATTATCGTAGACCATTGTGTATGCATCAGTTAGCCTGACTTTACACTTGTAAGGTATAAACTCCAGAGCATGCTCGTTGATTTATCTGGAAATGTTTTCCAACTTGGACCGTATTTCTTAAGATGGAATCTGAGTTTTCAAATCATCCATTTCAAATATTGTATAGCTATAGCATAAATCTTTAGATAATCATTCAAGATAAGTCATTAGTTTTGAAGTGATATTAATTCTAATAACTTTATTGATTTAATTCTTTCTTTAATCAAAGTTATTTGATTGCCGTTGCATAATACACATCTCATTTAGAGTATTTAAGAAAGCCTTTGTGCTTCTTATCATGAAATTCAGAAGGAAACAACATTTTATTTTGGTGTTACATACTTTAACTAATGAATCTTTGTTTACATGATTTCATCAGCAGTATACTACTAAATGATTATAATCAGTTCAACAATAGAGATGTTCTCAGCGTCACATAATACATATGTTTCATCGTTACTATTGCCGTCCTTTGACTTTTCTTGCCTGAAACTCCGTTTTGTATATTAAGAGAACTGATATCTAATGAATCTCAGTTTAAACAAAAATGTTCTCAGTTTGAAAAAAATATCCATCTAAAGCTTTACCTTTATTGATAAAAAAACGTTTTCTCTCAAAAAAGATACCCTGGAAACAACTGCTAATAAATATATATTACACTTCGACTTTTACTTGCTCATATTATTTTTTCAGAAAAGAAAAGAATTCAAGGCTTACATAGATAGTTCTGTTTCACGACTATTTTCTGAGCAGATCAAGTTTAACTGCAAAGAATGTAAGTCCATCTCAGTCCCTGATGAGAAATTACAGAGAATGCAATGCTTTTTTAGGCGACAACAATGAAATGTCGTATAATATAAATCAAACATGTTAAATATGCAAAACCCCTTGGATTTAAGAAGCTCAGCAGATCCTAAAACGCGAGGAAGAAGCTTCCAACTGAGGAACATTCAAAAAAGAATGGAACTTTAGGACTATTAACTAAGTAACACTTAATTTATTCAGAGTAAACTATTGGCTCAGGAGGGTTCGGAAAGGTTAAGAAAGGTATTCACAAACTCACAGGAGAGAAAGTGGCGGTAAAGATCTGCTGCGTGGATAGATCGGATGAAGAGAATCGTCGGGCTATCTAGAAGGAGGTGCAACTTCAAAAAAATCTGATGCACGAAAACATTGCTAAAATATATGAAGTGATTAAACGAGATACCAAAATCTATATCTTCATGGAGTATTGCAGAAATGGGGAGCTTTTTGATAGAATCAATGGATCAGGGCCTCTCCCGGAGAAGGAAGCTGGTAGAGTTTTTAATCAGATTTTATCAGCCCTTCTATATCTCAAGGAAAACGGCATCAGCCACCGAGACATCAAGCCAGAAAATGTTCTCTTCGACTAAAATTGGAATGTTAAGCTCATTGATTTTGGCTTCAGTTGTCAAGCTTAAGGCTTGAGGAGAACTGTTTGTGGCACTCCTTCATATATTTCTCCAGAAATCATCCGAAAAGTCAGCTACGATGCTTAATTGGCCGATGTGTGGTCACTTGGAGTGACGCTCTATGCTATGCTAACTGGAACTCTGCCCTTCGAAGGAGAGACAAATTAGAAAAAGAAAGCTAATATTTTGTCTTGTAGATATCACTCTCATCCTCTTCTCTCTTCAAGAGCTCAGAGATTGCTCAGCAGCATTTTTGTTGATGCAAAATCGAGACCTAGACTGATAGATCTCAAAAATGGAGAGTTCAGTCTTACTTATGAAGCCAGCAGGCCTGAATACATCGATTTCAAAAGGGAAAGCATTGTCCTCGAAAATTAAATTGTTGACGTTCTTGGCAAAAGTTACAGAATCAACCCTGAAAGAGTCAACGACAGTGTGAAAAATTGCAGATTAGATAGATTCCATGCTCTTTACTACCTTACACTGAAAAATTAACAGCATACTCATCGACATACAACTTGTGAAAAGCTTGATGAATACAAAAAAGAAAAGAAAAATTCTCTCCTCAAGTTAGAACCTATCAAAAGAACTCCGACTCTCCCAAAGAAGAGAATCCCAGAAGATGATCTGCTAGGCTTGAAGACTAGCCGAGTCTTGAACCGCAAAGAAGAAAACGCCAGAATAAGACCTAAATTAACCATTGATCCTGACCGCTGTAGGCTAAGAAGAGATTCACCAGACAGTCCAAGAAGATTGTTGGACTGTGTGGGAGCTTACAAAGGTTATTGATATACATTATCAATTTCTTTCTCACCATCATCAATATAAACATCAATATAGTAACTTAGGAAAGTTCCCCATGAAATTGTCATCAATATCCTGCTTGATTTATTCAAGTTGACTTATCTCTCTTCTGAGATACTCACTGAACATTCTTTAGGGCCTTGATTTTCCACACCCTACCTTTAGTTGCTTCATTCTTTCCAGCTCAGTGTTGAGCCAGTTCATTAGCCTGTACAACCCTTTTGAATCTTTATTCTGCATGATAAGAACGTATTATTCCATTTTTTATTGAACCTATTCCAGTCTTTCCACTGTTTACGAATAGTCACTTGCTAACTTGCTGTAAGTTTCAGTACCTTAATTCAATTTTTCAAATTTTTTAACAATCTCATACTCTATCGTGTTGCTAAACGATAAGTTCAGTATTTCTCCATTGATACTTTATCTCCATTTCAGAGACCTTTCAAATAAATTGGATAGCCGGTTCTGAAGATCACTTTCTCGTAAAGTACTTATGCTCCGAATATTCTCAACTTCCGTCAATTCCTCCAGACATGCCTGATTAAACTAGGACAATCTTTTATAAAAAGAATTATCTATGGGTTCTTCACATTTCATGCTCAAGCATGCCGTATTGTTATTGCCTATTTGATCTACAAGTTTGTCCAAAATATTGAGGGCTTTGACCTGAGGAGTATTCGAGTAATTTCTTCCATTTGAAAATGAAGACTCATCCTCCTTTTTTAATTTTTATTCAGTTTGTACTGCTCTTGGAGTTTTTTCTCTTTCCGTGTTTATGTAGTTGTAGTTTCTCTTGCTGCTCTGATCGAATATCCTATGTCTTTTCCTTCGAGTAGGTGTGACTGGTGCTTGCTCTTCTTTGGATTGAATTATAGACGCTTATGCAGGTATTTTTCTGTCAACGAGCTATTATAGATGCTTTAGAGGGGGCACACCTTCAATTATTTCAAGAGAAGATGTATCCATCTGCATTCTTGAGCTTGGCGAAGGGTGTGTCGGTATTTTTTGTTCAATAATTTTGCTATTTGTTGGGGTCTCATGGATAGATATTTGTTCAACTGAGGAGTTGTGATTTTCATCATCTTCAAGATCGATGTCCATTTTTATTGTTTTTGAGAATGTTTTGGATTCAACATTTAACTTCTTTGATCGTCCATTATGCTTGTTCGTTTTCTGCTCTTAAAGGATTTTGATGTTGACCTGACCTTAAGTTATCTTTAGTTTTTTTAACGACTTCTCCCTCTATATTGCTGCCTGTTATTGTCGTACCCTCTACTCAGCTTATTTTTATTTTCTTAGTTCCTCTTTAATCCGTTCGATCTATCGATTCCGTTTTTCTATTTCATCTCTTTATGCTTGCTCCCAAACACATTTTTACTTTACACTTTATGCTAAAGATATTGGCTTTTGAACAGATATTGGAGAAAAATTGTCTTCCTCATCGCTGCTGAATGTTAGTTTAGTCCGATCATTGTAATGGAATAGATTGGGTAGTTTACTTATTGTGGTGCTCTGAAATTTAACATCGCTGTGGTCAGGGAAAGTTCGGCTCGGACTGTTGGAGTGAATAGAGGACTGGCTGATCGAGAATTGACTGATGTTGGTCATGGGGAAAGCTGTTGGTTTGAGACCTTTGCTTGGACTGGTATCAGGTTGGACTGATAGTTTACTCATAAATATTGTAACTATAATCAGAGCACCCATTATTAAGGTCAATTCAAAAGAATCTTCTTTGTCTTTTATCATTAGCAGTCAGGATTCTAGGAACGATAGCTGCTTTTATACAATTTACGAAGTTATAAAAAACAATGGCAGAACAAATTCCTAACCTCGGCAAAGAGCTCAATAACACCTTTCTGCCAAGCTCCCTCTTACGCAAAAGTCACAACAAACTTAACGCTTCCCTCACACAAAAATGTAACTCGCAGCATCATGCAGATGAATTTTAAAAAACCACCGGAAATGCATTCATCACAATCGACCCACCTGAAATCAAATATGCAGGATATTAACTGGACAAAAGCTACACTTCTACAGTAAGAATCCTCAATCGAGCACCCATCTCTCAGCGTATCGCTATAATTCCACCTGAAAGTCAATCTTTTGCCATCAGAACCAACAAAAAGGGGTCCATCGCTGCTGGCATGTCAGAAACCATTACTGTACTGTTCAGGAGCAACGATTATAAGTACATATAGTTTAAAAACAGATATCAAACTGATGTAATAAGCATTCGCACCGAAACATAGAATTTCGTCATTCCTTTGTATGCTTATCCAACTCTACCTGATCTCAGAGCTATCTTCCCAAAGATGATAGATTTCGGAGCAGTGTAGTGTAAAGAACCTGCTACATATGTACAAATAAAGCTACTTAGTATTATCCTATCGTGAACTCGGTTCCTCTCAACTTCTAATTTGAATTTATCTATCAGAAGGAAAGCCCAGAGATCAGCATCAATCCTCTCAAGGGTGTCATTCCTGCCAATTAAACCCTGACTGTATAAATTACATTTGTTCCTTTAGCCCAATCTACCTCCTCAGCTGAGGTTTACTTACAAATTCAGCAATTTGACTTTCAACCTCTTCCCATCAAAATCATCGGATCAGGAATGCAAAAAAATGTTCTCAATCAATCAAAAAGAATCAAATCATCAAGACTAGCTCCACTTAAAGATGGAGAGTAAAGCAAAAAGACTCCCCAGCTTCTTTTAAAAAGAAGATAATCAGGAAGCATGTCTGCAACGCAGCAACAATTTGCCGCTACAGGGACAATCAATCCCAACCCATCCGGGACAGTCACGATGAAGAAGACTCTAATCAGAAAGTTGGTGAGCACTAAGAAGGTTGAGTAGGAAAGCAAACCTTTGAACCCTGCGAAGATAGCATAGAGGTAATACTTGAATCGTTTCACAAGAGTTCAGTAGCTAGATAAGGAAAAATAGATCAAATTTTCCTAATATTTGGGAGATAGAGCAATGACTTAAGAAGAAATCCAAAATGAAAAATAGATTGTGGAGGAAATCGAAAAGATCAGGATGAAAGCCATGGAAAAGATTTGTGTCTAAAGGTACAACCCTGAACACAGTTCAGATGTTGATGTTGAATTAAAGATTGTTCCTCAAAAAACAGTGACCTGGGACGACAAACAAAATGATGAGCATCTCAATCGTAGGAAAGCTTTGACTAGGTTCATGAATGCGGGAACCAAAGTCATTCTCAAATATCGACTTTTGAAGAGACTGTAAAAAATTAAAGAATTAATTGGTGATAGAACTACAAGGCAAGAGGTTAAAAAGCTTGTTGATGAGAGCCATGCTAAGGCTTTAGATCAACAACAGGGTATATCTTTGTCTGATGAGTTTGCTCTCGATTTTGGAATGAACAGCATTCAGCCAAGCTACTTCGAATTGCAGTTTGAAGATAGCAATCAGAAATAAATCAAGATTCAGCTAAAGCCGGAAGGAAAAACCAGTTTCGATGATCTAACAGAACTAAAATAGGTGGAAGCACATAGAGTCGATAAATTCAACCTAACTCCAATGCAATATCCTGCTGATCACTTCTATCATAGTTCCAAGATTCCTGAAGGAAGACAGTCGGGATAAGAAGAGCTTTACTATAAGACTTCAGCATTAGATTCATATAATCCTGATAGCTTGACTTCAGTCTATTCCTTACCAATCAAAGTTCCAGCTCATTACTTCATTTATGACGATCAGAAGATCAAAATATATCAAAATTACAACTGTTACGATGAGAAAGATCCTGAAATAATATTAGAGGAAAGTGGACCGATCCAGGATTAATTTGAAGGATGGACAGGAGGATAATTTGAAATTCTTAAGTATAAGTTTTCAAGAAATGTTGGATGCCCTTATACCACCTTCAGTGGCTTTAACTTTTCGACGGAAAGAAACCCTCTCCCCCCTGAAGCCACGCTTGGGCAAGGTTTGCCTCGATTCATTGAAGAGCCTTCTCATGAAGATACGATTGATATGGGCGATAGCGATGAATAAAATCTTGACTAGATTCCTGTTGAACCAGCCCACAAGTTTGTTGAAACGATTGAAGGAAACAATGCTGACCTGAAAGAAAGAAGAGCCAAAAAATAGATTCACAATCCAGAAAGAGAAGTTCGTGAGCAAATAGAAAGAAACTTAGACAATCTCCAACTGAAAGGAATAGGGGATTACGTAGGTCAAATAATGCAGTCTAACAAATGGGTAGACCGTAGCTAAAATCGCCTGCTTCTATGATGCTGATTCTTTATAAAATAAATATAAATGGACAGTAAACTTATTAGCGAGATTGATTAGTACACATCAGGAGACCACATTGAGAGCAGGCAGTCCAAGATAAATTCCTTCAAGACAAAAAATACTTTAAGAGAGCAGCGTAGAGCAATGCAGAAGAGGTTGTTTGGAGATCACTATAACTATTCGAAGGTGGGGTTGAATAAAGAGAAGAAGTATATGATTGAAGAGCAAAAGAATACTTAGATAGAAAGGTCAAACAGAATACTGCTGTAAAAAATACAAAGAATAGCCAAAAGGTCAGGAGGGCATATCGACAATCGCAAAAGGACCATCACAGAGAATCAATAAATTACTTTTCATTCAGCTCAAAGCAACTCTATTCCAGCTAGAAAGTTCGAACCTGCCAGCAAAAGTGTACATCATTTGCTGAAAGCTCAAGACAAAATCAATCCTTCTAAAAGTCCTCGGATGATATTGAAGATATTCTTTGAGGGAAGTCTAGTTTGTGACAAAGTAGTCATTCCTATCAGAACTTACATTGAGAATAGCAATTTCACTGTGTCTGCTGATATGGGTAAAATCAAGCAGAAGATAATAATCGGTATCGAATACTATCGTACTTTCTTTAAGGATACTCTTTAAGCATAGCATTCTAATATTTTAAATTTCCTGACCTATAATGGCAAGTATCTGTAGTTAGCAGGAATTAAGAACCAAAAAACATATATTTAATAACAATAGTAGTCAGTCTTGCCTCCCATCATGCCAAAAGTAGCAACCAAAGGTCTGCCACGACTTTTGACCAAAGTATAAGATTGTTTTCAATCAGAAGCATGATATTTATCAAATATGGGTATAATGGGAAGTGATCGTATAAATGTTATTTGGATGAAAGTGCCGAGAGGGAATAAAATATAGCCGTGGTTAATCAAGAACCTCACTGAACTAGCCCACTCGAGAAGAGATCTATTATCGTAAGAGGGCGTAGCTCCAACGGTAGAGCGTTGGACTCCAAATCCAACGGTTGCGGGTTCAAATCCCGTCGCCCTCACTTTTTTATTATTATTCAATACTATACTGCACCAATTTATTTTAGACGTACTTTATTAAATATCTATCGACATGGACCTATCACCTTGGACTTCTCAGAGTCTCGAAAAGAAAACTCTCATTGACACTACTCAAGACGAGCATGCGATCAAATATCTCATAGACTCTGATGTTGAATAATAAAGACTTTCTCGATGGCAGTAACTGCTTCCGCAGCTTCCTTAGCTCAAGAATGGAGGTAAGACAGCAGAAAGGAGGTTGATAAATGAGGTACGAAAAGGAGTGGAGGATTCTTTGAGGCACAAGATATGGCCTCAGCTGATCCAGAAACCTCTAAAGTACTATAAGTAGTGCAAAGACAAGTGTGAGCTTAAAGATATAAATCTCGATTTGTAAAGGACCTTTCCCAACAGTAAAGACACAAAAAAATTATGTGAGAGGATGAAGGTTGTCCTGAATGCTCTTGCCTTTGCTATCCCAGAAGTAGGTTACTGTCAAGGTACTTTTGGCATAAGTTAGGAATGAACTTTATTGTGGGCACAATGCTGCTTAGAGTTTAAGATTAAGAAGCCTTCAACATGGCCTATCATATATTTCACTGGTAGGGCCATTAAAAATTACTGACCAATTTGGATCTCATTCACTAAAAATTGTACGCATTAGATAGTAAATCTTTAATAATGAAGAACTTGTCAAGAAACAGTATCCTCAACTATGGAAGCATCTAAGGAACTATGAAGTCGATCCTATTCTCTATGCTTCATCGTGGTTCATCACACTCTATTGCAACTGTTTTCCAGCCTCCTATGCATTTCGTATCCTTGAGTGCCTCCTCTTATAAGGTATTTATGTGTTGATCCAGGTTAAAAAGTTATATATCGAGTGGCTCTCCAGGTTCTCAAGATGAAGAAACACGCTCTGAAAAAAATGAATCAGGTTGAAGTGATCGTCGAATAACTCAAAAATTACGATGAACTCATCGAATCAAAGATAGACTCTTTTTTCGATGGAATGTACAGCATTCATTTGAGTCGCTTCGAGATCAACTAACATAAGCTGGCATACAAGCTTAAACATAAAGGTAAATAAATACTATGATTATCTACATTCATCGTTCTTAGTCTCATTGTAACTATCAAATGGCTATTTTTTATATTTGGTAGTATTGACTTGTAACGATGCGATTGTGGTAATTTGGTCATCCGCTAATATCATTTAAATAAAATGATGAATCGTCCCAGTTCTGGCTACACATCTCAAAAAGTGCTTCATTTCAAGGAATATCTCGATTCAATAAGGCCAAAATCAAAGCCTCGATAATAACACAACAACCCTCAGAGCAGATGCATGCACATTTCTCCAACCCATAAGATAGAGGTTGAACATTCTCAAAACGAAATGCTCCAACTACAGCAAAGATACCTCGATCTTGAGTCAAAATACAAGGAGTTGCTTGAGAAGGCACGACTGAGGAACATGGAACATGATAGATTGAAGGAATAGGTGAAAATGTATCAGAAAATACACCAAAGAGATACTGAGCAGATTGAAAAATTGAGATGTATTATAGGATTGATCAATAGGAAAAACGCGTAAACTCAGGTTAATGAATAATAAATAGAATGGAATCAACACCTCAAAAATTCCAGGGCCAACAAATTTGATCAATCAACCGAAGATGATATCAAGCTTAAAGTTTCAGGTGAAAAGTTTCATCCAAAGAAGAGCAGAATCAACAAATCAGAAGAGTGGAATTTCTTAAAGTAAGGCCCACCAGTACCAGCTTTGACCCCCAAGGCAAGATAATCTAAATAATCAAGAATAAGAGCAGGTTCAAGGTAGTCTAGAGTAAGGCAATCACGATAAAAAATACATCTTCACACTTAAAACTCAAGCAAAGGCCTTTTACTTCAGTATGAGAAAGAGTTAAAGAAAGTAGCAAGTGGAGTGGGAAGAAAACTGTCCAATGTTCCCTACTCTCAATTGAGATATGTTCCTAGCTTCAAGAAATGATGATTTTTCATGACAAAAACAATCAATAACTAAAAGCATAATGAACTAAAGTTCCGACTAGCCATCCTAATAAAATGGCATAAAAGATGCAATCTCCCAATGCTCTTTTCTTGGCGTCTGTATCTTTGAAATTCAAATAGTGGAGGATGCCTAAGCTAATAAAGACTCCCCAACACATTAGACCTTCATAAACCCCTCCTTGAATTAAATTACAGCAGAATAGAGCTTTATAATGATTTTGTTACCACAAAAGCCATGTATGAATGCTTTGAAGTGCAAATTTCTGATCCGATAAACTATCTTGGCCTACTGAGTCTGTCTCGCCATCCATTGAAGAGTAAAATTTAACTATTTAAGTGGGTGATTTACCAGATATGAAAGAAAGACACTTGCGAGGACTGACTGACGGACTCCCAACCATTGATCAGAGCTTACTTACATCAAGTTATAAAAGCAGAGACAAATTAACCTCCTTATTCTCAAATATATATCATGAACTTTTTCAAGAAAATGCTGGGCTTTGGTGCAGGTCTCGAAGACCGCATCAAAAACTTCAAAGCAAAAGGCACGCTCTTCGAAGTTGTCAAGCAGACTCGGAACCTGAAGTAAGAAGCTTTCTACTTAGATTAACTGACTGCATGATATCATTTGGTAAACAAAACGATAACTACTGTATCAACTTTTTGGGCCAGAAGGGGGAAGAGTTCCAACTTCCGATTCATCTTAACATGAATGCCGTTGTTTTTGTGATCAATCGAAATGGCAAGCCTCAGAGCTGCTTTGAATGGCAACTTGAAAAAGAAACAGAACATGTCGGTTGCTACATGGACCCTGAAAACAAGAATGAATTCAGATAGATCCTATGCAACATATTACATCAACAGGCCAATGACTAGCATATCAAAGACCCTCTTGTCTTTTGCAAAGAGCTCAATGGAGTCCCAGTTTACAAAAGCGCTGACAAAAGCACCAACAGCAATGTCAGCAGCAGTGTTATGAGTCAATAAAGGGTAAATTTAAATGAAATCTTGATCAAGGAAGCTCAGAAAGATGAAAACAAAATGGTTCACACCTGCTCACTTTATCATATTTATCAAAGAGACAGAAAATTGGTTCAGGAATATGCAATCTTTGTCCTCAAGTCATTTCCCAACTACGAATACTAATTCAGTCTGATCAATGCTACTGGCTACACTTTCTACAAAAGAATTGTTGACAGTAACTTGAACTACTAGATAAACCTTCAATATGGTTACATTCGCTGGATAGATCTCGACAAAGATTGTATTATTGTTGAAGTTAACTTTGATGGTAAAAGAGATGCTGCTCTGAGCTTGAAATACAACATGTTGGAAGTTATGTATGAGTTGAGGGAACATCGAAAGCTTGATGAGATTGCTTCTCCTGAAGAAATTGCCTACTTGAAGAAAATAGATGAAGAAAAACCTTAAGATGTCAAAGAGGAGCAAAAAGTTGTCCAAATTTACAAACACAAAGATGAGATGGAAAACGTGAATGGAAAAGACTATCTCTATAAGGATGACTAACTAAAGTATGGCCATCTTTATGCCAATTTTTGTCAAGCTAAGATCAAAGATTTTTCAATAGCTGCCCTTGGATCTCTTATGGAAACCCTAAGCATCAGTGAAGACAACCATATCGAAGCAAAAGATAAAAGGAGATTGTTTGACAAAGATTCCAGAGAAGTTGATATTGATGATATCATTCTTCATGACCAGGATACAAAAGGTTTATTCCAGGGCAAAAATGGTAAACTTTACTATCAGGATCTCGAAAAATCAAAACTTATTCAAGAATACGTACTCATTGTTTTATCTAGATTCCAAGTCCTAAGAAAGGAGTGGTCAAAATATGTCCCGAGTTTAAGCTTGCTGAAGCTACAAACTCAAAAACATTCAAGGCCCTGAGCTAGAATGCTATTTATGAGATAGATCCCAGAATCAAGGATGGCTTGGGAAACATGAAATAATACAGTGGAAATCCTCAGTTTACAACCATCAGCGCAACTGGAGATGGCAGATTCGCAACAGGCTCAAAGAATGGATAAATTAGGTTCTACAAATAGATCGGAAAGAATGCCAACAACAAGTTCACTTCTTCAGGTGAACCAGTTCTACATCTTGATACGACGAAGGATGGAAATTGGGTACTTGCAACCTTCAGAACATATCTCAGACTTATTCCCACTGAAAACAATCAAGAAGAGTCCCTTTACAGCAAAAAAATGCCATATGAAAACAGGCCTCATCCTATCAGACTTGAAATTTCATTGGAAGATCTTCAGCAATACAGTATGAAAGAATTCAGCTTTTTACCTGCTAAATTTGATGAAAGTAAGGAAGGATTGGAAAGATTCATAATCAGTGGCTTTGGAGAGTACACTGTGATTTGGAACATGGGAAAAGTGGTCCAAGGAGACAAAACCTATATGATTTCGAAAACAGATGGAAAGTTGCTCCAAGCTGACTTCTACTACAACAACCCCTCCAAGATCATCATGACCACCAATAATGGAATTGCTCTTAAGGAAAACAAAATTAAGAAATGATTGATAGCCGTTTAGATATATTCTTTTGACATTATAAATCTATCAATATCCTATCATATATCTATTCAAATGAAAGAAAAGTTATTCGTTCTTCTCATTCTTTTGATTGGTGTAGTGAAGTGGTCTGAAAGCAGGTATACTGACTCTCTCACTAAGTGGACCTTCACTATTGGCGAGGACACTCAAAAGTATTCAGCCACTATTCCTTCATCTCTATCCCTTGATTTGGTTGACAATGGATTGATTAAGGATCCGTACTACCGAGACAACTTTCTTGCTTTTTACAACTACTAAACAAAAGATGCAACTTATTAGACCACATTCAGTATACCTGAGGACATACTAAATTACCAGAAGCAATACCTAATCTTTGAGGGTTTAGATACTCACGCAAATGTCTACCTGAATGGAGATCTTATCCTTGAAGCTCATAATATGTTCAGACGCTATGAGGTGTAGGTTCAGTTCAAACAAAATAACACACTTATTGTTAAATTTAATTCCTCAGCCAACTATGACCTTCAACAAGAGTCTCTGTTCAAATAAAAGTATGGATTCTCCCTTCCTCAAAATTACTCCTTTACAAGAAAGGCTTCATATCAATATGGATGGGATTGGGGACCCCGTATCCTCACAGTCGGAATTTGGAAAAACGTGAATGTTCTGATTTACAACAACGGCAGAATTGACAATGTTAGATTAATTCACTCAGATATCACTAAAACTACAACAAACATAATTGGTTCTGTTTTTGCTGATGTTTCGCATCTAGACTCAAATCAGATGTACGCTTGTCAAATGAAATTGAAAAAGAAAAGTAATCAAAAAGTGATTGCCTCTGATGACTTTCCAATTCAGCATTTTACAAACAAAACCATCTAATTTCTCTTTAATGTCAATCTGAGCAAAGATCTGGTATGGTGGACATGGGATTTAGGCTCTCCTAATCTCCTGGATGTGACTATTACTCTTACAGGGAGTTAGTCTGAGGATATTTTGAACTATTCATTGACCACAGGCTTCAGAACCATCAAAGTAATCCAAGAGAACAAAACATTCAACGGTACATCTTTCAAATTCAACTTAAATGGCTATGATATCTACATGAGAGGAGGTAACTACATCCCTCCTGAAATGTCTCTGGCCAGAACAAATAAATCCACATATGATAAAATTGTAGAAAATGCCCTTTTCGGAAGGTTTAACATGATTCGTCTCTGGGGAGGTGGACAATTCGAGAAAGATTAGTTCTATACTGCTATGGATTAAGCGGGTATTCTCATTTGGCATGACTTAATGTTTGCCTGTGCTTTGTACCCTTCTTCATAAGATATCCTGAAGAACATTGAAGCTGAAATGAAAGATAATGTAAGGAGAATCAGACGTCATCCTTCAATAGCTGTTTGGAACGGAAACAATGAGGTGTGGATTGGGTGGCAATAGTGGGGATGGAAAACAGGATTAACTGAGGCCCAGAAGCAAATCATATAAAATATGTACAGTGATGTCTTCAAAAAGGTTTTGCCATAGGTTCTAAAAGCAGAGCATCCTGAGGTATTTTATTGGGAGACATCTCCCTCAGTTTCATCAAATACGGTCTCTTCGATCAGCTCTGGAGACATTCATTTTTGGAGAGTTTGGGGCGCAGGAACTGATATTGAGGAGTATGAGACATACATTGGAAGATTCAATTCAGAATATGGGATGCAGTCAATGCCTGAAATGTCTTCACTTCTGCAATTTACTGCAGTTGAGGACAGAACTCCAGGTAGTTACATACTCAATTTACATGAACGCCATCCTAAAGGAGACATATATCTTCCACAATACACTGTAAAGTATTCTGGAGATTCTAAATATCTACCCAGGTTTGCTTACTACTCTCAACTAATGCAAGCCTATGCCTTAGAGATGGCCATCGTGAGTCTACGTCTCAACAAGCCATACAATATGGGCAGTTTATACTGGCAACTAAATGATGTTTGGCCTGTAAGTTCCTGGTCGACAGTTGACTACTACGGCACTTACAAAGCTGCTCATTACAGAATCAGAGAGGTTTACGAGGAGCTGATGATTCATACTTTGCACGATGTCAAGAGTGGAGACTACATAGTTTATGTAGTAAACGAGCAGAATAAAACCCATTTTTGTCTTTGTAACATCAAGATCGAAGGCTACAATGGAGCAGAATCCTTCTTTAATATAACCATTGAGAGAACAGTCCAACCTTTCGAAAGAGTGATGGTTCGAAGATTGACCAAATAGGAAATGTCTCAGTATTTTGATAACTCGTTTATCATTACGTCCTTGAAAACAACTGAAAATATCACGAGCAGTCATAACTACTTCTTCAAACCGATGAAATCGAGACCCAACTATGCCCCTCAGTTAACACACACCATTAAAAATGGATAAATAACTATCACCACAGATAAACTAGCCAGTTTCGTCTGGATCCATCAAAAGAAAGGAACCAACTATTCTGCTCTGGCCCTCGATTAGAATTATTTCACAATGACCGCCAACACATCAAAAACCATCAAAATTGGAAATATTCCTGCTGACGAGATATACGTGACCAGTTACTAGACTGAATACAATGAAGAGCATCTTCAAAGATCGAGGAACATCATGACAGAGTAGTGATCCAACATAAACGAAGTTAAATCATTGTATTATTATATGCCCCCTTGGACTGTTAAGCAGCTACTCTTCGCAAAAGGTAGCAAGTTCACTCTGTAACCTTCGCTTTTCCTCTTCCTCTTATTCTTTTATCTTAATGTACTGGCTCACTTCCCTACTATGACCTCTGCTTTAGCCATACTACCATCTTTCAGGAATTTACTAAATTATATTGTCAAGAAAGGTCTTTTTAGGCAACTCTTATCTCCAGGTATGAGGAGAAATTTTTTGAGTCACTGCAAGTTGATTATCTTTTTTACTAAAATCATTTATTTTCTCAGAACCAACATTTTTTCCTTTAACTAAAGCTATTTTTGGGCTTTACTTTTTTTACTTCTTTTTGGTTTGCTCCTTCTGTTTCTTTTTGTCAGGGATTGTCAATTTTTGAGAATAAAGTTTTTGCTTCTCTTCCTGGTTCTAATTAACAATAGCTGTTGGGGTAGAATAGTAGCTGTTGATAGGAATGCCCCCTATTTTATTCTCATCTGACACTAGTATTTAATATTTGTCCTCTGTCTATGGCAATAACCCACCTGACATCATTATTTTCTCTTTCCTCGGAGATCCTTTATTTGTTCTCACTGGAGAAGG